>Ga0172379_10001036_pt1 | contig 59959 bp, 49 predicted proteins | sample GrowelOW334metaG_FD_119756 | JGI IMG/M metagenome (GOLD analysis project Ga0172379, IMG submission 119756) | Groundwater microbial communities from an aquifer near a municipal landfill in Southern Ontario, Canada - Groundwater well OW334 metaG | ecosystem: Environmental > Aquatic > Deep... | reverse complement strand
GCGGGCACCAAGACCTCGTCCTGGGGTTCCACGCCGCAAACCTTCAGCGCGATGTGCAAAGCGGACGTGCCGTTGACCATCGCCACGGCGGATGCGACGCCCGTGTAACGGGCAAGATCCTGCTCGAACCTGTCGACAAACTTTCCGACCGAAGAAACCCAATTCGTGTCCAGGCATTCTTTGACATAATCCCACTCGTTCCCGCACAAGCAAGGCTCGTGGAGCTGAAAGTCCTTTCTGTCTTGAGGCAAGCAGCCGCGGATCGCGCGCCTGACGGCCTCCACATCCAGCTGGGATCTCAGCTGCGGCATACCGGCAAAGCTCCCTTCGAATCCTTGCGGAGGATCGGATAATCCACCGTGTAATTCCCGTAGAAAGCTGTGCGACTCTCGACATCGCAAAATTGTCCCTGGCGAAAGGCCGTCAAAAGCTCCGCAATGCCACTGGACACTTGATATTGAGGCTCGAAAAAAAGCCGTTCTTTGATTTTTTTGAAATCGACCCTGTAATTTCTGGGATCCGAGCCGTGCTCTTTCCATTTGACTTTCAGTGCGGGGACCTCGCGCTTGATGGCGTCCACAATCATCTGCTTGGTCATGTTATTGGCCTCGCCGCCGACATTGAACACCTCAAAGGCGACCCGCGCGCGCGGCGCTTCGAGCACGCGCCGGATCACAAGCGACAAATCGCGGACATGGCAATAAGGCCTCCAAGTTTCGGCATCGTAGACCAAAAGCTCATGGGCGAGGAAAGCCTCCCGCGTAAACTCGTTGACCGTCAGGTCAAACCGCATCCGGGGAGATAGGCCGAAGGCCGTCGCAAATCGAAGAACGGTCGGCGAAAAAGACAGCTTCCCTTTCAAGGCAAGCAGCTCTTGTTCTACGGCCACTTTGGCCTTCGCATAAAGAGATAACGGCTTGAGCTCGAACTGCTCGTCCGCCAGAGCATCGCCGGGGATCAACCCGTAATTCGAGCACGTCGAGACAAAAATAATTTTGTTGAGTTCCCTAGGTTTCAGGATCCGGATCAACTGCATCATGCCGTCCACATTGATCGCCTGCGAGGCTTCGGGATATTTTTTGGTGATGGGATCTCCCACAAGACCTGCGAGGATGACCACATCCGTAACGGAGTCCAGCGCCCGGATGAGCGTGTTCTCGTCGGTAAAATCACCCTTGATCAATTCAAAAGAAGGAAATTTCTCAAAAGGCTTCGTCACCTCTTCTTGGCCGTAAAGAAACAGATCAAGACAGCGAACGCAATAGCCGCAATCAAGCAAATACCCGGTCAAGACCGATCCGATGTACCCCGCGCCACCCAGGATAAGAATTCTGGGTTGAGTTTTGTGATCTTGATACACGGCGTCAAATTCCTGGTTCAACTCGCGCTGATAGGCCGCGGGCAGATCCTGATTATGCCGTAAAATATCCATGCCTGCTTGATGACGACTCACCGAATCCTCCCTTCGTTTGGATGATGACATCCCTAGAGCTCTTCACCGTCATCCCTGCGGTTCTTCATGAATCCAGTGGCGGGCCTTATTGTAAGCAATCCCAACCTGATCCTCAAGTTGAGGGGACAAAACACGTAAGAGCTCCTTGCCCATGATCCGGTATTGTTTCCCGACTTTCGCCGCCCGGATAAGCCCGTTTTTGATCATGCGGGTCATGGTACTCTGACTGATTTTCAGAAGCTTCTGGGATTCTTTTGGGGTATACACTTCGTTTGCTTCAATGAAGGACATGGGGCTCCACCTGTAATTTAATGGCGGGAGTATATCACTTTTTTATAAAAGAGTCGAGACTATTCACAACTAGTCATGAGTGTTCATTGCCATCCACCATGCGCAAGCCTCTAAAATGGTCAACTCTTTATTTGGAAGACACTTGCGTAACAGGAACCCAAATGGGCCAAAAATCCCTAATCGAACCGTCACGGTATAGGATTTGAAGGGAAAGAAGAGGGTTTCGATTGGTCAACTGAAAATCATGCAGCCGCTTCCGAATATAATCGGTGACTTCCAGAGTATAGACAAACCGGCCGCGATAGTTTTCGAGATTCTCCAATTCGCCGGCATTCGCAAGCCATCGCGGGATATCATAAGTGAGTACGATCGGAGTCGGCTGGCCCACGGGGTAACCGGTTCTAAAAACATCCCCGATGTTCCTGCTCTTCATAAAAACTCTAATATCCTCCAGTAATTCCAACGGCAGGTCCAGCCGATTCGTTTTTGCCATCGCCACACTTTCTTCATAGGCGATGTCCAGGCAATCCTTAAAATAGCCCGAAAGTAAGATCGTTTTGTATCGGCGCATCAGATTATCACCGAACTTCCCCTCTTTGAGTGCTTCGAAATTTTCGGCCCTGCCAAAAAAAGTCCGGATGGCCTCGGGGGTCTCATAAACTTCGTGTTCCGTATCAAAAATGAATTGCCGATAGATTGGAGACAATACCGGATGTCCCAGAATGGTTTTGTGGATATCGTTTATCCACTCGGCCAAATCCAAGCCGTAGGTCAGCAAAAGCCTCCGAAGCGGCATAAGTTCGATGGAGCTCGCAAAAACGGCAATGATCAGCGCTAATCCGCGCAGCTCTAAATAGTCCTCATAGGGCATGCTGTGCGTCCCAACGATGACCTTTTCGATCTCAAAAATCTTTTCATCCCCTACCTCGGTAAAACAACGCGGTACAATTCGGTAGCGAAAGACATGACCGTATTTCTCGGCAGCCTCCGGAGTATCCAGCTCGGTCCCCCGCAGCGACATCAGCGTATAAATCACGATATTCTGGACTCCGGAGTTGAGCACCAGACGGACGGTGTCCATGAAACTCGCCTTCGTCTCTTCGGGGAGCGACAAAATCAGCTCCGTGGCGGGGTTGGATTCAATCACCCGTCCGACTTCTTTTTGAAAATCGATAAAGCTCTCGAGAGGAATATTGATGCGGCCGATATTTTTGAGCACCTTCGCCGTCAGCGTTTGGAGTGCGATGGCGGGGACAAATTTGAATTTGAGGCGATGGACCAGGCTCATCAATTTCTTAGGATCTTTCCCGGAATTCACCGAGATGCTGATCGGCCAATCGTAGGCCTCCTGAATCTCACGGATCACATCGGCAATTTCAAAATCCTCCTTAAACAGACTGAAGTTGGCGTTGGCGATGTGGATGGTGACGTTATGATTTCCGCGAAAGCGCCGGCCCAAATATTCCATGTCCTGTCGAAAGATGGAAGGCGACTGAAAAAGAATTTTATTGTGGTAACGATTGCCGCTGTGACAATAAGCGCAAAGAAAGGGGCATCCCCGCTGCGTCTGGAGAAAAGGCTGATAGCCATCCTCCAGAAATTCGTCAAAAAAACCTTCGGCATACATCGGCCCTAATAAATCCAGCGAGGGAAGCCGGGGGGGAGGTTCCGGGGACTCGAGGAGCCTCAGCGAATCCGGGTCGAGGGAATACGTTCCCGCCGAGGGTTTTTTGCGAATCGATTGAATCGATTCCCCCGCCAGAAGTCTTTGCACGATCGTCGCCATGGGGATTTCGCCGTCGAAGCACACGCAAATATCCAAGATCGGATTTTTTCTCAGGTAGTCGGCCCTTTGGAGGCTCCCCAATTCAAGATTAGGACCTCCCGCAACGACCACAAGGGAGGAATTTCGCTCTTTGAGCCGCCTCGCCATAAAGAGGTTCAGCTCGCTGTTCCAAGCATACTGGCCGAGCCCCAAAACATCCGGCGTCCAGGTCTGGGCGGCTTCCATGAATTTTTGGGCATCCTTAAACAATCGCACCTCCACGGAAGCCCCGAACTGAAGCTGGAGGTACTTTGCAATGACGCCGATCCCGAGCGGTGCCGTATTCGTGTGAACACCGAGGGTCATATGATTCAGTTCAAGCAAAGCAATCTTCATTTTTCGGCCTGCCTTTTATCCCGAAGGTTGAAAAGCCGTACGCCGTCGAACCCCGGCGGGCACTCCGAATAATTCATTTTCAGGTAATCAAGCAGCCGGGATGAAATCCCCTGCTGCCCGTCAAGACTCGAAGCCAATAGATAGCCGGCCCCCCGGCCTCTCAGGTATTCCAGCAATGAAATGTCATCGTGCATAGCCGCTTTCATCGCCTCGATGGCGTCCCGCTCCGAGCGTTGGAAACTGCGGTTCATGAAATAAGGGGAAAAAACCTTCTCTTTCTGCAAAGAGAACCCGTAAACCGGGCGATTGACATAGTAATTTAATAAGGCGGCGGACGAGCCCGACAAAATAACGATATCCCCTGGAGAGGTCTCTTTTTGCACCCAGGCACCGATCGCGCCGACATCCTTTTCTTCCTTGGGATACTGAAAAATCGGATGAACAAAGTAACGGGCTGAAACCGCCATCAAGAGCAGCGTGCCGGCTACCAAAAAACGGGAACGCCTCAAAAATGAAAAAACATCCGAAATTTTTTCGATCCCGCAAGCCGCTAAAAAAAGCAACGCGGGATAGAGGCCGTAAAGATAAAAATCCTGATCGATGATTTTTTTTGGAGCCAAAAATATCAACACAAGACCCCCGGCCGTCCACAGAAGGAAAAAACGAAAAACCTGTTTTTGGCTATTCCAAAGACCCGCGAGGCCGAGGAGGACAAACGGAAAAACCGCCGGTGTCAGCATTTCATTCGAAAAAAGGTCCAGGATATAACGCCAGTAATTGGCACCTGCCAAAAGACGAATTCCAAAAACCGACGCGGAACCTGCCTGAAAAAAAAGGTTGGTGTGCGTCTGCAGGGGATGAAGCTGTCCCACGACAAACGTATGCCAGGCCCATGCGGCCGGCAGGAAGCCCCCCAACAAGAGAAAGACCATGCAGGTGAGGATCCTGCGGGAGCGGATCCACAAAAAATAAAGAAGAGCCGGAAAGAAAAAAAGGTAGTGCGTGCGGTTCGCAATGGCCAAAGAGAAACACAAGGCGCTCATCACGGTCGCCATGCGTGACGGAACCCCCTGTCTGGCAAGAAGCCACACAGACGCCAAAAGAAAAAAAACGGCCATGGGCTCGCAAAGGAACATTTGCCCGTAAATGACCGAAAACGGAAGCATTAGGAACAGGAGACTCGCGATCAATCCCGCAGCACGGCCCAAAAGACGCGCCCCGATCCGGAACATCAAGACGGCCCCCAGAAGATTAAAAAGAATCGCCTGCAAGCGCCCCCAAACCTCGTAAGGGCCTCCGAGGAATTTCACGCACACCGCCACGAGCAAGGATGGAAACGGATATTGATTGAGGTGATAAGACTTCCGTGGGGTCACAATCAGCAAGTTCGTTTTTGGCAAAAGAATTTCCTTAAAATCCTCCTCGACCATGTTGCGCGCTATGGAAGCCATCACGGTCGCCTGATAACTGGCAAAATGACCGCGAAAAGGCCTCTGAACCTGCAAAAGCTGCACTCCGAGCACCAAAAGTGCCGCAAAAAAAACTACCCCGTATGGCTTCCACCCGCGCAGGCGCTTCTGGCGAACCGAATCACTACTTCCGGGCGATGGAAAAGATGCCGAAAAGGTTTTCACGTTTCAGCCCCTTTCATCCGGTTTCCCGTTTACAGGTTTCGGGCGCTTTGAAAAGCGGTGGCGCTGAAAGAAGCATTTCCACACGAAGACAATCGATTCAAAAATGACCCGGTGCGAGATTTTTGTCGTGCCCTTCGTGCGGTCCGTAAAAATTATGGGGATCTCCGCGAACCGGGCCTCCTGCACGACCGACCAAAACTTCAGTGAAATCAGAAAAGCATACCCGTCCGCATGCAAAGGGTAGCGGATCACTTTCCGTAACAAATCCGAGCGGAAGCATTGGAAGCCCGCCGTCAGATCCGAAAACGGGAGACCCGTAATTTTTTTGGCATAGGCGTTAGCAAAGCGGCTCAAGAGGCGCCTGGAACGCGGCCAATCACGCAGTTCCCCCCCAGGAATATAACGTGATCCGATGACCAGATCGCAATCCTTGATCCGTCGCAGAAGCTCCGGAATATAGCGAGGATGATGGGAAAAATCGGCATCCATGGTGATAATCACGTCGTAGTCGCGCGCGAGCGCCCACTGCATTCCGTCCACATAGGCGCGCCCCAGGCCCAGCTTGGCATTTTGCTGAAGGAGGTGGACGCCGTTGTCGCGTCGGGAAATCCCCGAGACCGCCTCCCCCGTCCCGTCGGGCGAACCGCTGTCGATCACGAGGATCTCCACGGGGCATTCGGCGGTTTCCCCGCGGATCGCCGGGATCAGGTCCGTGATGTTCTCCTTTTCATCATAAGTGGGAATCAAGAGAATCGGCTTCATCGGCAGGCTTTCGCGCTTTTTTTGTGATACTGCAAAGGAATATCCTGCGGCCGAAGCCGCCCGGCGCTCGACGGAATCTCGGCGACGGTAAACTGCGTGTCGGCAGGGCTCTGCGCGCAGGGAATTTCGACAGACTCCACGACCCTGAAATCCATGGCCTGATACGTTTGCGTCATATCATACCCATAGCGCGAGAACGTCACGTCCGTGTCTTCATTATGAACCAGGAATTTTCGAGCGACCCGGATCATCTCCCAAATCATTCGCTGGGCCTTGCGGTATTCGTTGTGGAGGATGACCGCCGAGGACATCACCAGGTCGAAGCTCTTGTCCCGGAACGGAAGGTGCTCCGCATCCGCCTCCACGACGCGGTTTTGCATCGCCGAGAAATACTGAAAGCCCTTGAGTAACTGAGGCCGGCTAAAGTCGCAGCCGCCAAAGCTCACGCTTCTCTTGCGGCCCGAAATGTTCCGCAGCTGCTTTCCGTAGCCGCAGCCGATCTCAAGGATCGATGAAAAATCCAGGAGGGCAACTTCCCCGCCGATAAAATCGCTTCGTTCAGTCCGGTCCGCCACGGCCTCCTGTTCTTCAAAATAGGTCTCGCCCCCGCGTTCTTTCCAGTAACGGTGCGGTTCACGGTAGCGGAAAAACCGGTCGAGGGCTACGTGCCTGCCGAGCGTGGCGCCGTAAATCTTGCGGAGGACCTTGTCGAGAATCGTCATTTTGCCGCTGAATTCCCGGAAGGGATCTCGAGCGCCGCGAAGGTCCCGTCGAACTCCTTGTCGAGCCCCGAGTTGCGCAGGTTTTTGGCGGCCAACACAAGGAAGACCCCGGCAGATGCCGCCGCGTAATACAGAACAAACAGCGATCGCGCGACCGGCCGGCCGGTCACGAGCTCGATCACGGCAAGAAGGGTCAGGACGTTCATGACAGTCGGATAGGTCGTCGTGTAATGGACGGCCACGAAGACCCATTTGGCCGCGGACCACTTTTTGACTTTTCGCGCCTGGCTTTCAGGCGGCGGCTTTTGGGGGCAAGTCACGGCGCGTGGCGACTGACAAAGCCGCGTGATCTTGCCAAGAAATAAACGCGACTTCGTATCGTGGATCGCAAGCAGAAGGATTTGCCCCATCGTGGCCAGAAAACCGGCCAGAACCCACCCTGCCCCCCGGCCCTCCCCGCCGCCCATCCCGAACGCCGCCGCAAACGGCACCAGGCCGTGGACGATATAATGATTCAGATAGTCCCAGTAAGCCCCGGTGATGGGAAGCTGCGTCTTTTCGACCGTGACCACCTTCGATTGCTGAAAATTCCGATACCGCGCAACTTCCCCGTCGACGCAATCCAGGACGTACCACAACTGAAAAAGGGCAATCCCGAGGTAAAAAAGAAAGGGAATACCGGTTAAAAACATCGCCGCGGCAAGGACGCCCGTCAAGATCATCACGGCGCTCACCTGATCCGCCGTCACCGCGGTCGGGATGAGGAGCCGGGTGATCCGGATCGAGACCGGCCGGCAGACATAGCGCATGTAGACATTCGAGACATCCCGCTGGGCAGTCGTCTGACAAATCGTTTTCAGTTCCGTAAGGCTTTCCACAACCCCTCCCCCCTGTTCAACGCATTGGGTCACTCCGCACTATTCAACTTTTTGAAATGCCCAATGTCCATTCATTGGGAGCTACATTTCCGTCCTTAGGCAAATCATTGGTATCGAGTCTTGGAAAAGTAAAGGGATTGTTGACGGGCACATTGGCTATCCCAACTTTTGTCGTTAATGCTAATTTACAGCCATGAGTTTTCAGCAGAGCAATCAAGGAATCATTATAGGCTCCATAGGGATAACACATCGCCCATTTTGACGTATCACAGCCGAATGGTTCCAAAAATTTCAAAGAAAGCTCTATTTCCCTTTCTTGCCGTTGTTCAGATAAAGTATTTAACCAATAATGATCCCAGCCATGGCTTCCAACATACATTCCGTGTCTAACCATACATTTCAATTGATCATGACTCATATATAGCTCTCTAGAAAACGCTTTCTCATCCTTGCTTACGTATTTTAAAAACAAATCCGCAAGCATTAAACTTCTTAAACTCTCAGGCAATGTTTTCTGAAGCAACGTCTTTATAAAGACGACTTCTTCGGCATCAAACCGATTCTTCGTTGCTAACTTTTCGTAATAGCATTCATTCGGCTCAAGATCGTATTCCATGCGAAAAGAATCCATCAAGGAATAGATGTCCTCGACAAGAAGCTTCTTATTTTCAACTGATGCTAAAATGAAATGGATTTTATTAACATCCAGGACTTGATGTTCTTGAATCGCCTTTCCCGGCGGGAAAAAACTGCCCTGTATTCCCAATTCATCTAAAATGGGGAAGACTGTCGTGAAGTGATCCGCATACGCATCGTCAAATGTTAAGAGCAAAGAATTGTTTGGGAGATTCATATCTCCCTCAATAGACCTAAACAAGTCCTGCATTGTGATGACTCTGTAATGTTTCAAAATATATTGAAGCTGTTCTCTAAAACAATCCACCGAAAGCCCTTTGATTTCAGGGTAGCGGGAGTTTTTTAAATCCCGAACATAATGATACATAACTATTGTCAGGTTCGGCATAGTGCTATTCCTAGTTATTTTCTGCAGTGAATCATAAACGAAGAAGCCTGAGAGATTAAGCAACTGTTGTTTGCGTAATTTTGCAAGAGATTTGAAATATTCCCATGAACCATAGGAAATTTATCCTTTAGCCTGAGGGGGACACCATGTATGTGGATTGGAAAAATTTCGACAGGCTCAAATCCTTTACCTTTCAACTTATTCACTAATTGAGCTGGGGTAAATTGATACCTTGTTGAAACTTTTATGCCTGTATCCTTATGCTCCTTATTTTCTTTTTGAAGTGGCGCCGTTTTGAATCCAATTAAATCCTTAACATTTTCCAATCCTGCCATCCGAATAGCCTCGAGTATAAGCGCTGCTATGTTGCCTTCCTCGATTTCATCTTGTGTGAATTCATTTAAAGAAAAAATATTAAACAATCTATTTCTGGAACCCAAAACCAAGGAACCGCCACGCCTTAATGCTTTCCACGAAAGGCTCAACAGCTGATCAAATTCTTCGTAAGAAATATATTCTATAAACCCGTTAGCGGAGATAACATCGTATTGATCTTGTTCAAACGGAAAACTAAAAGCAGAACAGCATTCAAATTGCGCCTTCCCGCACTTCGATTTTCCAGCTTTATCCTTAGCAAGGTTTATCATGTCCGGTGCGAAATCAACGCCAATAGCATTGATTCCTTTTGCTGCTATCTCGCAAACAAGATCTCCCGTTCCACATCCAATGTCTAAAACCGAGTCCACTCTCTCCTTTTCACCAATGACTTTTATGACAAAGTCGTTTCTCTGTTTGACAACGTTAACCTCATCCTGCGAGCCTCTTTCAGCACTTCTCGCCCAATCATTGGCATTCTGATTAAAATAATTCAGAGCTTCCTTTTGTTGTTTTGTGTCCACAGTTATTTTCCTTTTCCAGTTTTTAGACAAATCACCCAGAGCGACTAAACCTTATTCTGAAAATGCTAATCGAGAACGACACGGCTGTCAAAAATAAATACGATTTATATTCTCTTCTTGATCATTACCTCGTCAGAACCCCGGAGTTCCGAACGATCTCGGACGCGTGGCGAATATAATACTGGAGGATCAGCGCGTCCTGCATCTCCGTGGGGCTGTCGGAATTATCGTAGAGGATCGCATCCTCGGCCATGACGAGCGGCGCCACGGTCCGGTTCCTGTCCGCGTCATCCAGGGCCATGACTTTTGGAATCAGCGTCCTGAAATCCGGCACGGTCTTTTGCTCTTCCGGAGACATCATTTTGCGCATGCGCCTGGCGCGCACCTCGGGGGAAGCCGTCACAAAAAACTTCCAGGCCGCGTCCGGAAAGACCACCGTGCCGACGTCGCGGCCTTCCATCACCACAGCCTGTTTTTTGGCAACCTGGCGCTGCTTCTCGAGCAGAATCGTCCGCAGTTCCCTGACAGGCGCGATCTTCGAAGCCGCGGAGACGATCCCATAGTCGTCGAGCTTTTGGCTCCAGTCCTCGCCGTTGACGAGGGTCCGGAAACCCTCCCCCTGCTTGGGAAAGTCGAAATCGAGTTCGCGGGCGCGCCGGACCACCTCGGGAACGTCCGCGAGATCGTTGCCATGTTCAAGGCAGCGCTTTGCGACGGCGCGGAACATGTGGCCGGTATTGATGTAGGCATAGCCTAAAAGGATCGCGAGGCATTTGGCAATCGTGCTCTTCCCGACATAGGACGTCCCGTCGATCGCGACGACCGCGCTTTTCATGGGCGCATCTCCCAGAAATAGAAAAGGGCCAGCAGGCTCTTAGCGTCCCGAATCACGCGTCTTTGCACCATTTTTCTCACCTGGTCACAGGAAAAAACCTTTACGGTGAGAATTTCGTCGTCTTCGGGATGAGGCACGGCCGGCGTCAGCTTTTGAGCCAAAAAACAAAAAACTTTTTCCGTATTGTAACCCGGCGATGTGTAAATATCCGCTATTTTCTTCCACTGTCCGGCGCGATAACCGACCTCCTCGACGATTTCCCGCCGGGCGCACTGAAGCGGCGTTTCGCGCCGGGCAATCGTCCCCGCGGGCAGTTCCCAAAGCATTTGATCGGCCCCGTACCGGTATTGCCGGACGAGAACCATTTGATTCTCGTCGAGCAGCGGAAGGATGACGCTGATGCCCCCGTGAAGGACGAGGTCCCGCTTCAGGATTTTGCCGTTCGGCCACAGGACCCTGTCGGAAACGACTTCGAAAGACTGCGCCCGGTGGATCTTTTTGCGCCCGAAACGTTTGACCTTTTTCATGAGCGCCCCTCGAATAAGGCCGGTTGAGCGCCGAGGTCCCGGCAGGCCTTCTCGTAGTCGGCCACGGTATCGATCTCCCGCCAGCCGCCCTCGATCGGAACCCCGTAAAGGGTTTCTCCCTCGTCGATCAAAAACTGAAGCATGTCGGTCAAATAAGCATTTTCGAAAGTATCGGCCGCCACGAACGGCTTTCCCCAAAAACGCTCCCGGGCCTGTTCGTAACAGCGCGTAAACGTTTCAGCGCCCCGGGCCGAAAGCTTGATCATTCCAATAAACTCGCCGTTGGCCTCCGCCTTCCGGCGCATCCGCTTTCCGATTTCGAGCAGCCGATCCCCTTCCCCGAGCAAAACGGTTTCAGCCTCGCTCAAGGGGTGATCGACCCGGCCCACATACTGCTCTTTCCAATCCACGTCGGTCACGACGGCAATATCGTGCGGAGAGGCCAGCAGACGCTCAACCACCCTCCGGCCGTAAAGAATGTCTGAATACGAAATAAGGACCTCGCCGCAAACTTCGGCTTTCGCGCACATCAGGGAGTTCAGGATGTTGTTGAACTCATAGCGTTCGTTCAGATAATAGCGGAATCCCGGAAAATTGATTTTGTCCGCCTGGTATCCCTTGACGATGCTGATCTCCCGTATGTCAAACGACTTCAACGTTTCGATCTGCCATTCCAAAATCGATTTGTCTCCGACCGGCAGAAGGCACTTCGGCAGGTTCTCGCTGTAGTGCTTTAACCGCTTTCCCTTGCCGGCGGCGATGATGATGGCCTTCATGTCAGACCGCCCATAAAATTCTGTTTGATCGTCTGGCACGAAAACCGGCTTGAGACTCTTGGCGAAGGACAGTTCTTCACCTCCGAGATGCGGGCATGAATAAAAACAGAACCCCTCAGCTTCCTGGTTTTGAGAAGAACGCTCTTCAATGCCGCTCTGCCCGTCGCGGAGAAAACACGGCGAAATCCGCAGGCCTCGGCGATCGTCCGGAAGCGGACGTCGGAAGAAACCGTGGGCTGGCCGCCGGTGGAAGCGTAAAGGCAGTTATCCAGAACGATATACAGGAGATTCTTTTTCGAACCCTTGCAAGTGCCGGGAACGGAAGCCATCGCGCCCAGGTGCATGAGGGCCCCGCCGTCTCCGTCGATGACGACCGTCTGGGCGCCTCTTGAACGGGAGAGCGAAAGCCCTAGCCCGAGCGGCAAGGCGTGCCCCATCGAACCCAACATATAAAAGACCGGGGGAGGTTTGCCCGGCTGCGAGCCTGCCGCGTGAAATGCGTCCCGCGAGATGAACCCGTTCGTCGTGACGTAGCAGGCACGGCGTCCCCAAACGGAAAAAATCTCCCCGAGCGCCTCGCTTCTCGTCAGGGATGGGACTGCTTTTTCTTGGGGGGCCTTCCCCGCCTTTCTCTCGCCGGTGTCTTTGTCGATCACATCGGGGCGAAGGACGAGGGCAGCGGGCATTCCGCTTTTTTTCATCTTTGCGATCATCGCCGCCACCTGCACACGATAGTTCTTGGGTGACAAGACAGCATAAGGAATATTGAACAGCCGAAGGATTTGATTCAGCTTGGCACCCATCACCTGATGCTCCGGCGCATCCTGGGCCCCGCGCATGCCCCGCCAGGTAATCAGGAATAAAACAGGCAAGTGATAAACCTGGTGCAGGGAGGTTAGCGCGTTGAGAGTGTTGCATAATCCGGAGTTTTGCATGAGGACCACCGGAATTTTTTGCGTCGCCAGATAAGTCCCTGCCGCCATCCCCATCGCAACGGCCTCGTTGGCCGGGTTCAGGACTTCGCAGTCCGGATCGGCCGAGAGGTCCCGGATCAAGGACGACAGCATCGAGCAAGGGACCTGGATAAAAGGCCCCAGCTTCTTGCGTTTGAACAGCCGGACAAGCTCGGAAGCTTTCATGGATAGGCGCGCTTTCTTGGGTGCCGGGCGGGAATCAGGTGAAGATGGAGCAGGCATGTTTGTAATCGCTGAAATTATGCACTTCCATCCAACCACCGCTCACCTCGTACGCATGGACCGGATGCCCCTTGTCGATCAGGACCTGGATGAAATCGGCAAACGAAATCTGCTCCAGGGCCTTCAGCTTTGCCTTGTTCCGCGCGCATTTCTTGAGGGCCGTCTCGTACTCGCGCGCCAGCAAATGCACTCCCTTGCGGGTCAAGCACGCCAACCCCACAAACTCATAATGCGCATCCGCTTCGCTCAGCTCCCTGCCGATCTTGAGGATTCGCTTGGTGCGCGACATGTTCACAGCACGGATGCCGGACACGCGCGGATTTTCCACCGAAACGAGCTCCAGCTTCTTGTTGCGGACGTGAACTTTCTTGTAGCTGCTGTCGACCACCAGCATGACGTCGTCGTTTTTCTTGAGGAGCCCCTCGATGATCTCGGGGTCGAAAAGGATGTCGGAATACGCGATCACGTTCTTTTCTCCGGGATTGGCGGCCCCGAGCGATACCGAATGAAGGATCCCCTTGGAGGAGTAATCCGGATTTTCGATGCGGCTGACATTCTCGACCACCATGCTTTCCTTCTTGTGCCCGACGATGACGCGGATGTCGTCAATGCCTACGGCGTTGAGCGATTCCACGTCGCGCTTGATCAAGCTCTTGCCGTTGATGTCGAGCATCGCCAGCGGCCGGTCCCGGAGCAGCTCCTTCAGGGACTCGTCGACCCTCGACCCCGCCGCGACGATGACCGCCTTGACGCCGGCCATCTCCGTCTTCAAATACTTTTCCTCATCCTGTTTGATGTGGTGCATTCCCTGTAATTCAAAGACTTCGGAAAGCGGCGCAATCCTCGAATCGACGTTCCCGATGCCGTTCAGGCTCATGTAGGCCAACACCTCATTGACGGCTTTGATGGAAGCCCGGATCCCTTGATTGGCATAAATCGCCATATGGACGCCCAGCTTGACCATATCGCTTTCCTTCAGGGAAGGATACTTGGTCGGACAAATCAATAAAATACCGCGCTTTTCGCGCCGCTGACAAAACTCAACGATTTCCCGGGGGTCTTTGGCTTTCGAATGGATGAAAATTCCGTCGGCGCCGGCGTCAAGGTAGGCGCTTGCGCGCCGTAAGGCTTCCTCCATGCCGCAGCCGGCAATGAGGGCTTCGACGCGGGCGAAGAACATAAAATCGCTGGATTGGCGGGCATTCTGGGCCGCCATGATTTTGCCCACGAACTCCGCGATGGGGGCCAAATCCTGGCGGGTATCGTCGACGAGGCTATTGACCTTCGGGAACTTCTTGTCTTCCACCACCACGGCGCTGATCCCGGCTGCCTCGAATTTCTTCACCATCCGGATGACGTTGTTCGAATTCCCGTACCCCACATCGCAGTCGGAAATCACGGGAATCGAGACGCTGTCGGCCATCTCCGCCGAGGCGTTGAGGAAGTCGGTCATCGTCAAAATATTGGCGTCGGGGACGGCATGCGAGGTGGACACTTCGAGGCCGGAGGCCCAGACCCCTTCAAAGCCGTTATTTTCGACGAGCTTGGCCGTCATGCCGTTGTGCGCGCCGACAATCCGGATGAGCTTTTTCTCACCCAGCAGTTTTCGGAGGCAAACGGGCTTCTTCATCATCGCGGCCTATCGCCCCCGCCAGCAGGCCGGATCGCCGCTGAAAAAGGCGTCAGGATTCAAGCGGGCAGGATCATACCCGCCGTCCTTATCAAACGCGGAATCGTCATAAGCGCGGGTCCTGCAGCCGTAGCACTTCTCCTGAGCCGCCAGGGAGCACCGGCTCGGCGAGCACTGGCTATCGTGGAGCTGAGAATAAATCGTTCTAAATTTCTTCACCTTGTCCGAGAACACGATCTCTTTGAGCGAATTTTTCCGGATATGGCCGAGCGCCCACTCATCGGGGGCTTCCGAACAAGGCACCACGACCCCGTCCGCGCGGACATGGATGCCGCCCAGGTGCCTGGAACAAGCCTTGTTTTCGACCCACGGCGACTCCGCCTTCCAATGAATATTGAACTCCTTGCCGTCGATCTCGGCCAAGCGCTCGAATAACTTCCGGATGGAGTCCGAATTCAAAGTACTCCCTCCCCCTTTGCCGGAGAGCATATGGGAGCTGTAATTCTTGGCACGCCCGTGAACGTGTACGGGAATTACAAACGGCTTGAATCCATGACTCCGGGACCAGCGGAAAAGCTCCGGAATATCCTCATAGTTGAGGACCGTCACAACCGTATTGGTCGAAAGCGGCGGGGCATCGGGCTTGCCGTAGCCGGCGTCGAGGAGGTACTGGAACCCCCGCTTGATCGATTTGGCACCGCCCGGAACGCCCAGCAGGCGGTCCTGCGTTTCCTCGTTGAGCGTATCCATCTTACAGCACAGCGACACCTCGAGCTTGCGCAGACGCTCCGCTTTCTCCTTCGTCATCATCGCCACGTCGGTAAAGCTCAACAGATTCAGGGGGGCGCCCTTGGCCGTAAAAAGGCCCCGGATATACTCCAGGAGATGAAAAAAAGCCTCTCCGCGCGCGCCGGTCCAGTCGCCGGGATGCCAATACAGCGGCTCCCCTCCCTGAATATTGACGACACGCACCCCCAGCTCAAGGCATTCATCGACGACCTTCTTGGCCTCCGCCATCGACAGCTGGTTGGTCTTCTCCGGAGCGCCGTCGGCATAGCAATAAATACACTTGAAGTTGCACCTCTGCGTGACCATGATATCGACGGAGAATAATTCCACGCCTTCATTTTTAAGCCGGTCGATCATATCCCGGGTGACGCCCGCCATACCGGGAAAAAGCGTAATGCGATCTTTGTTATCCGTCATACCTCACCTTTACGAAACCGAAGAGTTAGCCATAGACAATGATTAAAAAAGCCCCCAGAAAAATCACCAGGGCGCTTGCCAAACGGACCTTCCCGAAGGGTTCTTTTAAAAACATTAAACCATATATGACGCCAAAAACAACACTAATTTGTCGAAGGGCCGTCACATAGGCGGTGTTCGACAACCTGAAGGCGTACAAGATCAGAATGTAGGACATAAATTCCATGAGAGAGGCCGCCGTGATGAGGGGGAAATCCTTTTTCAGCACCGCGCCCATACGTCCCCGCCTTTCTTTCATCGTCAAAACATAAGCAAGAAAAAAGAGCCCCGACAGGGTGAAGAAAAGATAAAAAAACAAAACGGGATGACATTCCAAAACGGCCTTTTTGTCCACGATGGAATAGAGGGCCGAAAAGAAGGCCGTCAGACCCGCAAAAATCATCGCCCGGCTTTTCAAAGATTTCGCCAGGGACCGGAAGGAGAACCCCCGGAGGCTATTTTGATGGATGAAGCAAACGCCGGCCAAAATCAGAAGGACCCCGAGGGAGGCATAGGCGGTGGGAACCTCCCGGAGAAAGACAAACGCGCCCAGGAGGATAAAAACCGACGAGGACCGGATAATCGGATAGGTCAACGACAAATCGCCCTCGTCATAGGCTTTGCACAGATAAACCTGATAAAAAAAATGAGTCACCGCGGAAAGGACAACCCAAACCCATACCCGGAAGCTGATTTGTTCCAGAGGATACACCCAGAGGACAAAGGTGAAAAGCCCTGTAAAAATCAGGTGGATATACGTGTAGAAGATCAGCTTGTCGTCGCTGCGCTTAAGGAGCATATTCCAGAGAGGATGGATGATCGCAGAGGCGAGAATCAAGACAAGGCTTGTCAGCGTAATCATGGCAAAATCCTAACCCGAGAGCATCCCTGACTTTTTTTGATAGAAAGCGATCAGCCGGTTCGGACGGCGAAAAATCCGCCCCAGCATCAAAATCATATGCGCAAGGAGCTTGTCCGTGAAAGGCAATTTGTATTTGGCCAAATCCGTACTGCTGTAAAAAAAGCCCCTTCGCACGAATCCGTTACGCTCCAGTAACCGGTCGAGGGCCCCCAAGGCATAATAGGCCACATGTTCGGGCAAATACACGCGATCAACCCCCTGCCGGAGTCTCCCTCCCGTGAAGCGGAAGAGGACGTTCGAGAGAACGGACAAAAAGCCCCCCTCATGGGGAACCCCGATCAGGACATACCCCGCGGGCCGGATCACTTCAAACGCTTTCCGCAGCAAAACGCTCGGATCGGGCAAATGCTCCAGCACATCCCAAAATGAAACGGCATCGTAAAAATCCGCCCCGCGGCATTCCTTTTCGAAAGTCCCCGCGGCGAGATCGAGTCCGAACTTCGCCTTGGCCAATTTTTGATTATGGAGACTTGTGTCGACTCCCCCGACCTGCCACTTCCTTTGCCGGGCCAGGGCCAAAAAGAAACCGTTCCCGTACCCGACATCAAAGAGCCTCCTCCCGGGGTCCGCACCTAAAAACCCTTCAAGCCTCTCGAGAGCGGACTCAAACTCTTTTTTGGTGGCACTCGCGCGGCCAAGGTCGCCGTAGTCGTAATAACCCTCATGGAAGCCGTGAAGTTCCATCAGGGAGGCAGTCGACTCATAGGCTTGCGCCGTCGTTTCCGGAGAGAAACAGGGATCCAGGAAACGCAAATGGCACCCGGCGCACTCGTAAAGTTTGGTGCCGGCCACGTCAAAACAATGACGCCGGTCTTCTCCCGCGCACGCGGGGCAAAACTGAAGCCTCATCCACTGGTCAGGCATGTCCTATCCCTTTCCGCCTTGAGCCGGTGACGCTGTGAGGACATAAACGTCATAGTGTTCCCGGGCTTCTTTGATGTTTTTGGATTCCAGGCTCACCAGCCGGGTCGCTTGCGCGGGATCTTGCAGAACCCGGTCCAGGGCGTCCTCTCTCACACGGTCGCTCTCGGCCAGCGGACTTTCCGGGCAATAAACCCGCAGAACGTGGGTAAATCCCTTTTCACGCAGGTAGTTCAGCCATCGGTCCGGAGCCACCTTCTGGTCGTAGTGCGTTCTCGCGCGAAACCAAATCTCACGGACCATGTCCCTGCGGAAGTAGTACTGGCGGACTTCTTCAAAGTTAAAAATAGAGGCGTCAGGGGGCAAATGCCGATTCACCCACTCGGCGACCGGATAACTTCGTTCCATTTTCTCCAAATACTCGCTCGGCGTCCATAGCCCGCCGAGCACCCTCGCCGGATAACGATAATGAAAACCCGTCAGCAGGAGAAAAAAAACGACAAGTCCGGCCGCAGGGATCCTGAGCCATCGCGTCACACCGGATTTAAAAACCGGGACGGCGGCATATCCCATTCCGACGCAAAGAAGGTAAGCCGGAAGCACCGGAAAGAGAAAACGCGAATTCTGCACGACAAAGAACCACAAAACAAGCGAACAAAACACGAACGCAAGCCAAAACCGCGCCTCCCTTCTCTTCCACGCCCCCCAAAGAGCGAAGGGCAGCGACAGAAGATAAAAGGGGCCCACCCAAAAACCGCGATCGAAGACCTCCGGCAGAAACGTGATATTCCAAGGCAAAAGGAGAAAACTGCCCAAAGTCTTGGGGAGTCCGACGCGGGTGTAAGACCCCACCAGCCCAAGCGAGGGACCTGTGAACACGCTCTCCAGATAAGGAAACACCGGATTGTTCTCGATGATCCAGTTCCGTACAAACCAAAATCCGCAGCCCAAAACGCCGCCGAGAAGCCCCACCCCGAGCATCTTCACAAGCGGCAGCTTTCGAAATGAAACGAAAAGAACCCCCAGCAGGACAAACGCAAAGGCACCCACCCATAATAGCGCAATCAGCTTCGTGCTGACGACAAACCCGAGGAAGAGACCGCCGGCGAAAAAAAGGCTTGCAGCCCGGGTTCGGAGGCCTTCCCGGAACATCCACACAGCCATAAACAGAAAAAAAGCAACCGCCACATCGACATAGGCCGAGGTGACCTCATTAATACAGGCAGGCGTCAGCCAAAGCATCAGGGCGAAAAAAAGGGCCGGGAGCTTTCTTTGGGTGGATTGAAAAATCGCTAAAAACACCGCCAGGAAGAGAAAGACGCCGGTCGCCCAATGAAAAATTTTGGCCAATGACGCGCTGCCCAGGACAAGCGCGGCGGCGTATAAGTGCTGCATCAGAAAGGGCATCTGAGAATTGAGATCGTAAAACAGAGGCCGGGTCGAGTGATGACTCGCAAAGACTTTGGGCAGGTTCAATTGATAGCAGAGGGAATCATTGGCGGTTTCGGGGACAAAACATAACGCCAAAGTGAAAAGGGCCGTCAAGAGGAATGCCGCCCAAAAAAAACGGTAGCTCTTTCCTTGTCCCCGCGTGAGAAAAAACCATATTTCGGAAATCCACGCGGTAAAATCGCCGAGCGATTTCCAGCGGAAGGCATAAAGGACCGCCAGAAAAGCGAAGAGCACCGGACGCTGAAGGGCATTCGCGTGACCGGCGACCACGACGAAATAAGCCAAGAGGCCCAGGCCCAGGCCGAAATAAACGACGCCGGCCATCTTGGGCTCCGAAAGTTTTAGGAAAGGCCGGAACCAAGAGCCCAAAAGATAACAGGCCGGAAATACCAGAGCAAAATAGGCCAGCGCCAGAAGGGCGTCATAAGGCATCAAGTTCATCCCCCCGCCCCGCCCACTTCCGGAGCAACCCCCGAAGAGGGCGATAGGTCAACTCAATGGAATGTTTCCCTCCGGCGGGAAGCTCAAGCGCTTGAAATAGTCCGTAAGCCTTGAGCAAGGGAACCTCAACGCCATTCAACCTCGCGCTCCATCCGGGATAATGGGTGTTGGTCAGCACAAAAAAACCGGGCCCCGTGGTTTCGACCTGCCAAACTTCCCTATCCGGATCACGGCGCGCACAAACAACCTCCCGCGCAGCGGAGTTCCCCGGAAGCGGACGGCCTGAAATTTTTGTGTTTTCACCCTTCTCGAGCAGAAGCGTTTTTCTCGGATCAAAACCCGGACCCATCAAGGCCTCTTTCAATTCCTTCCAATCCGCAAAAACGGCCTCCTTCGCGACGAAATATCCCCGGGGATGATCCTCCCGGTTGCGATAAAGATAAGCTCCGGATTCGGGGTCGCGCATCAAAAGCTCCAGCGACGGATCGAGGAGCTCACGAGAGGAAAGAATATGGGAAACGCCCAGCGCATCGAGAAGGGGCAGCCGCTCGAGGACAAAGGACGTTTCCGGATCCATCATCCGGTTGGAGTCATTGACGTTGCCCAATTGCCCGATCGTTTCAAAGTACCTCCCCAGGATAAAAGGCGAGTATCCGCCGATGTCCTCGATGCCGTAGAGCATATTCACCGAGGGCACTACCGGCAGATTTTCGTTCGATTTCCGGAAGCCATACAACCTCCCCATCCGGCCCGCCCCTTTTTCCGCCAAAAGCATGGCAACCGCAGCGTTTTTTTTCATTCCGTCCGGAAAGGGGCCAATATCCTTCTTGATGTCTTCTCCTGAAAAAACATAAAAATCGGCGAGCAAAACGACGAGAGCAAAAAGCAGGCACAGCTTCGCTCCGCGAGACCGCTTCAAAAAACGCTCAAGCATCATCACCCAAAGGCAGCTGATCAAAATCAGCACCAAGGCCCATAATTGCCAGGGATTGGTGAAAGCCAGCATGTCCCTTGCGGCATCGGCAAGTCCGGAGACCCCGGAAAAATATTCGTCAAGCGAGCGCGGATGACCGCTTTTGCCGTAGATAAAATGTTCAACCGTCCACTCCCCCAAATGCAACACCGCGCTTCGTCCCTTGGTGACGAAGAAATAGACAATTCCCCACAAGGCCACCGCAGCGGCCGCGAACTTGAGATACGTTCGGTTCAACACGCGCAGCCGCTCCTTCGAGAGCACGAGCTCGTCGCACCAAACATGCGTTCCAAGGCCTGCGAGAACGGCCACCCCGAAGCAGATGAAAATGAGATATTTTGCGGGAATCCGGAAGGCGTAAAAGTGAGAAAGTTTGATCAGGGCGATATAGACAGGGCTCCATCCACCCAGGGCCAGTGCAAGGGCGAGCAGCGAAACAGTGGTCCACAGCCAAAGCACCCGGCGCAGTTCCTTTCGCGACGCAAAATAGGCGGCCATCAGAAAGTAGAGCGTGAAGATCCCGGAATAAAGGCAGTTTCCACGAAAAAGTCCCTGCAGTTTCGGGAAAAGGAGCGTCAAAAGCACCGGCGGGGCCATGGAGCCCACGTAGGCGTAATCTTCCGTCAGATTCATGCGATTCGAAAACAGGGCTAGCTCAAAGCTCAGCAAAAGCTGAGGAAGCGCGAGGATAACGGCGCCGCCCAGTGACGCGAGCACCCCCGCGCTCCCTTTAAGACGCCGGCGCCAATCCATGGAACTATCGGCAAAGATGAATAGCCTCAAAAAAAAGACTGCCATGCAAATCGCAAGCATCAGCACGGCCACCTGAAGGTACCCGGCCACGATCGCTTGCCCCATAAAAGCGGCCATCGCGCAAAGATAGCGCTTCCGGAACCGCTCCAAAAACTTCTCAAACCCCCAGAGAATCCATGGAAACCAGGCGAGTGTCTTCAGGGAAGTCAAATTGTAATAGGCCCCTCCGTAGCCGGTTCCGAAGACAAAAACAACGGCGGCCACAAACGCCGCGACCGGCCTGAGACCGATCCGGCGAGAATAAAAGTAAGTGCCCGCCCCCGAGACAAAAAAGTGAACAAGATTCGTGGCGGCGTAAGCCGGCTGAATCGGCAAGCATAAAGTGAGGATCAAATTGGGAAGATAAAAAATCCCAATCTGGCTTTCGGCGGCAAGGGGAAAACCGCACTGAATCAGCGGCGTCCAGAACGGCCATTGGCCGCGGTGCAGAGAATCCGCCAGAGTCCAAGCCCAAGGATAGTGCTGTTCCCAGTGGTCGCCCATGAGGGACGCCTGGCGAGCGAGCACAAGGCCGGGATAAAAAAGCGCAAGAAGAACCGCGATCGCAAAAAGGCTGAGAAGGTCGCTTTTAGGCCGCATGACCTGCAGCCGCGGCGCGTTCGGACGCCGCCATATGGCGCGACATGCCGGCGAAGATCTTCGGGTGCAGAAGTCGCATACACTTCAAACGGTACTTGAGCATGGTCCGGACAACCCCCATTCCGTAGCGCACGCTATTTTTGAAGCTGATGGAGGAGGCCTCGGGAAAATACTTCGTCGGGCAGGAAATCTCCCCGACGCGAAAGCCCGCGTAAAAGACCTGGGCCAGAATTTCGTTATCGAAGACAAAGTTGTCGGAATTATTCATAAACGGCACCGTTTCCAAAACCCTCCGCGAAAAAGCGCGGTACCCCGAGTGATACTCCGAAACATGCTGCCAGAGAACGATGTTCTCCAGCAGGCTGAGCGTCCGGTTGGCCACAAACTTGTAAAGCGGCATTCCTCCGCTGAGCGTGCTGCTGCCCAGGATGCGCGAGCCGAAGGCAAAATCATACGTCTCATGAGCAATCAGCCATGCAAGCGGCTCAATCAAAGCGGGCGTATATTGGTAATCGGGATGAAGCATAATGACGATGTCGGCGCCCCGCCGGAGGGCTTCGGTGTAACAGGTCTTTTGATTCCCTCCGTAGCCGAGGTTTTTTTTGTGCTGGATCGTCACATCCACTCCGAGTCTGGCCGCAACCTCCATGGTGCGGTCTTTGCTGGCGTCATCCACAAGGATCACCTCATCCACGACATCCCGCGGGATCTCCCGGTAAGTCTTCTCCAGCGTATCTTCCGCATTATAGGCGGGCATCGTCACGATAATCTTCTTCCCTTTGATCATGCTTACGCTCCTCGGTTCACGACTTCGGCGCCGCGGCTTTTGAACTTCGTGCGCAGCAGCTGGTCCAACTGGGTCGCCTCCCCGCTCAGGCCTGTGAAAGCACAGAAGGCCTTCCAAATCCTCCAGGGCCTCGTCAAATAGGCGGTGGCGTAAAAGGCAACGAGCATCAGGTATTGCCAGAAAATCAGTTCTCCCGTGGACATCACCGGGTTGTAAGTGCGGCTGCTCCAGCCCGAACGCGCCAGCGGCAGGTAGTAGTAGTCCTGGCCAAAGCGCAGCCCGGTTTCAGCGATGAGGTTGCGCGTATCTTCGCTGCCCGGATAAGGGGCGAAAATCATGACCGCCGTGTCATCGCATCCCAGCCAAGCGGCCCTCACAAGAAAAAGGAACGACTGCCACGTATCCCGTCTCGTTTCCCGGGGATGACCGATGATGATGTTGACGCGGGTGACCAGGCGGGCGCGGACCGCCGAGCTCAGCGAGCGCAAGAGGCTCTCGAGGTCCACCTTTTTTTTCATCAGCTGAAGCATACGGCGTGAGCCGCTCTCGGGGGCATAGGTGATATTCCGGCACCCGGTCTTGACCATTTTGGCCAGGACCTCATCGTCCAGAACCTCGGTGCGGGTCCCCGTAGGAAGCTGCCAGGTCACCGAAAAATTCTGCTCGGCCAGGCAGTCGCAAAATTCCACGATCCATTCCTTGCGGACAATCGCCGTCAAATCGCAAAAGTTGATATTGGCCACTCGGTATTTTTGGACATAGTCACGGATCTCGGCCACCACGTCTGCCGGCGGCCGGGTTCCGTAAAGGCGGGTCCACATTTTTGGACTCGAGCAAAAAGTACAATCAAAGGGGCAGCCGCGCGTAGCCAATATCGGCATCGACCGGCCGCGGTGGACCCCGTGGGTGTCTTCCAACGTGAGATAACTCTCGACGGGAAATAGATCCCAGGCAGGCCTCGGAAGTTTCGCGATCTCCCGGATCCTCGGCCTTTCCACGACCGCCTGATCAACGCCTTCCTCCCGGCCAACGACCCCGGGAAGGCCTCGGACGTCGCGCACGGCACCAATCCGGTCAAGAAGCTCCAAAATCGACTGCTCGCCCTCCCCCAAAACGCAATAATCCACTGTGTCCGTTTCGGTAAAAATCTCTCTCCAATACGCCGTCGCGTTTTCGCCGCCCAGGACAACCTGGATGTGGGGAAACCGTTTTTTGACCTTTTCCAGAATCTCCCGGATAATCGGCCACTCGTGGAGAAACATGTGTGTGACGCCCAAAACCTGGGTGGTTTCCGGTATGCGTGCCACAAGTTCGTCGGGCATCAAGCCCTGGAAGGTGAGTTCGCCCACCGGACTGGGCCTGACCGTCAAAGTGTGTGGCGCCTCCCCCGGCGCATCGATCACCTCCACCGAATGCCCGGCGGCACGCACCACGGCGGCAATGTAGCTCAAGCCGATGGGAAGGATGGCCCCGTAGGAGCTCAAATTCGTCCTCAGCTGAACGATCGGCGGCCGTAAAAGTACAACTTTCATCTCATTGCTCCCGGTCTTCCAACGCCCCAAGAAGGGCCTTCAAGGCTAAAAAAGTGTATTTTACACAATCCTTTCGATCACCGCTCGATTTTTTTCCCGGTCATAGGTCCCGCGGTAGAACGTCCGGTCCGGAAAATACTTCTTGAGCTCCCCGTTTCGCGGGCCCAAATCATGGGCGTAGAGGATGGGGCCGTTCAGAAAGGGTGAATTGCGGACGGCATCGTCCTCCGACATCACGAGCTTGTCGCCTAAAAATCCCTTGATAAAAACGATCGCGGGGCCTTGGGTCGTTTTTACGGCCGCATCGTACAGCGCACGGCGCTGACGGCTGGCTTCCTCGGTAAATTCCGCGTGCTTAGCAAAAAGGATTCCCGACGAGGCAAAGGACGCGGCGATAAAAACAAGAATGAATTTTTGGACCCGGACGCCGCGCTCCCGCCACATCCGGACCAACCGGTCCGCGACGGCGACCGCAAGGAACGGCATCCCCTCCCACCAGTACCGAGGCCCCCACTGGTTACCGCCCCAGGAATAATAGAGAAAATAGGCCAGCGCTAAAAAGACAGGGGTTAGGCTAAAAATCGTTTGGAGAGAGAATCGGCTTCGCTTGTCCTCTCGAAGCCCACACGGCTTGCGGAAGATCAAAAATAGATACGCCCCCACGATCGGCGGAGCGAACCAGTCCATCAGGTAAAAAATGCGCGCGAGGAGATAAAAGAACCCGTCGACGGGCGTGTAGTGCCCCCGTTTAAACCCGAGGCGCTCCCAGGACTTGTCGTATTTGTTCGGGGCCTTAAGGGGAGTGCCGCTCACCTGATAGTTCTGCCAGAGAATCAGGAGCATGAAAGCCAGCACAACGGAGACAAAGACCCATTCGGAGCGGCGCAATTTGAGGCGCCACCCGAGAACCCATGAAACCCCGGTTGTCCCGGAGGAACGCCCGGTGTGCTCAAGGCAATGCAAAAAATGGTAGAGAAGAAAAGGCCCCGCAACGGCGGCCATGGTCAGATAGCGGGTCATCAGACCGTATCCGACCGCGAAGGCCGCGATCCCGGCCCAAACCACCCGGCCCGTTTCGCTCTCCGTCCTTTGCCATTCAACGAAGGCCCACAAAAAGACGGAGATTGCGAGCAGACAAGTTCCGTGTGAAAAATAGGAAGCACCCGTGAAAAGAAAAAAGGGCGAAAGGGCCGTCAAGGCGAACCCCAATCCGGCAGCCGACCGCGAAAAAAGTTTCTTGGCCACAAAATAAAAAAAGACCAGCGAAAGCGCCGACATCGCAGGATTGAGCCAGTCGCTGATCCCACACCTCAGGCCAAAGCTCCAAATCAGCGGCCATCCCGGAGGATAGACGCTGAACCATTTGCCTCCCTTGTTGCCGACATGCACGACGCTGAAAAACTCAGACAGCGGAGGGGTCTCGACAAAGAGCTTCCCCCTGCGCAGGCACTCCGCCAGAAAATAGCACGAGTGTTCGTCCGCCGAACTGATGAAGGCGTGGAGAACTTTTTGGTTCATAAAGAACAAAGCCAAAAGAAGCAGCGGCAGACTGGCCAACGCCCATAGCGCCGGAGACGGAAACCAGCGCCGTAACGAACGTTCGCAAAAAGGCGCGACGGCATCCGGCAAGAATCGGGATCCCGCAAGCGCGCCCATCAGCGATAATCCCAGAAGACAAACGGAATCCGAGGTCAAAAAGGAATTGTGATCGCCGATCGTCCGAACATGAGAAGCCCACCACGGCGCCGCGCACGCGGCAAGAGAACCGAAAAAGACCATCCACCGGCGGCTGTTCATCTTGAGCGGACCTCCCATTTGAAATAGCGGCCAATGATTTGTGCGGCAAGGCGATGGCCGCGGGGCGTCCAATGCCCGTCGCCCTGAATGTAGTAGTCCGCCAGAGAGGACTGCCGGATCGCGTCGTAAAACGCCCCGGTCGGATCGATCATCTCGACATCTTCCTGCCTTGAAAAGCGGTACAAAGATTTGAGGAGGGAATCTTTTCTTTGGGTCTGAGCCCAGCGGTCGGGAGGTAAGATGAAAAGAACCGGCCGTGCCCCCCTCTGCCGGATCTCGGTCACGAGTGTCCTCAAAATGGCCCTCCCCACGATCCATTCGGTTTCGGTGTCGGGATCGATCAAACCGAGGTTCTTGGCGAGGCGAGTCAGCCCCTTTTGGGCCAAACGGTAAACCACGCTATGCCCAAGCAAACGTCCGAGCCATCGCGGTCGTATCAGCTCGGGAAATTGCCCCGCGTTCAATTGATACTGCGGCGGCACCGGAACATTTTTCAGCTCGAGCCGGCCGTCTCCGGACAGGAAAAAATACGGCTTGGCGTGGCCGGAATCCGCAAAGGCGCGAGTGCAGCGCCAAAAGTCCTCGGGGAAGATCCCTATCAGAACAATATCCGGCTGGTACAGCGCACCGAGGATCCTCCAAGCCACGAGCATCTGGTCAATGCCGTAGCCGGGCACGCTCAAATTCAGGACTTCGCGCTTCGGATCCTCCGCCTCCAGGACCGCGGGAAACGATTCCGTGTCGCCGACGCCGAAACCGAACGGAAAGCTGTCTCCGAGAACGAGGAGGCGCGTCGTACCCGCGGGCTTCACGGTCTCATACTCCCGGACGCCCCGGAAACCGGCGGCATTGGTATGGACTTCGACCTCACGGCCACCGACGGGAAGCACCGCCTTCTTGTTCTTCATGTGATACCAGCCCAACTGGGGGTGATATTCGGTCCAGACGCGTTCGGGAACATTCACCCAATCCGTCTTCGGCCCCTGAGCCGGCTTGGCCGCACGGGGCTGCGAGGGTAAAACCCGGAGCACTCCCTCAGCGAAGATCAGAGCAAAGATCACGGAAAAACAGGCTAGGATCAGGTTTCTCTTCATCGGAATCGTTTAGGTTTCCTCTCCGTGGGATTGGCGGGACAACCGGTAAATTTCAAGGGGCGGGCCGGGATCGTCACGGGCCCACAGGTCAGCCAAAAGGAAAGGCAGGCCGGTCACGGCATACGGGTCCATGCTGAACGCGATTTTTTGGTTTCGGTAAGGATTCCACCCCGTCACCCGGACCGCATGAGCGTCCAAGGCCAGGAAAAAAGGCGACTGCCATGCCTCGGGATCGGTCTTCGCAAGCACCGCGAACTGGGCCCCGTTTTCCCGGAGCTTGGCCCAGTCATAAGGCACGGCGGGCTTTGCGTAAAGGGGCGCTTCGGCCGCCGAATTTTTTGACATAAAAAAAAGAGAATAGCCCCGCCGGGCGGCATCGGGCCGGCTGAGCTGGTACTCGAGCTTACGCAGGCGGGCAGAGGAAAAGGAAGCCCCGTGTGCGGCCTCGTGGCGCTTTACAGCCAACTGGTCCCGGACAAATTCCAGGCGCGGCATGAACATCGCCGTATCAAGCGCGATGGCGCTCGAAGATGGAACATTCGTTTTAATCCAGTCAAGCGCCTGTGTTCTCGTATCGGCTCGAACGGCCAGCCGGACCACGAGCACGCTCGACACAAGAGTCGGCGCCGAGAGAACAGCCGAGGCCAAAACAAGCGCCCATGAGCCCGGGGTCAGCCGGCCGGTCGCCCAAGCCGCAAAATCTGCGGCAAAAAAGAGGACGCACGGCAGCAGCGGAAGCACATAGCGCTCGGGATGCTGGCCAAATCGCGCGATCAAAACGTAATAGCCCAGGAGGAAAGCCGCCATGGCCCACCGGCGGACGTCCCGAACGAAAAAGGATCGGATCAGGCCGCAGCAGGCCGCGCCGAGCAAAGGCCATCCGATGCCGCCGGCCAGAGAATACCGGAAATGATGGAGCCAGCCGGTCCCGGGATGGGCCGCCGCTTCGCTTCCCATCTCCGCGAGAAAAAAACGGAAATCGATCAGACTGTAGGGATTGAGAACGGCATAGGTGAGAAAAGCGGCGAGGGCTGCGAGCGCACAGCACCGGAGGGTTTGGACAGCGGATCCCCGGCCCTCCCGCGCTCCCTCGGCACCGGCCCGCTCCGGGACGAACGTCGCAACAAGATACGGGAGGACAAGAAAAACACCGTTGTATTTGACGGCCGCGGCCAGTCCGATGAGAGCTCCTGCGGTCAGATGGAGACGGAGGGACTCTCCCGGGTGCTCACGCGCCTGCGCCAAACGAAAAAAGACTCCGAAGGCGACCGTAAGGACAAAAACCAGGGGGATGTCCACATAGATATAATGGCTGTCACGAACGTGCAAAAAACAAACCGCCATAAAAAAAGCACCGGTAAGCGCAACCCGCCGGCCGAAAGCGGTCAAAGTCCAATACAGGACGACAACGGTAAGCGTCCCCAGTAACGCCCCGAAAACGGTACGGGCAAGAAAATAGAAAGCGCTCGGGTCCCTGTAAAAAGCAACCTCAAAATCGCGGACCGAATCGAAAAGCGACACGGCCTTTCCGGCGAGAAAGAAAAATCCGTACAGAAGGGAAAGAAGATAGCTCACAAGCGGCGGGATCCGGAAAAAATGCGGGTTCAGGTCCCCCGCTCCGTACGCCATGGCGTGATTGACGATAACCGGCTCATCGGCATGGTAAAGATGCGGAAGGCCGAAATCGATCCCGTATAAGCGCAGCGCGAGCGCCGTGAGCACAATGCCCGGCAGCGCAAGATGAGAAATTTTCATAACGGATTATATTCCAGAGGGTTCGGGAACCGAAGCAGAAAAAGCTAAGCGACGCTTTTGGGAAGAGAACGGATATAGGCGTCGGCGGGAACCGCGCCCTGCGACTTCATGCCCTTGAGGGCCAGCTTGGCCTTCTGGAAGGATTCGAAGGCGTCCACGCAAACGACCATGAACTTGCCATTTTCGGCAAAAAACGCCTTAAGCCCCTTGGCGTCAAGGGACTTCACGCGCCGTTCAGCCTCTGTTCTGTCCGTGGTCGTCAGGATCTGGATCGTATAATTGCCGGCAGGTTTGGCCTCCGAAGGGGCTTCAACCGGCGCGGGACCCTCGGCCGTGATCCGAAGGCCCGGCTCCAAGGCCACGCCACCCCTCACCAGCTCATCCCCGCTTTGGGCGGCTGGCTGCCCCGTCACTGCCGCCGGCATATTCATGAGTTCTCCTGCCTTGGCGTCGACCGACGCGATCCCCTCCGGTAAGGTTGGGGTAAGCTCCCGGCGCGCGATGCCCTTGCCGGTCTCGACTCCGGCCGAAAAAACGATCGCATAAAGCACGACCAGACCGATCGCACACACGACAGCCTGGTCGAGCCGCACGGAAAAGCGGCATCGTTCCAAAAAAGCCGTCTGTTTCTGGACGGTCTGAACCCTCTGGAGGACGCTGGGGGTGGCTTGAAACAGGTCTTTTTGCACGTTATGTCCCATGGCGTTCTAATTGTCGGCACAATGTGCTCAGAACCTGAGCGCTTCTTCGCACTTTTCGTTCCTGCGTCGCATAATCGACTTCCACGATCCCGAAGCGCGGGCCAAAACCGTGGGCCCACTCGAAATTATCGAGGAGCGACCAGTAAAAATAGCCGCTCACGCGCGCGCCGGCTTCCCTCGCGCGAGCGAGCGCGCCGAGATGCTCGCGGATAAAGCGCGAGCGCTGCTCGTCATCGGCCGCGCAGATGCCGTTTTCGGTGACGAGGATGGGCAGGCCGTAGCGCCCGAAGTCGACGAGCAAGCGGCCAAACCCTTCGGGATCCACCGGCCAGTTCATGGCGTTTCGCTCCCGCACGCGGCCGGCGTGGTGCGCCTCATCGCAGGACTCGCCCGCGAGCTTCGCACCCCAAAGCCCCGAGACGCGCACGAACTGGCTCATGTAGTAATTGAGGCCGATAAAATCCAGGGTTTTGCGAACCGGTAAAAATTCACAGAAGAACCCCGGAAAGAACAAAAACCCCTCGAGCGCGCTTTTGACGAAAAGGTGGTTCAGCGACTCATTCCGGAAAGAGGCCGCCCACCGGTCCGCAAAGAATTCCGGCCGGCAGGGCTCATAACGGGTCGCGTACTGCGAAAAAGAAACCCACGGCCGGGGCCATGACTTCGTTTCATAGAGGCGGTGGATTTCCCGGTAGGCCTCGGCGTGAGCGAAAAGCATGTTCCGGAAAACTGCGGCGCCTTCTTTGAGCGATTTTCCACCGGGCGGCCACAGTCCGGCAAGATGCGCGTGATAAACGTAAATGGTCGGCTCGTTGATCGTGATCCAGATGCGGACATATTTTCCGAAGGCCTCGGCCGCGCGGCGCACGTAGCGCGCGAACGCCGTCACGCAGGCGGGGTTCGCCCATCCCCCCCTGCGGGCAAACCACAGAGGGTTCGTGAAGTGATGCAGGGTCACGACCGGCTCGATGCGCTTTGCGCGCAGGGTTTTCAGGACATCTTCGTAATGGGCGAAAGCTGCCTCGTCCCACCGGCCCTCCACAGGCTCAAGCCGGCTCCATTCGATGGAAAACCGGTGGGCATTGTGTCCGAGTTCGGATACGAGATCGAAGTCCGCGCCGTAGCGGCGGTAATGATCGCACGCCAGGCCGGAAGACTCCTTCAGGCGGCCGGCGCGCTCCCATTCCCACCAGTCGTTGAGGGTGTTCTCACCTTCCACCTGATGGGAACTCGTCGCGGCGCCCCAAAGAAAGGGAAAGGTCATGGTCAGTCGGTAAGCTTGATGCGCTGAGGCGGCCACCAGATGCAAAAGGCCTTGCCGATCACGTCTTTACGCGGCACAAATCCCCAGTTGCGGCTGTCGGAGGACTGCGCGGAATTGTCGCCCAGCGCAAAATAGTGCCCCTCGGGGACCTCGATGACCTGGCCCATCTTGCCGTAGGGCCAGTCTTCGCGATTATAATAGTAGTGGTCGGCGAACGGGGCCTCGCCGAGCTCCCGGCCGTTCACCACCAGTTTTCCGTCCGTGATCTGAATTTTTTCGCCGGGAAGCCCCACCAGGCGCTTCACGAAATCCTTTTTGCGGTCCATCGGATACCTGAAGACGATGATGTCCCCGCGCACGGGCTCGTGGAACCGGTAGGAAATTTTGTCCACGAAGATCTTGTCTTCCTCGAGGAAGGTCGGGCGCATGGAGCCGGTCGGAATCTTATAGGGCCCCACCAGAAAAGTCCGGATAATGACGGCAAGGATGGCGGCCACGACGAAGGGCTCGCCCCAGTTTTTCCACTTCTCGTAGAGCCAGGCGCGCCGATCGAGCCGGAAGCGCTGCCACTCCCGGAAAAATTTCCGGCGGTAGGACACCAGGAGCGCGACGGCCGCAAGCGCGATCAAAACGTTCGTATTCAGCAGAGTATTAAAATTCATTTAGTCGACCCTCAGGACGGAGATGAAGGCCTCCTGGGGCAGGTCGATCCGTCCGATTTTTTTCATTTTCTTTTTGCCTTCTTTTTGTTTTTCCCAGAGCTTGCGCTTGCGCGTAATATCGCCGCCGTAGCACTTGGCCGTCACGTCTTTTTTTAGGGCCGAAATCGTTTCGCGCGCAATAATTTTGCTGCCGATCGCCGCCTGGATCACCACCTCGTAGAGCTGCCGAGGAATGACCTCGCGGAGTTTTTCGGCGAGCACCTTGCCCCGGTTGTAGGCCTTCTCTTGAAAAACGATGCTCGAGAGGGCGTCGACCGGGTTGCCGTTGATCATAATGTCGAGCTTCACGAGCTTCGCCGGCTTGAATCCGATCAGGTCGTAATTCATTGAGCCGTAGCCGGCGGTCAGCGATTTGATCTTGTCGTAAAAATCCATGACGATTTCGGCAAACGGCATCTCGTAGTGAATCACCACCCGCTCCGGGTTGATGTACTCGGTGCTCTTGTAGACGCCCCGCCGGTCCTGGCACAGCTGCATGATCCCTCCCAGGTTCGCGGCAGGGACCATCAGGCTCGCGCGGATGTAGGGCTCTTCGATGAGCTCGATCTCCTGCGGCGGAGGCATCCGGGTGGGGTTCTCGAGTTCCAGGATATCGCCCGCGGTCGTCAAAATGCGGTAGACCACGTTGGCCGCCGTGATCAAAAGGTCGAGCCCGAACTCGCGCTCGAGACGCTCCTTGATGATGTCCATGTGCAAAAGGCCGAGGAAGCCGCAGCGGAAACCGAACCCAAGCGACGCGGACGTTTCAGGCTCATAGTGAAAAGACGCGTCATTCAAGCGCAATTTTCCGAGCGCGTCGCGGAGGACGTCGAAATCCTTCTGGTTGATGGGGTACAGGCCGCAAAACACCATCGACTTGGCCTCGCGATAGCCTTCGAGCGGCTCCTTCGCCGGGTCGGCGGCAAGCGTCACGGTGTCGCCGATCTTCACCTCGGCGATGTCCTTGATATTGGCGCAAATATAGCCGACCTCCCCCACTCCGAGTTCGCCGACCTGCTCGGGATGAGGATTGAAAATACCGATTTCCTCGACCTCCCGCTGGCACGCACTCTGCATCATCCAGATGATGTCGCGCTTTTTGATCACGCCGTCCATCACGCGAACATAAGCGATCACGCCCTGGTAGGTGTCGAACTTGGAATCGAAAATAAGGGCCTTGGCGGGCCCTTCCCGATGACCCTTCGGAGCCGGGATTCGGTTGATGATCGCCTGAAAGATCTGCTCGGCCCCTTCCCCGGACTTGGCGCTCGTCACAATGATTTCCGATTCGTCGATTCCCAGAAAGGTCGCAAGCTCGGTGCGCCGTTTGTCGGGCTCTGCGATCGGCAGGTCGATCTTGGTGATGACGGGGATGATGACGAGGTTGCGTTCCATCGCCAGGTAAAGGTTCGAGACGGTCTGGGCCTGGATCCCCTGCCCGGCGTCCACCAAAAGCAGCGCGCCTTCGCAGGCCGCAAGGCTTTTGGACACTTCATAGGTGAAATCGACGTGGCCGGGGGTGTCGATCAGATTCAGGGAGTAGCCCTGATACTTGATGCAGACGGCCCGCGCCTTGATCGTGATCCCGCGCTCGCGCTCGAGGTCCATGTCGTCCAGAATCTGATCGCGGAACTCGCGCTTGGAGATGGCGCCGCTATGGAGCAGGAGGCGGTCGGCCAGGGTCGACTTGCCGTGGTCGATGTGCGCAATAATGGAAAAATTACGAATTTTTGCTTGGTCCGTCATCGGCTACGAAACCTCCCGCAGCCGGCGGATGGCAGCCGGGCGGTCCTTTTCGCCGAAGACCCCGGTCCCCGACACGATGATGTCGGCGCCGGCGCGCAGGACTTCGTCCACGGTCTTGAGGTTGACGCCGCCATCGACGGAAATCAGCCCTTTGTATTTCGGACGCAGAGCCCGGACTTTCTCCATCATGTCGGGCATAAACGACTGCCCGCCGAATCCCGGCTCCACCGACATGACGAGCAAAAGGTCAGCCTGGGACAAATAAGGTTCAATCGCGCTCAAAGGAGTTTTGGGCCGAAGCGACAGACCCGCCTTGGCGCCCAGGCTCCTGATTTTTGCAAGCGTGCCGGCGATGTCGGGCTCGGCCTCAACGTGAATGGTGATCCAGTCGGAGCCCGCGCGGCGGAACTCCTCGATATAGCGCGAGGGATTTTCGATCATGAGGTGAACATCGAGAGGTCGCGTGGCATATTTTCGGATCGACTGGACGACGACGGGGCCGATCGTGATGTTGGGAACGAAATGCCCGTCCATGACGTCGACATGGAGAAGGTCGCACCCGGCCTCTTCGATCGAGCGGATTTCTTCCGCCAAGCGGCCGAAGTCGGCCGAGAGAAGACTCGGGGCAATCCAAATTTTTCTTCCGGGATTCGTCATCGTGTTTTCCTCATACGGGAATTTCGAACTCGGCGCGGATCTTTTTTTCGAGCGCGGCCTTGACCGGCCCGATGAGGGCCAGGTTCAGGTTCGCGGTCCTGAAAAGCTGCACCGCGATCTGCTGAATCTGCACGGCCGTCACAGCCTCGACGTTGGCGCGGATCTTGTCGCAGTCGGGGAGCTTCTGCCGGCACAGGGCGTACTCGCCCACCCACAGCAGATGCTCGAGCGTATCCTCGAGCGCCATGGAGAGCTGGCTGATGAAATAATCCTTGGCCCGCCTCAGTTCTTGCTCGCTCACCGGCTTCCGGCAGACCTTCCCAAGCTCGCGCATGATGACCGCCATCGCCTGCGGCGCCTTGGCGGTTTCCACCCCGGCTGAAACGGTAAAAGCGCCGGTGTCGTCAAAAAAATGGAGCCCCGAGCGGATTTCGTACGCCAGCCCCCTTTTCTCACGGACCTCTTCGAAGAGACGGCTCGACATGTTCGCGCCGAGAATAACATTAAGCAGGCCGAGCGGGTACCGGTGAGGGCTCGAACGCGCCAGGCCGTGCAGGCCAACCACGAAATGGGTCTGCTCGGTATCCTTGAGCAAAAAATGCGTCCTGGGCCCGCTTTGCCGCGAGATGGCCTTCTCGAACGACGAGGCCTGGCCCGGCTCTTTGGCCGAAAAGAGAGCCTCGACGCGGGGCACAACGTCTTCGGGATGAACGCCCCCGGAGATTGCCACCAGGATGTTCTTGGGCCGGTAATAACGGTCCCGGTATTCCAGGACATCGGAGCGCTTCATCGCGCTCACCGACTCGATCGATCCGGAGATCGGCCGCCCGATCGCCTGGTGCGGCCACAGCAGTTCGCCGATCAGCTCGTGCACGTAATGCGACGGCTGGTCGCGGTACATCTTAATTTCTTCCAGGATGACGCCTCGCTCGCGTTCGAACTCACTCGAAACGATGGTCGCATGGTTGACCATGTCGGCAAGCACATCGAGCGCCTTCGGGTAGTGTTCCCGCAAAAGCTTCGCGAAATAGCAAGTCGATTCCTCAGCCGTGTAGGCATTCAGCATGCCGCCGACCCCCTCGACCTCCTGCTTGATCTGGCGGGTCGTCCGGGTTTCGGTCCCTTTGAAGACCATGTGCTCGAGCATGTGGGAAATGCCGGCCGCCTTTTCGGACTCGTACCGGCTGCCGGTCCGAACCCACACGGCGACAGATGCCGACGTTCTCTCCCGCATCGGAACCGTCACGACGCGCACGCCGTTGGCCAGGGTATTCAGAATATAGTTCATGTTCTCCTCGAATCGAGATAGCCTTGCAAAATTCTTTGAGCGGCCAGCTGGTCGCGCACTTCGCGGCGCCGCTCGCGCGACACGTCCGCGGCAATAAGCATTCGCTCGACCTCAGCGGTCGTCAACCTTTCGTCCCAGTAGACCCATTCCGTCTCAAAATGCGGCCGCAGCCAGTCGACGTGCTTCATGACGAACTCGGCCGACGGGCCGATCCGGCCGTCGAGCGTCTTGGGAAGCCCGGCCACAAAGGCGGCGGGCTTGTACTCGGCCGCAAGCTTCCGGAGGTCCTCGAGCAGGCCTTTCTGACTCTGAAACCGCAGGCACAAAAGCCCGGAAGCGATTGTACCGCTTTCGTCAGAAACCGCAACCCCGATTCTCTCGCGGCCGAAATCCAGCCCTAAATAAGCACTCATCGGGCGGAGACCTCACTGTGAATCGTCATGTCACTCCGTCACTGTTTCTCTTTCACAGCACGAACCATTTCGTCCACAAAGCGCACCGCCGATGCCGTGCGCCCCCCCGCTTTTCGAATCCGGTCGATGATGGCGCTACCGACAATCACCCCTTGGCTCATCGCCGCGAAGATTTTGGCCTGCTCGGGCGAAGAGACACCGAAACCGATCAGGACAGGCGTCGGGCAGGCCCTGTTCATGGCGCGAATCGAGGCCCGGATATCCGCGGGAACCGCCTTACGCGCGCCGGTCACTCCCCTCGTCGAGACAAAATACACAAAGCCCTTTGACTTCCTGGCCAATTGCACGGCCCGCGCTTTGGGGGTCGTCGGGGCCGCCAAAAAAGTGCGGCAAAGACCGCTTTCACGGCAGGCCGCTTCGAGAACCGGTTCGCTTCCCGGAAGGAGATCGGGAATGATGAGGCCGTCAAAGCCGGCGCGCTTGGCGCGCTTCACGAAGGCCTTCATCCCGTAATGATAGATGGGATTGAGGTACGAAAAAAAGATCACCGGCATGCGAAGCCCCATGCGCCGGAGCATTTCGACGGTCCGGAAAGCATCTTCGAGGGTCACTTTCCTGCGCAAAGCCGCTTCGGAAGAAAACTGGATGGTCGGGCCGTCGGCCAGAGGATCCGAGTACGGAAACCCGAGTTCGAGGATATCCACACCGAGTTTCTCGAATTCGAGGATCATCCCTTTGACGGCGGAAATGGAAGGATAACCCAGCGTCAGAAACGCGCAGAAAAGCTTCTGCCGCTTCAAACGCACCTCACGAATTCTCGTCAACAATCGATTCTTCACTTTTTATTCCCTTTCGTAGCTACTTAAATCTTCGCCGGTCGCCGAAGAAAGGTTCCTCCAAAACGCACCGCCTCGCTCGGAGCTCCCGGACCTCACGGTTTGTTCGCAGATCTCCTCGTCTCGGAAACGGTGCTAATTGTTTTTCCGAAACCTTTCTTCGGCTCCCTAGCTTTTTGCAATAAACTTTCTGACTGTATCCATGTCCTTGTCGCCGCGGCCGGACAAACAAAGTGCGACGGTCTCGGTCTTCTTCGTACGCGGCATGAGCCGCTTGAGGATGCCAAGCGCGTGCGCCGGCTCGAGCGCCGGGAGGATGCCCTCGAGCTCGGTGAGCAGGCGGAAGCCTTCGAGCGCTTCCCGGTCGGTGCAGGTCATGTAGCGCGCCCGGCCCGTGTCCTTGAGCCACGCGTGCTCCGGGCCGACCGAGGGATAATCGAGCCCTGCCGAAATCGAATGCGCGAGCTGGACCTGTCCGTCTTTGTTCTGAAGCAAGTAACTTTTCATCCCGTGGAGAATCCCCACGGAACCGAGCGTGATCGAAGCCGCATGGCGGCCTGACGACAAACCCTCGCCCGAGGCCTCGACCCCGATCATGCGGACGCGCCGGTCGGCCAGGAACGGACTAAAAAAGCCCATCGCGTTACTGCCGCCGCCCACGCAAGCGACGAGGTAATTGGGAAGCTTTCCGATCCTCTTCTTAAACCACGCGCGCGTCTCGAGGCCGATCACCGACTGAAAATCACGGACCATCATCGGGTAAGGATGCGGCCCCACCACGGAGCCGATCATGTAGTGCGTATTTTCCACGCTCCCCACCCAGTCGCGGATGGCCTCGTTGGTCGCGTCCTTGAGAGTCTTCGAGCCGCTCGTGACCGGAACGACCGTGGCCCCGAGGAGTTTCATTTTATAGACGTTCAGGGCTTGGCGCCGAATGTCCTCCTCGCCCATGTAAACCACGCACTCGAGGCCATAGACGCAGGCCGCGGTCGCGCTCGCGACTCCGTGCTGGCCGGCGCCGGTTTCGGCAATGATCCGCCGCTTACCGAGCCGCTTGGCCAGAAGCCCCTGCCCGAGCGTATTGTTGATTTTATGCGCGCCTGTATGGCAAAGGTCTTCGCGCTTGAGGAAGAGCCGTGCCCTCCCAAAGTGGGCCGTCAGATTTTTTGCTTCATAGACCGGCGTCGGCCGCCCGGCGTAATCTCGTAAAATGGCGTTCAGCTCCCCGCGGAAACGCTTCTCCTTTTTGAGGGACTGCCACGCCCGGGTCAGCTCATGGAGGGCCTTGACGAGAGTTTCGGGCACATAGCTTCCCCCGTAGATGCCGAACCTTCCCGCCGAATCGGGATTCTTTTTCATGGGACGCGGACCTCTCCGATATGGACGTTTTGGACCCAGCCGCTTTCACCGTTCAGAAGAAGGATTCGGCTCCAGTCGGCACGGCGTTCGAGGACATAAACCTTGAGCCCCTCCCCAAGCCGGAACGCCACCTGGTCCCCGAGCGAAGGCCCGTAACGGACCTCCGCCTGGTCGAGCAAAATGATCGCATCCCGGATCACGTGCGTCTGCGCGTACTTGGCCGCACAAAGCGCACCGAAAAGAAGGGTCATCACCAGCAAAAATTTCCGGAGCCAGCCCCAGGGAAGCCCCCTGCGGAACCAGCTCACCCACACCCAAGCGACAAGGAATAAAAACAAACTGGCCAAAAAGACGGCCCATACCTCGTCCTCCGTCCAGTAGTGGACGAGACTCTCGATGGCCTTCAAATACCAGTTCCTTTTGTCGTCCATTTTGTACTGCGAAAGGCTCCGGGCATAGTCGAGATTCACGCGGATGTCGGCGTTCCGGGGCGCCCGGTCGAGGGCCATCTCGTAATAGAGGATCGACTGCCCCATCTTCTTCATGCGGAAAAAGGTGTTTCCGAGATTGTAATAAACGGACGCTGCCCGGGGGTGGTCTTTGGCAAGCTCCTGATAGCCGGCAAGCGCCTCCTCGTAGCGGCCGTCCCGGTAGCTTTGGTTCGCGCTTTCCCATTTTGCCTGGCCTGCCTTGTCCCAAGCCAGTGACGCGGGCACGGCCGTCATGACGGACGCCGCCAGGACTGCAAGCCCAAAAAAGATTTTCCCGGTTTTTTGCTTCATCGGATCCGTATCCTCTCCACGCGCGAAATGGCGGTCTTCAAAATTTTCATCGCCTTCGCTTTGTGTTCCTGGGCCACGCTGGCCTTCGCAAACCGCGATTCATCGCAAATCTGGTAAATCGACATAATGTCGAGATAAAGCGGATCCTCGGCCCCGAGTGCCGTAAGCAGGGTGGCCTCGAGGTCCTGGCGCGTCGTGCCGTAAGCCGAGAGCCCGAACTTGTCGGCAAGATAATGGGTCAGGGTTTTGTCGATCTCTTCAAAATATTCCGTCGTATCCTCGCTCTTGCGCGAGTGCGAAAGCTTGCCCATCTTGCGAATGCGCTCCATGGCGGTCTGCCGGGCGAAACGCCGCCTTTTGAGGCCGCTGTTTTTGGCAAAGACCTTTTCCTGGTAGCTTTGCCAGAAGCCGGCAAGAAGCGCCGCAAAAAGCAGGACGTCGGCCGCGCCCAAAATCCTGACCGCGTGGGCCACCCACCGCGCCTTCTTCTCCTCAGGCGTTCTTTCTTCGATGAAGCGGATGTCCTGGCTTTCGAGCTCGACCTCCTTCTTGAATTCGTCCTTACGGCTCAAGGAAACCGGCATCTTGAAGGCCTCGCCGGACTTTTCGACGATGAGGACATACTCGGGCGTCGTCAGAGTCTGATAGGTGCGGGTATTCGGGTTGAAGAAGCTGAACTCGAGCTTCGGAATCACCAGCTTGCCGGGTTCGGTGGGAATGAAGACGGTCTCGAACGTCTTGCGCCCGCCGATCACGTCCCCGGTCTGGAACAACTGCGAATTCGTGTCGCCGTCGTAGGTGCGGACGCCCTTCAGATCGGGCACCTTCGGGCGGTTCAAGGTTTCGATATTGCCCTCGCCCTCGATCACGATTTTGAGCGTCACAGGCTCATTTTGCTTGGGGGCCTGCTTGTCGATCCCGGCTGCCATCTTGAAATTACCGACCGCGCCCTGGAATCCGTCCGGCTTGCCGGCCTCGGGAAACGGAAGCACCGTGACATGAATCGCCGGCGGCTTGAGCAGACGGCCCTCACGCCGGGAGAAGAAACTTCCTCCCGAAAAAAAACTGTCGTTGAAAAATTCGTCGAAGACATTGGAGTTCACGGGCTCCTGCCGGATCGTGGTCTTCAGCGTGCCGGGCTGGATGGTGTATTCGGCCGGGGCGGTCGGGAAAAGCGCCATCTTGCGGATGTCGGCCTTGATGTACTTCAGGCCGTTCATGCGCACGTTCTCGCGCTTGACCTCGCGCTCCTGAGGGAACTCCTCGATCCAGAAGCCGCTGACCTGGGGCTCTTCCTCAAAGCCTTCATAGCGGGTGTCGTAGCGGGTATAAAGGGAATAGGAAAGCAGGATCTGCTGGTTCGGATAAACGGTCGTCTTGTCGACGGTCGCGCTCGCAAAAATGTTCTGGTCGTCGGGCACAAAACCCGCGGGCGCCACCGGTTCGTCGTCGGCGCTCTGTCCCTGCGGCATCGTCGGCAATTGCGGCGACGGCACCGCCGGGGCATTTCCCGCCGTGCGGGACGGAGCCGCAGGCGCTTGAGGAGCATAGCCGGGACGGGAGACCGCGCCGCGGACGGTCATTTCCATCGGAACGGTCTTGTAGCTCTGGTTATTGACGATGACTTCGATCGCCGGCACGGTAAAGTTGCCTTCCTTGCGGCCGACCAGGACGTAGCTGAAATCAACGGTGGAAGTGGACCGGCCGTTGACAAAAGTAAAATGCGAGGACCGGCCGGTGTAGAAGGTGTCGAAGCCCTGCAGGGTGGGAAGCCTGGGAGCCTGGATGTTGCCCTGCGCCCCCGTAATTTTGATGCTCAGCGCGACCTCTTCGTTGACAGCGGCCGAGCGCTTGTCGAGCGTAGCGGTAACCTGCGTGTCCTGCTGGGCATAGAGCAGGACGCCGGGGACGGAAAATGACAAAAATAAAAGGAGAATGAGTAACTTTCGCATTCCGCGCATTGTATCATACGGAGAGTGATTCGCGCCACTCGCGTTCGAGGCGGTCGATGGAGATCCCGAGACCGTTTTCAAGGACCTCTTGCGAATCCAAACCCTTCCCGTACTCCGTTAAAAGCTGCTTGATTTTGAACATGCCGTAGCGGCCGATCAGATAGTCCGTGAGCTGGAACGACTGCTCGTAAAAAAGCCCCTCCAGAAGGGGGTCCGTCACGGCGGCCGTCTTCTTTTGGTCGACGAGCTCGATCAGGGGGAAAAGGGTGCCTGTCTTGACGGCCGCGCGGAAAATCACCAGATCGCGGGGCTTGACCTTGTTTTCCTCATAGACGGCCAGCCCTTCATTGATCCAGGGAGGCGCCAGGCGCCCGCTCAGCATCCCCGCAAAAACGTGCGTCAGTTCGTGCGCGGCAATGGTTCGGATATCGCGGTTGTCGAAACCCTCGCGGTTGATGGGAATGCGAACCTTGCCGTCGTAAAGGCCGGCGACCCAGGGCGGCATCCCCGTCAGGGCGGTAAAGTCTTCGTCGTCGTAGAGCAGCACGGTGATTTTCTGCTGAAAATAATAGCCCAGATCGGAGGACACGTTCCGGTAGGTCTCGCGCAGGAGCTCGCGCAGCTCAAACCCCTCGTAGGGCTGGCCGGTCTTCTGATACTGGATGACGAAATGCTCCTCGTCGTAGCGGGCCAACTGTCCTTCGACCGCTTCCTCTTTGCCGAGTTTTTCGAGCTTTTCCTTGATCCGGTCACTCGGGCCGATCCGGTAGGCGGTTTCATAGTTTAGCCGGGCATCTTTCAGCTTCTGCTCGAGATTATCGATGTCGCCGATGAGTTCGTAGGCCAGCGGATTCATGGCATCATACTGCAAAGAATCGTCGAGGGCCTTGCGGGCGAGGTCGTACTCGCTTTTCTGAAAATGGCCCACGGCCTGGTTGTAAAGGCCGACGGCCATGGCCGTTCCCGGAAGCTTGGCCTGTCCGGGGTCTTTCATGAAATAGCCCATGATCTCCGAGCGCTGCCGCCGTTCGAGCGATTCCTGCGCCGCCGACTTTTTTTCCTCCACGGCGCACGCTGCCGGCATCCACCACAAAAAAACAAGAAGGCAGGAAATCAGGCGTTTCACGTTCGTTTCCAGTTTCTAGCCATTGCGACGCGCTTCGGAATCGAGGGATGGCTGTAGAAAAACCATTCATAAACGGGATGCGGCGAAGGATCGGCCAGGTTCAGGGCCCCGAGCTTCTCCATCGCCGAAATAAAAATGTCCGGATAAGCAAACGCCTCCAGCGAAAACCGGTCGGCCGCGCGCTCCATCCTCCGGCTAAAGGCGCTCTGAAGCGGCGTCAGGACGAGCCCGAGGAGTGATCCGGCCAAAAACAAAACCGGCATCGCCCCCAAATCCCCCGCCCCTCCGTATCCGAGCCCGCGCGCCACGGGTTCTATACAGAGAAAAATGCACAGAAAGCTGATAAAACTCGCCACGAGACCGAACCCGAGCTGACGCCAAATGTCCCGGTGCTTATAGTGGCCGAGCTCGTGCGCCAAAACCGATTCGATCTCCTCGGGCGTGAAGTTCGCAAGCAAGGTATCGCTCAGAATGACCCGTTTCGTCCTGCCGATCCCCATGAATGCGGCGTTCGCTTTTTTGGTCTTACGGCTTAGATTCAGCGAATAGACGTTCCCGACGGGCATCCCGTAGCGCTTCGCTAGCGCAAAGATCCGCTCTCGCAGGAAGCCGTCCTCGACGGGACTGTATTTGTAGAAAAGCGGAACGATCAGGACGGGAAAAAGCTTTCCGAAGACATACCCGACCACCGCGTAGGCCGCCCACGCGATGACCCACCACTGCGCCGGATAGTGCCAAATCAGGGCATAGAGTGCGGCAATCATGGCAAGGGAAAAAACAAATGACAGGACCGAGCGTTTGAGAAAATCCGCGATCCACGCGCGCAGGTTCTGGTTCGACAACCCAAAGCGGTGTTCGAGGATGAAGCCGGAATAAAAATCGAACGGAAGATCGAAGATCATGAGAAACAGGGACAGAAAAAGAAAATAAAAACTTAGGACCGCGTAAGGAGGCCCTCCCGCCGCTACGGCGCACTGATGAAGAAGCCTCGAAACCGGCGTCACAGCAGCAAGCAGGAGAATCGCCGGCGACACAGCCAAATGCACCAGATGAAGCACCTGCTTCTGCCTCTGATACGCTTTCGCTCGATCTCGTGTCATCTCAACCGACATTGAAATCCACTCCTTTTCACGGAATCTAAGAACGCAGCTTCCCACCTTCTCAAAGTTAGACGTTATGGAACAGTGCGAAATTCGGCGAGGACGCCGTAATGGTCCGTCGCGAAGATGCCGCGTGAATCGGGCTCCAGATACACCCTTCTCGCCGACACCAGGTTCCCCAGCAGCGCCCTCCGGTTCCGGGCAAACAGAAAGTCGATCCGACGGTCCGGCAGCACCGTACTCGCCATCTGCACATAAGGATGCGCATTGTCCCAGGTAATCCCAGGATCCCCCGGATGCGCGCAGCCATAAATATCGGCAAATCCTCCGCCGTGCGTCATCCTATTAATTTCGGGGGTCCCCGGCGCCGCATTGAAATCCCCCATCGCGAGCGTCTCGCGTCCGTCGGCCTTCAGGTCCGCGTCCGCCAAAAGTTCCGCCGCCTGAGCCTCCCGGATCGGCCCCTCCTCCGGACGCCAGGACAGATGCGTGTTGAAAAGGGCCAGTGGTTTTCCTCCTGCATCCACTTCGGCAAAAAGCGAGTAGCGCAGGTATTCTTCGGAGGGCGCCTGCGTTTTCATCACAAGACAGCTCGAGCGAAGCACCGGATAACGGGAAAGGAAAACAAGCCCCGCCTTTTCGTTCGAGAAAACCAAATGGGGATACCCGGCCGCACGCCGAACCGTCTCGGCCCATCCGGAATCGAAAAGCTCCTGAAAGCCGACGATATCGGGACGCAAGTGCGCGAGTCCCTCCAGGAGAACCTGCCAACGCTCCTGCCACGGCCCCCGCTTCTGCCAGGTGTTGAGCGTCAAGATCTTCAAGACCGCTCGCTCCGCAGCTTCGCAAGGCGGTCCGTCATTTCGGCGCGGATGGCGTCACGCGAGCGGATCAGCATCCCCGAATCCGCGGCTTTCGGAATCCGGACGGGTTGTCCGGCATTCATCACAAAACGAATCGCGTCCCGGATCCTCCAGGACTTTTTGGGGATGGCCTCGAGCGTTCCGTCCATCACAAGCGGCACGAGTTCCATTCCAAGGTCCTGGGTAATTTTGAAAGCGCCGGGCTTGAATTCATGGATCGCTCCGTCCTCGCTGCGCGTCCCTTCCGGGAAGAAAAGAACGCTCACCCCTTCCCTCAGCCACTGCTGGGCCTTGAGAACGGTCTTCTTTCCGCTTTCGCGGCACGAACGGTCAAGCGGAATGTATCCGGCCAGAGCCATATGCCAGCCAAGGAACGGGATCGAGAAAAGCTCTTTCTTGGCAATGAACTTGAAGGGGTTGGGAATTCCGGCAAGGGCCACCAGAATATCAACAAGGCTCTGGTGATTAGAGACGAAAACATAATGCCTCTTCGGATCTACGTTTTCAAAACCGGCAGCCTTCACCTTCCAAAAGGGACTGAAAGCAAAAATCGACCGCGCCCAGGCGCAGGCAAGCCGATGCAAAACCAGCGAGGCAGATTTCCTCGAAAAGAGGCGCACGGGAAAAAAAACGACGAACCCCAGGAGATTGAAAAAAATACAGAACACAACCAACTCCGTCCAGAAAAGCACGGAAAGAATGGAACTGGCCCACAGTGGAATTTTTTTCCCGGATAGTTGCATGCGGGATTATAGCAAAAGCAGGGGCCATTTCCTACAGGTACAGGCCTTCGTTTTTGTCCGAGTTAGGCCTGTACCTGTAGGAAATGGCCCCTCTTTTTTTTACGCGGAAGCGGCGAGCCTGAGGATAGCCCGTATGTTGGTGGAAAGCCTGTCCACAAGCGCCTTCAAGCCGGCGTAGTTGATCCTAAACTCATTGCGACCAATCTGATCGAGTGCCTGGCGTACTCGTTCATCAAGCGCATCGGGATGTTGGGAAAGCGACATCGCCACCCACTTTTTGGTCGCCAAAACATCAGGATCGTCGTCATACTGCTCGGCGTCCCGGATCACCCGATAGTCCTCCCCCGGCAACACTACCGACTCCAACCAGGTAAACGTCGCTCCCTCCGCAAGAATCACATAGGGCACAACCTTGCCGTCTTTGCGGGTCATTGTCCGCAAGACTTTGTCGCTTAACCGCATCCTTGCAGCTTTTTGATTCGGGGCAACAAACATCCCAAACCTGCCCCCGATATCCATCCCATAGACGGCCTTCATCCGCTGTTTGACCGCGGCGTCAATCCCGGCCTGGGTCCATTGCGGGTCTTTCGTTTCTAAAACGACGCGAATTTCCTGTCTCGGATTGGCGGCAAGTTGGGCTAAAAGCCAGTTGAGCTCGTCGGGCGTCCAACTCTGTTTGAGGATGACAAGCTGTCCTTGGTCATCGGAAGCCGGGTACGGGAAGTTCCGCATCTCGCTCCGGATGGCCTCAAGATTCGGATTGACCGCCGCCTGTTTCTCCTGGCTTTTGCCGAGTGCTTCTAAAGCGGCGACCATCCTGTCAGGCTTATCGGCCACAAAACCGCCGCTCAACCGGGCAATGCGCAATTCCGGGCGCTGCGTTTCGACGGTTTCACTGACGGCCGAAAGGGCGAGCGCAGAACCCAGCAGCACATTCGAATATTTTTCTCTCAGCTCCGCTGGCACAAAAGGCCGGTCGTTACCCTCTCCTTCCGAGGGCGCGCGCATTGCCGAACGGCTCTCGTTCCGGGGGACGGGGAGGATGATAGGTTTTCCGACAATGTTTTGCGAGTAAACCCCAAAGGCCTCCGCGGTCGCCTTTGGCGTCGTGCACTCCATGATATTCGAGATCAAGGCCAAACGATTTTCAACGGACCAGGCAAAGAAATAGCGCGTATCAAAGTTGGTCGCACCCACTTGCGTCGTCACGAAGGCCGTAAAGTCCACCGGATTCTTCATCGCACGAATCGCGCGCTGCATGACCAGCATGTCCTGCTGGGCCACGGCGGTCGTTTTACCGGGAGCGACCGGCATTGCTCTGACGATCCATTTCTTCGCTTTAGGCTTCTCGTTTGGGTCGGCGGCAGCGACCTTATCCAGGATCTCTTGCCATTTTTCATCCCGTGCCACCTGCCACGTCACTTTCTGATACATCTCGCCCAACCGCTGCTTCATGAGAGGATCGCTCAAGACCGCTTCACCTATTTTTATCGCCCGGGCATAGGCCGCCATATAGAGATAGAACTGCCCGACGGTTTTGAGTTCTCCCCGAACTTCCCTCAAAACAACATCCCTTCTCATTCCCGGTTTATCGAACTGATCCTTCACACCCACCATCGGCGCATGAAGCCGCGCGAGCGGATCTTCCGCAAGCCACCAGAGGGTCGCGTCGGAGAACGGAGGGACCACTCGTAAGGGCTTTAAGGCCGTAATTTCCCAATCCGTTAGATTCTCGACTTGGCCGAGGACCCTCTCAGCAGCCGCGCGGAACGCATCGTGACGGAGTGTCTTCATCTGCGCAGGTGGCGTCCCCGCACCGATGTCTTCGAGCTGCTGACTGAAATCGACCTTGGGAACGTCTCCGGTCTTCAAGGCATCCTCGACCAATCGCTCCAAAAGCAAACGGAACATATTATCGCCGGGATCGATCGTCACGTTTCTCACCTTGACCGGCGTATCCAGGAAAAATTCATGCATCGGGATCTCGTCCAACGAGGGCCGGTCCATGAGCTCCCAGATCTGAACGGCCAATTGAATGATTTGTTCCGTTCCAAGCCTTGCCGGCCCGGCCGCCTTTCCCTCCGCCGTCTTTCGGGTAATCGTTTCACGTGCAATATAGCGGATTTCCCGGAACAGATTCAGCCACTGCATCAGCCCGCTCAACTTCCCGGCCAACGGCTGTCCCGGCGCAAGACACTGATCCCTGAACGCCTCAATGTTCGCATCGGTAAACCCTTCCGACCCTTCGGGATCGTCCTTCGTCAAACCAAGCGCGCCCAAAGCATTCGTAACCTGCGTGGGCAGTTTTCCAGGGCGCAAATAAACATTTTTGTACGTGGCTCCAAAATGCCGCGCTTTGGCTTCCGGCTTCAGGGCAAAGGGATTCAGCGAGCGAGTTGCCCCCAGCGCGCCGCCCGGAAGCATGAGAGCTCCTGCTGCAGCCGCGACAGTCGTGAGAAACTGACGCCGACTTAAATCGCTTCGGATTTCTGGCCGCACCGAAACAGCCTTCAGGGAAAAGGCCCCTTTGCTGTCAAACCTCAATTCATATCGATTGCCGGCAATCTCCAAGCTAAAAACATCAGTCTGATCGGTCTGGATCAAGGCCACCCCGTGCTCTTGCGCCCATGCGCTATCCGTAAGCCTCTGAAGCAAGTCGCGCCGCGAGGCGGTATCAGGCGCCACTTGGCCAAGAATCGACAAAACGCCTCCCACGACAACTTTGGCTTGCTCCACAGAATTTCGCCCCATGGCTTCCTGGGCCTCTCTTGACTCCATCCGGAGCGACATTTCGAGGTTAGCAATGTCGAAAAGGGTCTCGCGGGTTTCCATCATCGTCGTCAGATAGTTCACGTTGTCGATTTCCTGCGTCAGACGCGGCATCAGGACTCCGTAGTTGATCTCTTCCTCGCGCAGGAGCTCCTTGACGCCATCGGTGTGGAAGCCGCCGGTGATAAGGACCGCCTTCGAGATCTTGCGCTTGGCCATCTCGTCGCGCATCCGGTCGCGGAACACGGTCTCGCGGCGCCGGGCGAAGTCGTAGAAGTCGAACGCGCGCGCAAAAACGCCGTTCATGAAAGCAATGGCCTCCTCGGTATTCTCGTCCGTTGAGGTCAGACCTCCGGCCGCTTCCAAATTCTGATCCGTCCGCTGCTTCGCCGCCTTCGAGAAGTCGCCCCGGATCGCGTCGAGACGCCGCGTAATCGCCTTCGGCTCGATCCATTCGCGCCGGTAATAAACCCGCCCCCACTCGGCGCGCGTCAACTCGAGGCTAAACAGCTTGCGTAAAAGTTCATGGTCCCGGTAGAGCTCGATCAGATTTTTTTCCGCGTCCGAGGGCGTCATCTCGTCGAGGATTTTCTTGAAGAGCATCTCGATCTCGTCGAAGAGCTTCCGGCTTTCGAGCTCGCTTTGGAGGATCAGATAGCCGGCGTAAAGGCTGAAGGCCGGATACTGATGGAACTGAAAACCCGACGGACCCGCCTCTTCGATCAGCCGCTCGAGAAGGTCCCGCGGCGAGGTCTCGGCCCTCTCCCCCTTTTCGTCGAGCCGCGCGACCTGGATCTTTTTCTCCCCGAGCCCGCGAATTTCCTCCACGAGCGCGGCCGGAAGGTTTTTACTTTTCATGAATTCGAGCAGTTGGGCCTTTTCCTTCTCGGCAGCGGCGCGGTCCAGATCCTTTTCCATGGACTGCAGGACGAGGAGGCGCGTGATCTGCGGCCACTCCACCTGGGAAAAAAGACTTTCGAGGTCGAGCCCTAGGATCTTTTTGGATTCTTGTGCAAGCTGTTTGACGAAGGGCAGAAAATCGCGGCGCCCCGCCTCGAATTTCTTCCACTCCGAGAGCAGCCTCCGGGTGTCGGAGGTAAAAATGCGCGCGGCCAGCCCCTGCATTTTCCGCTCAAAATTCTCGAGGTGCGTATCCACCTCTTTGCGCGCGGACTGAACGTCGCGGAACGCCTCATAGTTCGCGCGGTAAAGCCCGGTATCTTCGATCCCGACCGCCTCCACTTCGCTGGGGCCCTGGATCAGGTAGTATTCGGCGCCCGTAAGTTCCCCCTGCCGAGTCAAATAGTCGGCGAGCTTGGCATTGTTCTCGGGCTCATCGAACAAGCGCAGGTAATCCGGATTGAGCTGCTCCGCCGCCCCTTCGACGAAGATCAGCTTGAAGCCGTATTTGCCGTGGAGATACTCGAGGAGCTGCTTGATTTTCATCTGGGCTTCATAGCTTCCGTGGGCGTTCTGGATGTAAAGAATCAACTTGGGATCGTCTTTCGGGGGCGCTTGGTAGATTTCCTCGATCGAAGCCAGTTCTTCCGGGATTTCTATCTGCAAGAAACCAGGGCTTTCTTGAGTGATGGCGATGCTCAAGCCATCAGCGGGCAAAGCCCAGCCGATGCTTTGTATGGCAAATACCAGTATGGTGAGTAGAGTCAGCGCCCTGTTTTTTTTCATAAGTGCAGTTAAGTACTTTATAAACATCTTTAATACACAACAATAGTACACTCCCCTTATCACGAATGCAAATTTTCAGGTGGATTTTTTACAGATTCAACATATAGCAGTTTATATCATCTTTGATCACGGCGTTATTATAAGGTCGGTGCATGACCGTAGTTGTCCTTTATGGCGGTCAGAATTGTCTTCCGGCACCAGCGGTTCGGTTGCTGCGGCAACCGACCGCTTGCGCTCTCACCCTTCGGCCCCACGCCCTTGAGCGTGTGTGGGCCCCGCTCCGAAGGGTTCCGAGAGCTGCCTTCAAACAACTCTGCCCGCCCTGATTTACTACAGCTACGGTCATGCGCCCTTATAAAGTGAAAACTTGCAAGGGGAGGCAAGGAAAGGTTTCGGAAAAACAATTAGCGCCGCTTGCGGAGACGAGGAGATCTGCGCACAACCCGTGAGGCCCATGAGCTCCGAGCGAAGCAGGCGCGTTTTGGAGAAACCTTTCTTTGCCGACCTTAATCAACGTCGATTTCGTCGTCGATCAGGGGGTCGTCAAAATCGTCATCCGGGAAGGAATCCATCGAGGTGTCAAACAACTCCTGCGGAATTTCATGAAGAAAGCGGGACGGCAAATTGTGCTGCCATGAGCCGTAAAGATGCCTTTCGGAAGCATAGGAGAGATGAAGCTTTTCCTTCGTCCGCGTAATCCCCACGTAACAAAGCCTCCGCTCCTCCTCGAGGTCTTCGATATCCTCCGAGTAGGCCTTCACGTTGGGGAATATCCCCTCCTCAAGCCCCACCATGTACACCACCGGAAACTCGAGGCCTTTGGCCGTGTGGAGCGTCATCATCGTCAGAATATCGGTCCCCTGGTCCCAGGTATCCAGATCGGTCACGAGTGTCACCGACTCGAGGAAGGACTCCAGCGGCGAGATCTCGTCTTCCGGCCGGTAGGTCTCCTCGAAGTCCTGGATGACCGTAAAAAATTCCTCGATATTCTCGAGGCGCGTCTGGGCCTCGATAGATTTTTCGGCCTGCAGCTCGGCGACGTAACGCGTCCTCTCGAGGATGTCCCGCAGAATCTCCGAGACCTTCAAGTTTTTCTGGGCCGCATGAAAGGAGCCGAGCATCCGGTCGAGCGCCGCAAGCGTCTTCTGAAGCCTGGGCGACGCGCCTTCGAGATCGGCCGGGTGCCGCAGAGCCTCGCGCAGCGGGCATCCGCGAGCCGCGGCATAGGATTCGATGCTTTCCAAGGCTTTTTTTCCGATGCCCCTCGCCGGGACGTTCAGGATCCTCTTTAAGCTGAGATCGTCGTGAGGAAACGCCGAAGCCTTCAAGTAGGCAATCAGGTCCTTGATTTCCTTGCGGTCGTAAAAGCGAACCCCTCCGATGATCTTGTAGGGGACCTTCATCCGCCGGAGAACGTCTTCAAGCACGCGCGACTGCGCATGGACCCGGTAAAAAATGACCTGATCGGCGAGCGTTTTGCCGTCGCGGCGGTACTGGAGGATCCTACCGACCACGTATTCGGCCTCCTCTTTTTCGTTGTGAGCCTCGAAAAGCGAGATCCTCGGTCCTCCTTCGCGCTCCGTCCACAGCTCCTTGTGCTTGCGCATCGTATTGCGCCGGATGAGCTCGTTGGCCGCGGTCAAAATCACGGAGCTTGAGCGGTAGTTCTGCTCCATGCGGATGATGCCGCACTCCGGGTAGTCCTTCTCGAAGTTCAGGATATTGCGGATGTCAGCGCCCCGCCACGCGTAAATGGATTGGTCCGGGTCCCCCACCACCGTAATCTGGCGATGTTTTTCGGCCAGGAGCCGGACAAACCGGTACTGCGCGCGGTTCGTGTCCTGGTACTCGTCGATTAGGATGTGGCGGAAGCGGTCCTGCCAGGCGGCCAGCACCGCGGGATGGCGGTCAAACAGCAGGACCGCCTTCATGATGAGGTCCCCGAAATCGCAGGCCTTGAGCTGCTCGAGCCTTTTTTCGTATAGCCCGTAAACTTTCGCGACAGCCTCCTCGAAAAGGTCCGGCGCTTTCTCGGCGTATTGATACGGAGTCGTCAGAAGATCTTTGGCCCTCTGGATCCTTTCGCGCACGCCCTTCGGGTGGACCTGCTTCTCGTTCATGTTGAGCTCGCGCAGGCATTCTTTGACGAGCGTCATCTGATCGCCGTCGTCATAGACCGAAAAATGGCGGTCGATCCCGATGGCCTGCCCGTCCATGCGTAGGATCTTGAGGCAGGTCGAGTGAAAGGTGCTGACCCACACGTCCTGATTCACGAGCTTCTGGACGCGGGAGCGCATTTCGCCGGCGGCCTTGTTGGTGAAGGTCACTGCGAGAACGTTCGAGGCGCGGACGCCGCCCGCGATGAGCCAGGCGATCCGGCGGGTCAGGATGCGGGTTTTTCCGCTCCCGGCGCCGGCCAGAACGAGGAGCGGCGAGTGGCCCCAAATCACGGCTTCTTTTTGGGCAGGGTTGAGCTGGTCGAGGAGCGGCTCCTTCATCGCCGGAACTTCAAGCTTCATCGTCGATCTTGTAGGCCTGGTCGAAGGCCTCGTCGAAACGAAACACGTCGCGAAAGTCCTCGAGCTTGTCCTCGGGCTGTTTGCGTAAAATACCTGCATCCACGAGCGCGAAGACGATCTTGCCGAAATCCTCAGTCTCGGTAATGCCCCAGTACTGGAGAACGGTCCGGGCCATGGGGCCGAACTGGTCCAGCGCGTACCTGCGGATCCCGTCAAGGAGCTCCCGGCCCGTCACGTGGCGCTGCTTTTCGAGCTTCGAAACCGTGTAATGGAGCCCGGCCATGACGAAGCTGTAGGCCTCGAACTTGTAATGGCCGTAGCCGGCAATGATCTTTTCGATCTTCTTGAGGATGGTATCGATTTCTTTCATAAGATGAGCTCCGGGTCGAGATCTTGCGGGATGAGAGAAACCCCGAACACTTCCGCGAAGGCCGTCTCGAGCGCCTCCCGAAGTCTTTCGCGGTCCATCCCTTCGAATTGAACAGATTCCTGATGCAAAAGGATCCCGCGCGAGCGCTTCTGGGCGCCGCCGGCAGCCTTTCGCCCATCGACCGCCAAGTCGGAGGGAATCGGAAAACGGAAGCAATCCCCGCCCTTCGGGAGGTTCTCGGTACACCGGTAAAACCGGGGCTTTCTGCCTGCCTTTTCGAGCCCGAGCTTCACGGCCGTGTGAATGGCCACATAACTTGCGCGAACCTCCCGGAACGATTCGTGCGCGCCCTTATGCGCCACCAACGAAAAAATCAGGTCCTTGCCGTGCAGGACTCTGCCACCGCCTGTGATCCTACGGCAGACAGGGATGCCGCCCTCCGGAGCATCCGCGCTTCCCGAATAACCGACGGAAATCCACGGCTCCGAAGCGAGATAAAAGCGAAGGATGGGAGGCAGGATCTCCTTTTCAGCGGCCTCTAGCCTGCTACGGAAAAGCGTCTCATCGACCGTCATCTGAAAAGGCATCGGCGCGCTGATCAACGGCAAAAAATGCCAGACCTTCATGGGGAGACCGGAGCGCCCTCAGCGGCCAGCATCTTTTCCCGCAAAAGATCGCGGTACGAAAGAACGGGTTTTCGCGCCGCCAGGACCTCGTCGGGCCTATGAATCGGGAGGTGATGTGGCGCCTGAAGGATCAGGTCCGGGTCGCGGATCATTTCCTCGCCGATTTGCCCCATGACTTTGACAAAATGGTCCAGAACTTCCTTGGCCTCGGTCTCGGTCGGCTCGATCATCAGGGCCTCCTCGACCACGAGCGGAAAATGGACCGTCGGAGCGTGGATCCCGAAATCGAGCAGGCGCTTGCCGATGTCGCCGGCGTGGATCCCCTGCTTTTTCGCACCCCTGATCGTGAGAACGAATTCGTGCATGCAGGGCTCGTCGATCGCCACCTGAAAGATATTCTTCAGCTTGGCGCGCAAATAGTTCGCGTTCAAGACGGCGTCTTGACTCGCGCGCAAAAGCCCGGGCCCTCCCATCATGCGGATGTAAACCCACGCGCGCAGAATGATTCCCGAATTCCCGTAAAAAGCCCGCAAACGCCCGATCGACTGTCCCGGGTCCGTCACCCAGTGATAGCGGTCCCCCGTTTTGGCCGCAAGAGGCCGGGGTAAAAAGGGTTCGAGAAATTTTTTGACTCCGACCGGGCCCGACCCGGGCCCTCCGCCGCCGTGCGGAGTCGAAAAAGTCTTGTGCAAATTGATATGAACGATGTCAAAGCCCATGTCGCCGGGGCGAGCGAGACCGAGGAGCGCGTTCAGATTCGCGCCGTCATAGTAAAGGAGGGCCCCCTTCTCGTGAACGAGCTTCGTAATCTCGAGGATGTCCTCCTCGAAAAGCCCGAGCGTGTTGGGGTTCGTCAGCATGAGACAGGCCGTTTCGTCGTCCAAGTGAGCGCGGAGCTCGTCGAGGTCGACCCGCCCGCGAGCGTTCGACTTGAGCTCGACCACATGGTAATTGAACAGGGCCGCGCTCGCCGGATTCGTGCCGTGGCTCGAATCGGGAACAAGGATCTTCCGGCGCCTCGAATCACCCCGAGACTCGTGCCAGGCATGGACAAGCATCATGCCGGTGAGCTCCCCGTGCGCTCCCGCCGAAGGCTGAAGGGTGAAGCGGTCCATGCCGCTCACGGCCTTGAGATACTGTTCGGTTTCGTAGTAGACCTGCAAGATCCCTTGAGCCGCGTCGTCTCCCTCGAAGGGATGGACCTGGGTGAATGCCGGATGGGCGGCGGCCCATTCGTTCACCTTCGGGTTGTACTTCATCGTACAACTTCCGAGAGGATAAAAGTGGGTGTCGATCGAAAAATTCTTCCGGGATAGATTGACGAAGTGCCGCACCACCTCGAGCTCGCTCATTTCGGGCAGCACGAGAGGCCGCTTGCGCAGCAAATGCGCCGGAAGACGGTCCCGAAGCCCCTTCGCCCCGAGCGGGGCCGCGTTCAGGCGTATTCCCCGCCGGCCGGGACTTCCTTTTTCGAAACTCAGACGGCTGTCGTCGGAAATCAGCATTGCTTGAGAGCCTCCACAAAGCGGTCCAGGTCCTGGGCGGTTTTGGTTTCGGTGGCGCACACGAGAAAATGGTCGCGAAGCTCGGGATAAAACGCTCCGAGATCAATCCCCGGAAGAATGTTCGCGGCGCGCAGCTTCTTGTCGACCTCGGCGAAGGGCTTGGAAGAACGAACGACAAACTCATTGAATACAGGCAGATTTGTACCGACCGAAAAACCCTTCACGCCGGCGATTTTTTCGCGCAGCGTATGGGCGCGGTCGACATTCATCTCGGCCGCCTCGCGCACGCCTTCCTTCCCGAGGAGCGTCATATAGACGCAGGCCGCAAGCGCGCAGAGAGCCTGGTTGGTGCAAATGTTCGAGGCCGCGCGTTCGCGCCGGATGTGCTGTTCGCGGGCCTGCAGGGTGAGACAAAAAGCGCGGCGCCCTTCGGAATCGAGGGTCATGCCCGCCAGGCGTCCGGGCATCCGGCGAATGAGCGAGCGCGCCGCCGAAAAATATCCCAGGTACGGGCCTCCGTAATTCATCGGGATCCCGAGCGGCTGGCCTTCCCCCACCGCGAGATCCGCCCCCCATTCTCCCGGGGACTTCATCACCGCGAGGGCCAGCGGATGGCAAACCATGACCAGCAGCGAGCCCGCCGCATGCAAACGGTCGCTCATGCCGTCGAGATCCTCGATCACTCCGAAAAAATTCGGCGACTGAACCACCGCACAGGCCGTCTGCGGACCAAGCTTCGATTCGAAGTCCGCACGGTCGAGCCGACCGTCCGCAAGCGTTGCAACTTCCACCGCTCGAAAAGGAGTCCCCTTCAGATAGGTGTTGAGGACCTCCCGGTAATGGGGATGGACCGAGCGCGCCACGAGGACGGTGGCCCGGTCTGTCTGTCGCAGGGCAAGCAGCGCTGCCTCCGCAAGACTGGTGGCTCCGTCATAATGCGAAGCGTTGGAAACGTCCAGACCGGTCAGTTCCGTCATGAAGCTCTGGTATTCGAAAATGGCCTGAAGCGTTCCCTGCGAAGCCTCCGGCTGATACGGCGTATAGGCCGTGTAGAATTCGTTGCGGGAAATAATTTGTGAAACGGCTGCCGGGATGAAGTGGTCGTAACTTCCGCCGCCGAGAAAGGAAAGGCAGTCGCGGGTCGTAAGGTTTTTTCGCCCCAGCCGCTCGAGCAGAGCCTGAAGCTCGAGTTCGCTCAGGCCCTCGGGGATATCGAGCTTGACTCCCCGAAGCGATGCAGGGATCGACCGCACGAGCTCTTCAAAGGAAGAGATCCCGAGCGTTTCGAACATGTCCCTGCGGTCATTTTCGGTCAGCGGCAGGTAGCTCATGAATCTAGTGATGCTCCTGCTGAATTTGCGCCTCGTAGGCGTCGGAGGCCATCAGGGCATCCCATTCTGCAGGGTTCGAGAGTTCCAGCTCAAACAGCCATCCTTGAGCGTAGCAGTCCTGGTTCACGAGCTCGGGTTTCGACTCAAGCTGAGTGTTCATCCGCGTCACTTTGCCCGACATCGGCGAGTAAATATCGAAAGCCGCCTTCACCGACTCGACGACGGCAGCGGGCTTGCCTTGGACGAGCACTTGAGCGGCCTTGGGGAGCTCCACGAACACGACGTCAGAAATTTCCCCCTGGGCATATTGAGTGATTCCGACCGTCACGAGATTGCCTTTTTTTGACGCCCACTCGTGCGTCTTGGTGTATTTGAGTTCCTTGGGAAAATTCATCACGCCTCCAATAAATCAAAACCTCAAGTTTTGATTTGCTTATCCTTGCGCCTAATGCGCAAGGACTACCCGTGACTCGCTTGACGCTCGTCTACGGGGTTGTTGCTCCGAAACATAGGTTTCGGAGCCTTGATTCATTTTTTTCTTCGATAAAAGGGAAGGGGCGCAACGCGCGCCTTCACGGGATTCTGACGGATCATGATTTCCACTTCCGTCCCGGGCGCCGACCATTCGTCCGCCACATAGCCGAGCCCGAGATTCTTCCGAAACGTCGGCGAAAAACTTCCGCTGGTCACCTGCCCCGCCGGCACGCCGTTTTTCAGGATCTCACAGCCCTGGCGGGGAATGCCGCGTTCGATCATCTCGAGCCCGACAAACCGCCGGGGCACACCATCACGGTTTTGGCGAAGTAGGGCTTCGCGCCCGACAAAAGACCCTTTGCTCAAATCCACCGCCCAGCCGACTCCGGCTTCGAGCGGCGTCGTGCGATCATCCATGTCATGGCCGTAGAGAAGCATGCCGGCTTCGAAGCGCAAAGTATCACGTGCTCCGAATCCCGCCGCGGTAAGGCCCTCGGACTTTCCGGCGTCAAAAAGGTCGTCCCAAATCTTCGGAAGGTCCTCGACGTCGACGAGAATCTCGAACCCCTCCTCGCCCGTATAGCCGGTCTTGGCGATCATGCCGTCATTAAACGGCTTGAAGCGGTAATATTTCAGCTCGAGAAAATCCTTCCCGCATACCCGGCCCAAAATCCGGGGGCTGGCCGGGCCCTGGAGAGAAAGCAAACCTTTTTTCCCCGTCTCGTTCGAAAACCCGACGCCGCCCGTCAGGCGGCTTGTAATCCATTCGGCATCCTTGCGAACGTTCGAGGCGTTGACGATCAGATAAAAACGTTCCTGCGAAAAACGGTAAAAGACGATGTCGTCGACAAAGCCGCCGTGCTCGTTGAGAAGCGGGCTGTAGACCGCGCGGCCGGGCTCGACAGGCGCGACGCGGCGGGGCAAAAGCTCCTCGAGAAAAGACACAGCCCCCGGGCCTTCGATCCAGAACCCTCCCATGTGGGAGATATCGAAAAGTCCGGCGCGGCTGCGGACCGCTTCGTGCTCTTCCAGGATGCTCGTATAGTAAAGCGGAACTTCCCATTCGCCGAAGGCGCCGAACTTCGCCTGAAGCTTGGCGTGTTTTTCGTGAAGGGGAAGCACGCGGGTGTGATCAGAAATCATAGCCATTAGCGGGGCATTATACAATTACAGGGGGAAGGTTCTCAATGACTTATTTCGCGAGCGGCTGTCGACCCCCAAGCAAGATCTGGGGACAAAGACGTCTTCAGCTCTTGGACGGCGCGTCGCTTCCGAGGCAGACGCGGTTGCGGCCGGAATCTTTGGCGCGGTAGAGCGCGGCGTCGGCACGGCCGATCATCGGATCCGGAACGCTCTCGCGCGGGAACAGGGTCCCCACCCCGATGCTGATCGTGACTTTGATGGGCTTTCCCTCCCAAATAAACGAATGGCTTTCGACGGCCTTTCGCAGGGGCTCGGCGATTTTGAACGCCATTTCCTCGAGCCGGTAATTCCGGGCCATGATCAGGAACTCTTCTCCGCCGTAGCGCGCCACCGGGCATTCCCTTTCGTTGCCGAACTTCGCGGCCAAATCCGACATGACCTGGGCAGTCTCCTTGAGCACCATGTCTCCCGCCTGATGGCCGTACGTGTCGTTGATTTTCTTGAAGTGATCGACGTCGCTCAGGAGGACCGAAAGCGGCCGTCTTTTGACCTGAGACTCCAGCACTTCATCATTCATGACTTCCCGCAGATACCGGATGACAAAAAGTCCCGTCAGCCCGTCATGGATCGCCAGCTGAAGGCAACGGTAATGCTCCTTTTTCTCGGCAAAAAAGCCGTAGGCCAGGGAAAATAAAAAAAGCGTCGCAATCAAAAGAAGGGGCTGCATCGTGTCGATCCAGACGTCGAAGTGCCGGAACACGAGGTAGGAAACCCACACCCAAATGCCGCCAAGGGACAAATTGGCGAGAAAAAAAAGCAAGCTCCGGAACCGAACGAACATGCTGGAGGTCCATAGTCCGAGGATCAGCATCACGGCCTGGTTCAAGGCCATCGGAACCGGCTGGATATAGCGGCCCGTCAGAACGCTGTTCAGGATGTTGGCATGGACTCCGACTGCGGGGTAGACCGGCTCGAGCGGAGTCGGCTTGATGTCCGTCTGGCCTGCGGCGGTCAAACCAATAAAAACGATTTTATTGCGAAATTTTTCGGTCGGAATCAAGGGCTTTTCCCCCTTCGAAACCGACGCAAAGTTGCGGAGGATATCCCTGTAGGAATAATGTTCGAAGGTCGCGTTCCAAGGGCCGGCCCAGTTGATCATAAAATTTCCGTGTTCATCGTGCGGCAAAGCTCCCGGAGGCGGGACCTGCTCGCCCATCACGTCATAGGCCAATTTCAGGGCGAGGTGCGGCTGCATTTCGGTATTCGAATAAAGAAACGGCTGGACGCGGCGCATGATCCCGTCACGGTCCGGGAAAATATTGATGTGCCCGATGCCCCTCGCATGCCGCTCAAATTCCGGCAGGTTGTGGATCCACTTCGCGCCGGCCTCCGCGTGCTCGAGAGCCACCGGCAGATAGACTCGCCCGGACTGAGCGATCGCTTCGGCGAATGCCCCATCGTCGAGTTCCGTGCTCGGTTCGGTAAACAGGATATCGTAGATAATGGCGCGGGCACCCCAGTCGGAGAGCGCCTTGGTCAGCACAGCGTGATACGCGCGCGGGAACGGCCATCGCCCGATCTCCTGCAAACTATCCTGCGCGATTTCGACGATCGCGATGTCCGGCAGGACTGCCACAGCGCCCCGCCAGCGCATAAATTTGTCGAGCACCATCAGCTCCGGCCTCTCCAGCAACGGAGTCCTCTGCAGCCACAGAAAAATTCCGATAATCAGCGCGCAAGCAAAGGTGTGGATGAAATACCGGCAGAAAACCTTCCAGAGAAAGAAACGGAGATCCCTCTCCTTGCGGCGGAAAATGGTATCGGACCGGTCAATGAGACCTGCTGGGGCAAGCTTCATGCATCCCTCGGCATTGGAGAGAAAACGGAGCTAATCTTCGACGCTGACTTCAAAGACGGTCCCGCGGACTCCCGTGATGGCGTTCGGAGTCTTGACCTCGAAGCGTGATTCGCCTTTCAGCTTCTCAGCATGGATAAGCACTTTACCCGTCGCCAGCTCGAGAAGGGTCTGTTGATCGCCGCTCACGGCGTCAAGCCCCATCGTCGTCATTCTCAAACGGCTTTTCTCCCGCAACTCGAGCTTGCCGGTTGCTCCGGCATCATCAAGCAGGATGATCGCCGAAGATTGCTCGGCCGCACGGATCTCATCGCCCTCGTTGAGGATACTTCCTTGCTGCGCGGCCTGCCACTGACCGCCTGCGGTCCGAATCTCCACCTGTCCCTTCGGCTCGTCGACGATGCCCTTTCTCGGGGTCTGGGCGTTTGCCGCGCCCGCTAAAATCAAAAATAATATTGCCCCAATCCCTGCCACTTTAAGGTTTCGCTTCATGTCAGATCCCCCTCTCTTTTGACCTTATATTCATCGGCTGTATCGCCTGATCTCTAAGCCGTTTTCTTAGCCGTTCCAAGACCAGCGCCAGGCATTCGCCCACGCTCCTGTCGTTTCCCTTAACTCAACCGCAAGCTCGACAAATCCGCCACGAGCAAACCGAAGAGACCATATCACGAGCATCGACCGGGACTCACCCGCTTTCAGAAGCATCTCTTCCCGGGTCTGGTGAGCGCGAAACAGCTCGACCAGGGTCGCCGCCAGTTCGACAAGACCCCCAAACCTCCACCTCAGCTGGACGAAAGGCCTCGGGGCCTCGGCTTCCGGAAGCTCGACGGCCGAAACCACCAGCCCCATCCCGCTGGTGACCATGATACCCGCTTCTTCCACAACTTCGTGGGCGAGCAATTTCAACACGTACACTCTCCCTTCATAAACATTAACCGCTGTTTTCCGTTTCTGCAACTCAGGTGCCCCAAAATCTACCCAGGGGTCCTCCACACTAAAAATCCATTCGCCCAGCTCTTTGGTTTGGACCGAACCATCCTCATTCAGTGGGAGGCCGCTCAGTCCCCCGTCCTGCCCCCCCCTGGAGCCGCCCTCACCGCCTCCTTTTTCG
>Ga0172379_10001035_pt1 | contig 59966 bp, 62 predicted proteins | sample GrowelOW334metaG_FD_119756 | JGI IMG/M metagenome (GOLD analysis project Ga0172379, IMG submission 119756) | Groundwater microbial communities from an aquifer near a municipal landfill in Southern Ontario, Canada - Groundwater well OW334 metaG | ecosystem: Environmental > Aquatic > Deep... | reverse complement strand
GGGTAAATACCCCGCCCCTTGGGGCGGATTAAGTACGAGCGACCTAAATTTCTTACGAGCTCTGCTCGTGTAGAAATTGGAAATACTCTTGTGGTAAAAGCGAGTTCTGGTATTTAATACCTCGTCAGCTTGCTACGAGGAACTTTATAAAGTAAAGTTTTTCAATATAAAGTGGAAGGAGTTGGAAAGACCCTTTGAACATAATCAAAGTTAAATCTTTTTTAAATAGCTTAAAATATCAAAATATAGTATATTTTTGCAAAACATGGCTTAGTCAATATATCGAATAAAAATAGTCGAAAGCTTTAACAAATTAAAATTCTAGTGACGGGATGAAAATATCAATCGTAGCAGAAAAAGTATTTGAAATTGGAAATTTTCCTGTAACTAATACCCTGCTTGCATCTTGGGTAGCTATTCTGATCTTGACTATTTTTGCGGCTATCTCTTATAGAGCTATCAAAAAAGGTGGAAAATTTACAGCCTTTCTCCATATAGTATTTGAGGCTTTTATAGATTTCATGGCCTCATTTGCAGGAAGTAAAGAAACTGTTAAAAAATATTTGCCATTTGTTGGAACAATTTTCTTTTATATTTTAATTTCAAACTGGGTTGGAACGCTTCCTGGAGTTGAGACTATTGGTTTGCATAAAGAAGGAGAATTTGTACCTTTGCTTAGAACAGCCAACTCAGATATTAATATGACCTTAGCCCTAGCTGTTATTCTTGTAGTTTCAACTCATGTTGTTGGAATTAAAAATATTGGATTTAAACATCACGTTGGAAAATTTCTTGTGAACCCATTTACAAAGCCGATTGGTTTTTTTGTTGGAATCCTGGAATTGATCGGAGAAGTTTCAAGAGTTGTTTCTCTTACTTTCCGACTTTTTGGAAACATTTTTGCAGGAAGTGTACTTATGCTTATTATTTCTCTTCTTGCCCCATACATTGTTCCTATTCCTTTCTTAGGTCTTGAGCTTTTTGTTGGTTTCATTCAGGCACTTGTATTTTCCGTGCTCGCTATGATGTTCCTTACTTCTGCTACTCAGCTTCACGAAGAACATTAAGAGAAAAATTTAAGCTTGAATTACTCCAATCCTTGTAATATAATGCACAAATAAAGCCTTTTAAGGCTCTATTTGTTTGTTAATTATTAATAATAAAAAAAAGAAATGGAATTAAAACAAATCGCTGCAGCATTATCAATCGGTTTAGGTGCTATCGGACCTGCTATCGCTATCGGACTTCTTGCTTCAAAAGCTATGGAATCAATTGGTAGAAACCCAGAAGCTTCATCAAAGATCCAATCATCAATGATCCTTGCGATCGCTTTCGCAGAAGCTATTGCAGTTTACGCTCTTGTAGTTGCACTTATAATCTTGTTCGTATAAACCAATGGGAAATCTCGTTTCTTCATTAGGAATTGAATGGAAGGAGCTTGTTGCACAAGCTATAAACTTTGGCTTGCTGGTATTTATCTTGACCAAACTTCTCTACAAGCCTCTTATGAAATCGATTGAAGAAAAAGAGAGATCTATTCAAGGAGCAAAAGATAGTGCTTCAAACATGGAAAAAATGCTTCAAGAAAGCGCTGAAGAGCAAAAAAAAGTAATGGACAAAGCGCGCACTGAATCTGAAAAAATAATTAAGAATGCAGAAGTAAGTGCTTCAGTTCTTAAAAAAAGTCTTCTGGAAGATGCAAAGAAACAAGCAGAAGCAGTTATAACTCAAGGTGAACAAAAGATTCGTGAAGAAAATGAGAAACTTAGACGAGATATCAAAAAAGAAGTTGGTACTCTTGTTTCTGATGTTATTGAAAAAACAGTCGGAAAATATATCGATGAAAGATCAAAAGTAACTCTTAAAGACGAAGCTTCAAAAGAGTTTTCAAAAATTAACGGCTAAACGTAAAATAATTCAAAAATCATAATGCAGAGGTCAAAATTACAAGTAAAAATTAATAAGTTACAACATTCGCAAAGCGAATGTTGTATTTCCAAATTTTTGAATTTTAAATTGCAATTTTGCATTTTGACTTTTTAACTTTGAATTAAGATGAACAAAAATTCTTCAAAAAAAATTGGAATTCTTTTAGCGAAGAAAATTTCTCACGCAAAAACAAAAGAAGAAGCAGGTGAAATTATTAAAGCTTTCGCAAAAGTTATTGTTTCAAAACGTCTTGCTTCTAAATCCCCTGCTATTCTCAGATCATTTAAAAAAGAATGGAATACTGAAAAAGGTATTGTTGATGTAATAATTAAAGCCTTATCGATCCATGATGCTCCAAAAATAGAAAATGTTTTTGGAAAAAAAGCAGAAGTTACTTTTATTGAAGACAAGACATTGCTAGGAGGTTCTGAAATAAAGATAAACGATCTGGTTATTGATACAACAATAAAATCGAAGTTACAAAAAATGAGATCAAAACTCGTAAATTAGGAAATATAAAATCAAAAATCAAAATGCAAAGGTCAAAATTACAAGTAAAAAATAAAAAGTTACAACATTTGCACAGCGAGTGTTGTGTGTCTAAAAATTTTAAATTTTGAATTGCAATTTTGCCTTTTGAGTTTTAAATTTTGACTTAATTAATATGAATAAAAATACAATAATAGAAGAATTGAAGAAAGAAATATCTGACATCACAAATGATCCAGCTTTAGAGTACGTTGGTGAAGTTGTTAAAATTTCGGATGGTGTAGCGATCGTCTCTGGACTTTCAAAGGCAAAGTATTCTGAAATGCTTGAATTTACAGATATGGATGACAAAAAAGTTTTTGGTCTTGCTCTTAACCTTGAGGAAGATAGTGTTGGTGCAATTATTTTAGGAAACGACCTTCGTTTAAGAGAAGGTAGTAAAGTTCGTTCAACAGGAAGAATTCTTTCTATTCCTGTATCCGGAGAACTTATCGGAAGAGTGGTTAATGGTCTTGGAGAGATCAAAGATGGAAAAGGACCAATTGTTGAATCAAAATCAAAATTTTATCCCTTGGAAAAAATTGCTCCTGGAGTTATTACAAGACAAGGTGTTAGTGTTCCACTTCACACAGGTATCAAAGCGATTGACGCAATGATCCCGATCGGACGAGGACAAAGAGAACTTATTATTGGTGATAGACAAACTGGAAAGACTGCAATTGCGATCGATGCTATCATTCACCAAGGAAAAGAAAAAAATGTCCCTATTTGTATATATGTTGCTATCGGTCAAAAAGAATCAAAAGTTGCACAAATTGTAGAAAAACTAAAAAAGATGGGAGCAATGGAATATACAATTGTAGTTTCTGCTTCAGCTTCTGACCCAGCATCACTGCAGTACTTAGCGCCTTTTACAGGTTGTGCTATTGCTGAATTTTTTATGGATCAGGGAAAAGATGCTCTTATTGTTTATGATGATCTATCAAAACATGCTTGGGCATACAGACAAATTTCCCTTTTATTAAAGAGACCGCCAGGACGAGAAGCTTATCCTGGAGACGTATTTTATTTGCATTCAAGACTACTTGAACGTGCAGGAAGGCTTTCAAAAGAGTACGGAGGAGGTTCTATTACTGCCCTTCCTGTTATTGAAACACAAGCTGGAGATATTTCTGCTTATATTCCAACAAACGTAATTTCAATTACTGACGGACAGATCTTTTTGGAATCAGATCTTTTCAACTCAGGACTTCGACCAGCTATTAACGTTGGGCTTTCTGTGTCTCGTGTAGGTTCAAGTGCTCAAACAAAAGCGATGAAAAAAGTTGCTGGAAGAATGAAACTCGATCTTGCTCAGTTCCGTTCACTTGCAGCCTTTGCACAATTTGGTTCTGATCTTGATCCTGCTACAAAGAAACAATTGGAACTTGGATCACGCCTTACAGAACTTTTGAAACAGCCACAATACGAGGATCAATCATTTAATGAAATTGCTGCAATTATTTTTGTCGCTGCAAACGGACTTCTAAATGAAATTCCAGTTGCTGACATTAAGAGATATGAAAAACAATTTCTAACTTTCCTAAAAGAAAGACATCCAGAAATTCTTAAAACAATCTTTGAGACAGCTGACCTATCAGAAGAAACTCAAGCAAAACTAAAAGAAACTGTCGCAGATTTTACTGCTAACTATTGGAACAAATAATTAGGAATCTAAGTTAAAAATAATGAACAAAGTAAATTTTAAAATTTTAAAGGAAAAAATGAAGGATGAGGAAGGAGGCATAGCTTCGCTATGTAGACTGACGAAACTTAATTTTTTACTAAAATTTTTGGATTTAAATGTTCAAGCTGTGTTTTCAGTTTTTATTAATAAGCGTTTATTTTTAAGTTAGGTTCCATAAGAAAATAAAATGGCAACAGGAAGAGAAATTAAAAACAGAATACGCTCAACTCAAAACATTAGGCAAATTACAAAGGCTATGGAAGCTGTTTCTGCTGTTAAAATGCGCAAGAGTGAGGCTTCTGCGATCAAAGGACGTCCATTTGCCCTTTATGCTTTAAGTATTTTAAAGCATATTGAAGAAAAATTAGGCGAGCTTCCAAGAAAATCTTCTCCACTTTTTGACGTTAGAACAGGAGGAAAAGATCTTTTTGTTGTTATTACTTCAGACAAAGGTCTCGCTGGATCATTTAATAGCAATGTCATCAGAAAAACTGAAATTGCTTTAAATGAACATTCAGGATCGGAAATAATTGCTATCGGAAAAAGAGGACGAGATTATTTTAATAGAAGAGGCTCAAATGTTGTTTCAAGTTTTGAAGGTATTGGAGATTTTGCTGAACTTTTTCAGGTTGAGCCAATTGCCAAAAAAATTATTTCACTTTTTGAAAATAAAACTTACGATAGGGTTTTTTTAGTTTATACAAATTTTATTTCAGCTCTAAAACAAGAAGTTGTGGTTCGCCCGTTACTTCCTCTTGAGACTGATGTTTTAAAAAAAGTTATTGAAAATATTATTCCAGTCACAGGAAAATTTTCAGAACTGAGAAAAACTGCTCTGAATGATAATTTTGAATATAAATATGAACCAAATGTTGAGACTGTTGTAAAGGAATTAGTCCCTGCCTTGGTTGAAATTGAAATTCTTCACAGTATTTTGGAGGCCAATGCTTCAGAGCATTCTTCCAGAATGGTGGCGATGAAGAATGCATCAGAAAATGCAAAAGATATGATCGGAGAGCTTACGATTTTATTTAACAAAACAAGACAGGCTCAAATTACCAAAGAACTGATCGAAATTACTTCTGGTAAGGAGGCGTTGGAAAATCAAAATTAAAAGAATAGTAAAATTAATAAAATAAATTATAAGAATATGAAAGATATTATGAAAAACGGAAAAGTCATTCAAGTTATCGGAGCGGTAGTCGACATCGAATTCGGCGAAAATGTTCCTGCGATCTATAACGCTATTAATGTTAAGAAAGAAGATGGAAGCACTATCGTTCTAGAGGTTGCATCACACCTTGGAGAAGGACGAGTACGATGCGTTTCTATGGGACCAACTGATGGATTAAGACGAGGAGACGATGCAGTTGATACTGGAGCACCTATTTCTGTGCCGGTTGGTAAAGAAGTTCTAGGAAGAATGTTTAATCTTCTTGGAGAACCTATCGACAATATGCCTCAGGTCACAACAAAAGAAAGATGGCCTATCCATCGCAAGGCTCCAACTTTTGCTGAACAATCAACAGAAGTTAAAATTTTTGAAACAGGAATTAAGGTTATTGACCTTATTTGCCCTTTTATTAAGGGAGGAAAGATTGGTCTCTTTGGAGGAGCTGGAGTAGGAAAAACAGTTCTTCTTCAAGAACTTATTCGAAACGTGGCAACAGTTCACAAAGGATATTCTGTTTTTGCTGGAGTTGGAGAAAGAACTCGAGAAGGAAACGATCTTTACAATGAAATGAAAGATTCAGGAGTGCTTGGACAAACTGCTTTGGTGTTCGGACAAATGAACGAAGTTCCTGGAGCAAGACAAAGAGTTGCTCTTGCCGGACTTACAATGACAGAATATTTTAGAGACACAGAAGGAAAAGATGTGCTTTTGTTCATCGATAATATTTTTAGATTTACACAGGCTGGTTCTGAAGTGTCGGCGCTTCTTGGAAGAATGCCATCAGCTGCTGGATATCAGCCAACTCTTGCAAATGAGATGGGCGCACTACAAGAAAGAATTACATCAACAAATAAAGGTTCTGTAACCTCTGTACAGGCTGTTTATGTGCCTGCTGACGACGTAACAGACCCAGCGCCTGCAACTACATTTGCCCATCTAGACTCAACTATCGTGCTTTCAAGACCTCTTTCTGAGCTTGGAATTTATCCTGCTGTGGATCCTTTGGACTCAATTTCAGGAGCCCTTGATCCAAACATTGTTGGAGAAGAACACTACCAAGTTGCCCGAGAAGTTCAAAGAATTCTACAAAGATACAAGGAACTTCAAGATATTATTGCAATTTTGGGTATTGAAGAACTTTCTGCTGATGATAAACTGCTTGTAGAACGAGCAAGAAAAATTCAAAAATTCTTGTCACAACCATTCTTCGTTGCCGAAGCCTTTACAGGAAGACCAGGAAAATTCGTGTCACGTGCTGATACTGTAAGAAGCTTTAAAGAAATTATCGAAGGAAAACATGATGATAAGCCAGAAGGTTCATTCTATCTTGTTGGAAGTATTGAGGAAGTAAAAGCGTAAGCACGAATATTGAAATACTAAATTCTAAACAAATTCAAAATTTTAATATTAAAAATTTGAATTTAGGTATTGTTTAGAATTTAGAAATTAGGATTTAGAATTTAAGAAAATTTATGCAAATAAAAATTTACTCATTACAAGGGACTGTTTATGAAGGTGAAACCACCGAAGTGACTTTGCCTGCGCAAGATGGTGAAATAACAGTGCTCAAAGGACACATTCCACTTATTACTTTACTTAAAGAAGGAGAAATAAGAACTAAAGAAAAAAATATCCCTATTAAAAAAGGATTTGCTGAGATCACTGGAGAAAAAGTTGTTGTGCTAGTAGACTAAACCTGATTATTTTTTCTTTCCCTGAAGTTTTTGTTCAAGACGACTAAAACGTACAAGTAGATTATCAAAATCAAATCTCGAGACGTATCTGTCCCCAAGGTTAAAAATATCTCCTCTTATTTTTTCAAAATTTTCTTCTGTATCTTTTTTAAACAAATACATATCGTCTTTGAAGGAATACATCTCATCTTTAAAAGAATTCATGTCAGATTTAAAATCATTTAAATCTTTACTTGCTGCGTCAAAACCTTTTGCAACCATTCTAGCCAATTCACCTAAATCTTTACTTGATTTATCAAAACCCTTAGTAACTATTTTAAGTAGTTCGTTAGTTGAAATTTCTTTTTTTGTTACCCTTTTCATTGTTGAATTATAACATAGTAATATTTACGAAATCAAAGGATTTTTTTATAAAAAAATAGTTGTATTAGTTGATTAGTTTTCTACCATCATATTCGGAACCATCAGCTACCCATATAAATTTTGTTGAATCAGGAGAAATTTGTTTTATTTTTTTATCAACAATTAATTTAAGTTTTTGTGTTGCTAATTTAAAATCTAAAATATTTTCATCGTTCCAACCAACATCTTCACCAAAATTAAATTCTGTCTCTAGTCTTGCATAGACATTATCAACAACATGATTTTTTTCTCCGGTAGTTTTTGTTGACGCGTATCTTAGAGCTTCTATTAGATCTCCTTTAGTAGGTATTCTTTTTTCTATGGGGTTTTCTTGTTGCTCAGACATGTTATTAGTATATCAAAGTTCCCTCGAAGGGTTTGTCGTATATGAAGTTATCTAGTTGGTCTAGGTTTTCTCCACTAATTACAGCCACTTTAATATTTGATTTTTCGGCTTCCTTTGAAGCAATTGGATCAAAAGGAGAACTTAATCCAGGAGACCATTTAGTAGGAATTAATTTTCTATAATCTTTCCATGTAATATTTAATAGTACTTTTGCATCTGAATGTTTTTTGGGATCTTTATCACAAACATAATCAATGTTTGAAAGATTAATTACTTTTGTCGCCTTAAATCTTTTTGCAAGTAAAATTGCATCATAGTCAGTTGACCACCCTGGTTTCCATCCAGCGGCTACCAAAATTGATTTTTTAAATGTAATTTTTTCATGAGGATCATGAACTACAATTTCCTCAACTTTAGGCAAAAAAATAGTCTTAATCAGTTGAGAATTAAGACGTGTTGAGTGGATTCCCAGCCAATCGATATCAGCTGATCTAAGTTTGGTTATTTTTTGTCCTGCAATTTGGTAGTTTCGAGCGATTCTTCCTCCTCCGCAAATAATAATAAATCTTTTTCCGAGACCAACCTCTTTATCTATAATTGCTTTAAACTTTTTTATAAAATCAGTGTCAATTGCTTCCGGAACAATAAGAGAACCTCCAAGGGAAATAACTATTGGAGCTCGGTCTTTTTTTTTCATATTAAGGCTTATTTTATCAGGATTTTTGACCTAAGTCCATTCTCTGTTACATCTCCTTCCCTTACCAATTCAAATACTTTTTCCTTTGATAAATATTTTAGAATTGTAGAGGAAGTTGTATTTTTTGAATTATTTTTAATAAAAAAATCAACTTTATCTCCAAAGTATTTTTTGGCCTCAGTTATATTTTTTGCAAAAGGTTTTCCTTGTGGATTGGCACTGGGTGCTACCAATGGACCTGTTTTTTTGAGAATACTTTGAATAAATTTATTTTTTGGCATTCTAAAGCACAGGGTATTTGTGTCTCTATGCAAATATTTAAATTTTGTACTTTTTGCTTCAAAAATTATTGAGACCTTATTTGGCCATATTTTCTTTAATTCTTTTTCTGGAATATTTTTTATACCGAATTTTTTTAGTTCAGATATATTTTCAATAAGAATTATTAAGGGCTTGTTTTTATCGCGCCCTCTGACCTCATAGATCCTTTTTACAGCTTTTTTTGAAAAGGCACTGCCAATAATGCCTAAAATTGTGTCAGTTGGCATTACTCCGATTCCTCCTTTTTTTATTATTTCTATGTAGTTTTTCATTTGTTTCCTTGCTGTCATCCCCGTGGAAATGGGGATCCAGAGCTTTATCAATTATTCTAGATAATTTTTGATTTTTTCGTCAACAAGCAATTGAGGCGATCCATAGGATAATCGATTCAACGAAATTATTGCTTCTTTTGGAGCTGTATTTTTTTGGATTTGTTCTGGAGGAATGCTAATTCCAGAAAATACATTACTTGTCTTTCCGTTGATCATAAGCTTTATGTAAAAATTAAATCTTTGCAGACCCAAAAAATCATTAATTGTTATTGGCTCAAATTCTTTTGCTAATATTTGAGCGTCTTCAACCCCCACTTCAAATGAAAGGATAGTTCCTACGTTGCCTAATACAGCGTCTTTTATAGTGCTAGGCAATTGTGCAAGATATTGATTGGTAATGTGCACTCCTAGGCCATATTTTCGCGATTCACTGAGTAAACTAATGAATGAATCAGTCGTAAAGTTTTGAAATTCATCAACATAAAGATAAAAAGGCAGACGTTCATCTTGTGGCCTGTTTGCCCTCTTTAAAATTGCTGCTTGTAATTTTGATACCAAAATTAATCCAAGCATGTGAGCGCTTACTTCTCCGATTTTTCCTTTTGAAAGATTAACTAAAAGTATTTTATTGCTATCCATTAAACTGTCAAATTTGAAACTGCTCGAATGCTGTCCAATAATATTCCGCATTAACTTATTGTTCATGAAATATCCAAATTTAGACATAAAGTAATTTAGCATTTCACTTTTATGAAAATCCGATGTCTTAGCCATTTGTTTTGTCCAAAAATCAATAACAAGCGGGTCGGTCAAATACTTCCGTTTGTTCATTAAAAATTCCTGATCAACAAATAATTTCGGTATTTCAATGATACTTCCTCCACTTGGACCTGCCATTACCGTCAAAGCAGCGTTTCTAAGCCAATGCTCAAATTGAGGGCCAATGATACCGCTTTTTTCTGGATCAAATAATTTATAGAAAATTTGGATACATTCACTGACCAAAAAATCTTTTTCTTGCTCATCTTTTGCTTCAAGTAAATTTAATCCAAAAGGAAATTCGGTATCACTTGGATCAAACAAAACAACGTCTTCTAATCTTTCTTTAGGTATATGCTGAAGTAGCCAATCAATTGATTCTCCATGGGGATCAATAAAGCACACTCCTTGTGAATTTTTGATATCTTGCAGGCACATATTTTGAAAAATAGTAGATTTACCAACTCCAGTTTTTCCGATCATGTACATATGACGCAATCTGTCTTGGTCCTGATATCCGATCGATCTTTTGTTGCCACGGTATTCATTTATTCCTATGTTTACTGATGTCATAAATTTAAAAAATGTTTTGATCTAAATGTTTTTGTATAAAGTATCTATCATCTAAAATTTGTGCTGGTTTTTCGACTACATGTGTTTTCTTTGTATTTGCTGCGAGTATGTCGAGCAGTTGTTTTCTTTCATTATTTATTTTTATTCTTAATATTGATTGAAAATGCGGATTGATATACATTTCAATACCAGAAAGCATATTTTTTCTTTCAGCGTATACACTTTCGACTTGATCTAATGATAAAGCAGAAATGCTTACTGTTGATTCAGTATTATTTGTCCGCAGTAGTTCATTTTTTTGTAGGATCTCTTTTTTATTCATCCTGTTAGAGAAAGGAAGCGCCTAAGCGGTTCCAAAATTTAAATCTGTTAAATTACGACTCATTATAATATATGAAAATATTGGTAATATCTGGCGTTTCCGTAGTATATTCGATTTTATGTAAGAAATTGTCATTGTTTATTTTTTCTAATATATTTCTCTAATTCCAAACAAAACTTCTCTAACGAGATTCATATTTTTATTTGTTCAAAAGAGATTGCGCTAATAATGATTCACAGGTTTCCTCAATAAATCTTTTTACTGGACGCGCTCCAAAACGCAGATCAACTAGATCCTTGATCTTATTTTGAAGTACGCTCGGGTCTATATCAAATTGAACTTTATGTTTAGCTAAGCGTTTTTCCACTTTTTTAATTTCAAGTAGAGCAATTTCAACAAGACCGTCAAGAGTTAGAGGGTTAAAAATAATTATACTATCAAATCTATTTATGAATTCCAATCTAAATACTTTTTCTAAAGCGGGAATTATTTTTTCCTGAATAAATGATTCATCTGAAAGATCCGCTCCCAATTCAAATTCTTTGACAATGTCTTGCACCCCAATATTAGATGTTGCCATTATTATTGAATTGCGGGCATCAACGGTCTCATTTTGACCAGAGGTTAAGCGTCCATCATCAAGAACTTGAAGAAAAATATCAAATACCTTTGGATGCGCCTTTTCTATTTCATCTAGCAATATAAGGCTGTGCGGCTCCTTTTTAAGGGCGTTTGTAAGCGCTCCTCCTCCTTCGTATCCAATATAGCCTGCAGGAGCTCCTATTAGGCGCTGGACGGTGTGATCTTGTCCAAATTCAGACATATCAAACCTAATAAAACTTTCAGAACGGCCAAAAAAAGTCTGGGCAATTATTTTTGCTGTTTCTGTTTTTCCAACTCCAGACGGTCCAAGTATCAAGAAAGATCCCAAAGGCCTATTTTGATTTTTGATACCAAGCTTTGCTCTTTGTAAAGTTTTTGTGATCTTTGCAATTGCATTTTTTTGACTGATGATGTGCTGATTAAGAGTATTTTCAAGATCATTCAATATTCCTATTTCATCATGATTTAGTTGTGTTTTTGGTATGCCTACCTTGCTTGAAATAATACCAGCAACAATATTTTCAGATAAAACTTTTTGTTCATTTGAAACTGCAAAAGCAATTGATTCATCCAATATACTTATACCAGATTGAGGCAGTTGTCCTAGATTTGGAAAACGTTTTGCAAGAGAGATAATTTCCTTAATAGTTTCCGTTGGTACAATAATGTGACTGGTTTGATTAAGATACGGCAGTTTTTTTTCAAGAATATGAACATAATCATTCATGCTCTGTTCTTTTACTGCAATAGATTCAAATAATTTTATAAATGATGGATACTCCCTTTCTATCCAAGAATATTCATGAGGTTCAAGAGTAAGGACTATTCTTATTTCAGGCTTTTTGAGTAATAAATTATATATTTTTGCCATATAATTTACTAAACTAATATTATTATTTGCAATTCTTCCAAAATTATCAATAAACAAGATGCATGCTGGTAATTGATTTAGCACATAAGAAAGTTCGCTGTCCTGTTCGCCAGAATTTATTAAATTTAATAAATGACCTGAGTCAAATTGAATGAATTTAAGATGATCGTATTTTTTTTCTTTGCTAATTTTTTTGATCCAGCCATATACAAGAGTTGTTTTACCTATTCCGCTTGGCCCCATTAAAAGAATATTATTATTTATTCGTCTATTTATTACACGATTAATACGTTCAATTTCTTCACTTCGGCCAACAACATCAGGTAATCTTCCTTGCAAGGATTCATCTTTTAGATCGTAATATTCAATTTTGTTGAAGTTATTCATAAATAATTAGCATCTATGCAGCTCTTTTCAAAGTAATACCGTTTAATGCATTTGTGGTTGAAGGAATTATTTTTTCTTCGACAATAGTTTTTGATTGTTTATTTGCAGGTTGATTTGATGTGTTTGTTTGATAAAAAGGTCTTGCTCTCCTTTCTGTTTGGTTTTGCGATCTATGCAATCCAAGAGCTCTTAGGAATGACTCGTTTTGGTTTGAAGTTTTTTGAACTTCCTCCCTATTTGTTCTTATTCTTATGGCTTCATTTGTTTGTGTTCTGGATTCAGCTAAAACTATCGAAGAAACAGTTTTTTCATCGATATTTTCAACTGTTCTAGGCGAAGTTTCTACAATTTCAGATGAATTAGTTTCGGATGCCTTCTTTTCAGTATTTGAAATATCTTTTTTTGCTTCCACTTCATTTTTTATACTCTTATCGACATTTATTGCAGGATTTTCATTAATTTCTGTTTTTATATTTGCACTCTCAATTTTAGAAGAAGTTACTTCTAGGACTATTTTAATATCTTCAACATAAGGCGATTCGATCGCTTTGTCAGTTTGAGGTCTCTCTTCTTTTTTGATTTCTTTATTTGAAGCTTCTCTTATTTGAACTGCCTCTTTTTCTTCTTTTTGAGAACTTGCATCAGTTGGTCTTTTTTCTGATGAAAAGATCTCTGAAATAATTTCGGAGGAAACTTCTTTAATTTCTTTATCTGTTTCTTTTCTTTCAAAGTGTACTTCTTTTGTTTCATCTACTACTTTTACATCAAACTCTTTGTCCAATATTTTTTCTTCAGCAATTTTTGATTCTACTTTTTTTGTCTGTACTTCCTTAACAGTTTCTTTTACCACTGTTTCAGTGTGAACACTTTCAACAATTTCTTTTTTATTAATTGGTGCTGCTTCGGTTTGCTTATCCTCTGGAACTATTTTTGGTTCCGTAACAACAAGTTCTGTTTCTACCTCTGGCTGTGAATTTATGTCCGATACTAGTTCGATGGTCTCATTTTTATCTATAGGATCATTTGTTTTTTCATTCTCATCTATGATTATCTCAATCCGTGCTACATTGTTTATTTCTTGCACATTGATATGGGTATTTTCAACAGAAACAGAATTTATAATTTGAGACTCAGTGTTTCTAAGAATTTGTTCTGTGACTAGAGTTTCAGTTTTTTCCTGTGCTACTGATTGAGCTTGAATTTCTTTATCTGTAGCAATAACTAGCACTGGTTCGATTGATTCAATTTCATCCTCAACAATAGGATCTTCTGTATTATTTAAATCTATTTCTTGATCTGCTAAAACCTCATCTGAATCTGTCTCTTCTTTTATTAATTCATCCTCTTCTGATTCTTTTTGTTCGGCCGTATGCGTCCATGTTTCGTAATAAATTCTACCATCCACAAGAAAAGCGACAGTAACATTTACTTCAAGAATTTCTCCTGTTTCTGATTTCACAGTCCAGTCTGGCAATACATATCCTTCAGTGGAATTACTTTTAAAATGATCCACCATTTCAAAATGCGCTATTAACATTGCGTTATCAGCTGAGTTTTCTTGCGAAATTTTTTCTGTAATAGAACCATTTTCATCAAAAATTTCTCCTTTTTCAAATCTTTCTCCTCCACCGCTCCATGTCATATTCCAATCTTCTTCTTTTATGGCATATTTTTCCACAACCAGCTGTAAACCAGATTTTGTACTACTTTCAGTACTTTGAGTGAATTCATTTGTTTGCTCTATAGGTTTAGGTATTTCAAAATTATCAGGCCTAATTTCGCCTTCTATTGATTTTTCCAAATCAAATTCATATTCTGTTGTTGAAAATTTTGTTTCCATAATACCAAAAACCCCTCTCGGGTGAGAGGGGTTAGGATATCAAAAGTTTTAAATACTTTTAGGTTTCCGCCATCCCTTACTCGAGGATCGACAAGACAATTTTCTCATTATATTGGTACTCGGACTTCCTTAAAAAATTCAAGGTTACCGTAGCGGTACTGTGCTGGATTTACACCAGACTTCCCCAATATAACGAATCTATTTTTTTCAATACTTTACATTCGTCTCAAAATCTATATCTATAATAATATCATAAACAAGACCTCTTAACACGACCTACTATTTTGGAATCTCATCTATCTCACAAACTCCAGAAACACACGCTAATTCCCTTTTTACTTCAGTTTCGTCCTTCTTTTCGTAGATCATAATCTTTGAGTAATCTAGATTCTTTAGTTTTTTAGAAAGTTCTAAATATCTTTTTTCATCAATTTTTTCGTATGGAGCAAGTTGATAAACGTGATTTTCTCGAGGAAGGAATGAAAGACCTCCAACGATATCCCAGTTTGTGTAGATCCAGTTTGCTACTTCTATCCATTCATTCTCGCCAATTGAAATTGTTACTGAAGGATTGTGCTCTGTGTAATTTACTTTCACAACTTTCCAGTGTTCAAGTTGATCAAGAGCTGTTAGATCATCTTTGAAGATCGAACCCGCTGGAGCCTTAACTGGAAATTCCAAAACATAAGTTGTTGCGCTCTCAGCATTTTGTCCAACTTCTGGGAAATATGGAATTCCTTGATCCTTCAACATTTTGAAAAGTGAATCTGTTGCTGCAATTCTAATTCTTCGAATATAATATTTTGAATAACGAGGGTGCATTCCTGATGAGAAATCAAAAGTTTGTGAAGAGTTTCCATCTGGTTTTACGCAAGTTATCGCTGTTGATTCGTTTACTCCGAATCTTTTTGCATAAATTTTATTTATTTTTATTGTTTCTAGTTTTAGAGTTTCAAGGATCTGTGGTTTTCTTACCATGTCGTTATCCCATTGTCCTGCTAGTCCAATTCCTAATAGTCTTTCTTTTTCACAATTTTCTTTCCATCTTTTTGATAAATAGGGAAAATTTGTAAGAGTTGATTGATATGTTCCAATAATTGTTGCAACTCTAATTTTACGAAGCAATGATTCTTTTGTGTCTTCTGCTCGTGCAACAACGTTTGTTAAGTTACAAAATTGTTTTGATTGAAGAATAATTTCTCCGCAAGGGTTTGTTCCAATAGAACCGATAATAGTTGTTCCTGTTGCATCAAAATATCCTTCGGTTTCTTTCAAAACCTTAATTCTTCTTTCTGGCAATGTTTTTGCGAGTGATCCTCTGTTGAAAATGCCTCTTTCTCCTGTTCCGGATTTCATCAAAGCGATCCATTCATCCATAAATTCAGCCGCTGTTGGCTTTTGAATATAGACTGCAGAGTTGTTTGAAAGCATTCTTTGAGGTTCTGTATTATAAAATGCGCCTTTTTTAGCATCTCTGATGTCATTGTCATCAAGATCAGAAAGTGAAATAAGAGCACTTCGTCGTACGCCTCCTGAAACAACGCATTCACCGATCATACAAATAATATCGTGAACATCGATGTTGCGAAGCCTCTTTCCTTGGCGAGTTAACATTTTTTCTCTTGTAAATGTAAGAAGTTTTCTGATCGGATCAGGGCCAGATGATTTTCCTCCCATAGTTTTTAGTCTTGCTCCCGCTGGACGCAATTTGGAAAAATCAAATTCAACATCCTTTCCGCTTGCCCAAACATTCATGCCGTGAGTTAAAGCATCAGCCCATCCTTCTTTACTATCAGGAATTTCATATGTAGATTTTTTTGCTCCTGATTGAATTAAAATTTGTGGAAACTTTTGAACATTTTGACTCTCAACAGAAAATCCTGCGCCAGTTCCGCACATTAGGATGTACATTATTTCTGCAAGATCTTGAAAACATTCTGGTGCAACGAATGAACAATTGTATGCGCAAACATTTGTTTTTGCTGCTGCTGTTCCTGCAAATTGCAAAAGTCTCATTGAAGGAAGAGCGTCTTGTTTCAAAATTGTTTCTTCAACTTCCTTGTACTCGCTTTCTTTTAATTTATCGCCAAGATTTTCCTTCATGAAAGCCATGTAGCGATTTACAGTTTCAATCCAAGTCTCCCTTCTTTGTTCTGCGTCGATCCATTTTGAATAAGTTCGGTAGTACATAAATTCTCCAAGCTCTGTTCGGAAATATTTTTTACTAGCACCCACTAATTTTTTTAAATGTTCAGGAACCTGTAGTCCTTTTTCACGGAGTTTTGATCGTTTATCGCGATAAAGAATGTAAGCCTTCGCTGTTTTTACGTATTCACCTAAAATGAGTTCCTTCTCAACACTATCTTGAATTCCTTCAACTGTTGGAACAAAGTTTTTGTATTTTTTTGCGATCTTTACAACATCAGCAAAAACCTTATTTGCCACCATTTCTGCTTCTTTAAGAGAGCCTTCCCCAGATGCGATCATAGATTTGTATACAGCAGAAACTACTTTCTCTGTATTAAAAGGTACAATCGATCCATCTCTCTTTTGAACTTTTGAAACAAAAACTTCTTCCTTTTTTGCGACAGTTTTTTTACTTTTTGAGGAACTCATATTTATTAATTAACTGGCTGATAACTTTTTATTTTGTATCAATAATTTTAGCAAGAATTTTAAGAAAAAAACTGTGCAAAAGACACTCCGAAATGAAAAGTGGAGGCTGTGAATGTACCCTTTTGAAATCCCTTATACCTCAAAGGTTTTAGCCCTATCTTTTTACGAAAATTCCCCTGGAGCTCAGAGGGATTTTCGTAAAATTGAGTTTTTTTAGGTGAAATTTAATATCCGAGCTTATTATCAAGATCCTTCAAAATAAAATCTATGTCTTTGTATGCTTCATCAAGATAATTTCTTATTCCACGTAAATATTCAAGAGCTTCTGCCTCATCGTCTGGATATCTATCAAAATAATAGTCTAAAATTTGTTCGCGGATCAAATAGGAATCCTTTTGAATTCTTTCCAAAATATTTTTTTGCTCTTTGTATGCTTTTTTATCGTCAAACATATTTATTTACCTGCCTGCCGGCAGGCAGGTTTAATTAATAATTTCTATTTTATTGCCAATTCAAGGCTGTTCCACATTTTTGGATCCTCTAATCCATCAATTTTAAATAAAGCGGCTCCGCCAAGGCCTAATTTTTTTGCCAAAGCAAATCTAGCATTGATCGTATTTGCATCTGCAAAAACAACATAGTGATTTTTTCCTTTTGCCGTATAAGTAAAATATTTTTCACCGCCTCCTGTATCTTTTATTACAGCTTTGTAATAATCCGCAACAGCCACAGCTCTAAGATATGATTTAGCTCCAAATCTTTGGACTGATCTAGTTTTTCCTTTTGTAGAATATGTAAAATCATAACCATAAGAAGGAATTCCCAAAATAATTTTCTTTGGATCAATTCTAGTTACTGCATACGCAGAAATTTTTGTAACGTAATCTATGGATGCGTTTGAAACAGAATTGTATAAAGGAATTGTTGTTTTAAATTTATTACTTTGAAAGACAGCCGAATATTCATCGTAAGCCATAATACGAACTTGATCACAATAATTATTCATAACAGACCAATCGTTTGCCCAAGGAAATTTTTTATTAGCAGGAACGCTTGCAGGCGCAGTATCATACATCCTTGCTTCAACGGTACAAACTAAAATTTTATTTTTACTGTGAAGCTTGTTTGAAAGTTCTGTTATAAAGGTTGAGAAAATATCTTTGTCGGCATCGTTCTTTCCCTCGTAATCTATCTCTACTCCGTCAAAATTATTATTTGTCACCATATCTACAACTTCATTCTCATGATTAATTCTCAGTGTGGTATCAGAAAATACATTATGCATTTGTTTTTTTGCAGTCCAGAGAATTGAAGGAACTATTTTTATGTTTTTGTTTCGTGCTTGATCAAAAGTTGTAGCCCAGATATTTTTTGAAATTTTTAGTTTATCTACTAGATGCGCTTTACTATCAACCTCATATGCAAAAGGCGTGATGATATCGAATTTGCTTAAATTTGCCTGCAAAGTTGGAATTCCAAGGTCCTGCGACCAATATGGGATCCATGAAGCCACACTAAAGCCTGTATTTGTCGAGGCAAAGGCAAAAAGAGGAAAAACAAAGGTCAAAATGGTTATTTTCAGGATGTTTAAAGGAGTTTTCATACTCGTATTATATCATCAAGAAGCTATACCAAAAAACCCGTTCGTTCGCCTAGGCGAACGAACGGGTTTTTTTGATTCTCTATTTTTTTACTGGATTCCCGCCTGCGCGGGAATGACAAAAGATTTTTAGATTATGAACGGAATAATCAGAAGAGCTACGATGTTTAGAATCTTAATCATTGGGTTGATCGCAGGTCCTGCTGTGTCCTTGTATGGATCTCCAACTGTATCTCCTGTAACTGCTGCTTTGTGAGCATCGCTTCCTTTTCCTCCGTGATGTCCTTCTTCAATAAGTTTCTTTGCATTGTCCCAAGCTCCACCACCTGATGTCATTGAGATAGCAACGAATAGTCCTGTTACAATACTTCCAACAAGAAGTCCTCCAAGTGCAACTGGTCCAAGAACGAATCCTACAAAGATAGGAACGATAACTGGAATAAGTGCAGGAACGATCATTTCTTTGATAGCTGCTGTTGTAACAATATCTACTGCTCGTGCGTAATCTGGTTTTGCGCTTCCATCCATGATTCCTTTAATTTCCCTAAATTGTCTTCGAACTTCGTCAACAACTTTTCCAGCAGCTTTTCCTACAGCTTCCATTGAAAGCGCTGCGAAATAATATGGAAGTAATCCTCCTAGGAATAATCCTACGATAACTTTTGGATCGTTAAGTGAAAATCCAATTGCATGCAATCCTTTTTGAGCTTCTGTTGTGTATGAAGCAAAAAGTACAAGAGCTGCAAGTCCGGCTGAAGCAATTGCATAACCTTTTGTAACTGCTTTTGTTGTGTTTCCAACTGCATCTAGAGGATCTGTAATATCACGAACTTCTTTTGGAAGCTCTGCCATTTCTGCAATTCCTCCTGCGTTATCTGTAATTGGTCCGTAAGCATCAATTGCAACAACGATCGCTGCCATTGAAAGCATACTCATTGCAGCGATAGCAATTCCGTACAATTGTGCAAATGAATAACTCACCAAAATTCCTGCAACAATTGCAAGTAAAGGAAGTGCTGTTGATTTCATTGAGATAGCAAGTCCTTGAATAATGTTTGTTCCGTGTCCAGAAAGTGATGCGGAGGCAATTGATTTTACTGGAGCATATTTTGTTGATGTGTAATATTCTGTGATAACAACGATCAATGCTGTGACAACAAGTCCAACAATAAGTGATCCAAATAATTGTGCAAAAGAATAAACTCCGTTATCTGACATTAATAATTTTGTAACTGGATAAAATGCAATTGCAGAAAGAACTCCTGATGCAATTAATCCTTTGTACAAAGCGTTCATAATATCTTTTGATTTTCCAAGTCTCACAAACCAAGTTCCGATGATTGATGCGATTACAGCAACTCCTCCAATAACTAATGGATACAGAAGAGCATTTTGATCTCCACTAAAAATTGAAGCGCCAAGGATCATAACGGCAATTGTTGTAACTGCATATGTTTCAAAAAGGTCAGCTGCCATTCCGGCGCAATCTCCAACGTTGTCTCCAACGTTATCAGCAATAACTCCTGGGTTTCTTGGATCATCTTCTGGAATTCCTGCCTCAACTTTTCCTACAAGGTCTGTTCCTACGTCTGCTGCTTTTGTGAAGATCCCTCCTCCAAGACGAGCAAACACAGAAATAAGACTGGCTCCAAATGCAAGGCCAATAAGAGCATTTACATCATGGAAAATTGCATAAAAACCAGTAACACCTAGAAGTGCAAGACCAACTACAAGAAGTCCGGTAACTGAACCTCCGTCAAAAGCGATCTTTAATGCTTGAGCCAAGCCTTTTCTTGCAGCTTCTGCTGTTCGAACGTTTGCTCTAACAGAAACGTTCATTCCAACATATCCTGCTAGGGCAGAAAAAAGTGCTCCAACTGCAAAACCAAAAGCAGTAACATATCCAAGAGCCACCCATAAAACAACAAACAAAACAACTGCAATGATCGCAATTGTCTTATATTGTCTGTTCAAATAAGCCTTGGCACCTTGCTGAATAGCTGTTGCAATCTCTTGCATTCGAGCATTTCCTGCTGGTTTTTTCAAAATAAGCTTGCTTATAAAAAGTCCGTAAGCGATAGCAATTACCGCTGCTACTATAGAAAATATGATATATGCGTTCATAAGTCTTTAATTATTGATAAATATTTAATAAGAATTTTAAATTAAAAGCATTAAAGCCTGTAATTATAAGCAAAAGAGTATCATAAAAAGCCTTAAAAACAAAGCTGATCCCTAAGAAAATAGCCTCGAAAAGGGCATAGATTGCTAAGATTCTAATATTTCGGGGTAATTCGCGGCTATTGCACCTAAAATCTCATCAATTTTGCCGAGTAAAGCCTCTTTTTGCTTCTTTTGTGATTCTGGATCAGATGATTTGAGTAGAAAATCCATATTATTCTTTAAATTTAAGAATTTTATTAGATTGTAGATCCTCTCAAAATCGCTCACTTCTAGGTTCTCCATGTATTTGAAATCAGTCAAATAATGCTTTGCAATTTTGGCCTTTGTTTTTATTAAGGCCTCCTGAATTAGTTTTTTGTCGCCATCAGCCTTTGCGTAATCGGATATATGAAGTGCCCAAAAATTGGCCTTGTCATATGCTCGATCAAGATCTTCTTTGTGAGGTTCTGAGACACTATTAAACTCCTCAAGTTCTTTGAGAACAAAAGCTGTTTTTTCCTCTGGTGTTTGACCTTCATTTTGCCAGGAATAAGCATCTCCCTCTGTGAATTCTTCTGCCATGAGGTTAGATTAAAGAATGAGCTTAAGTATCCAACCAAATGACGCCACAATAATAATTAGTAGACCTGTTACTTTAAGTTGTTTCGTATCCATGTGCTTATAATATTATCTAATAATTTCCATTTTGTTGTAATAAATCCTTGTTCGCTGGGGAGACACCAGATTTGATGACCTGTGTTCCTATCTCAACCTGTTTTGCAAATGGTGTTCCTAATAAAAGTTTAGCACACCATCCGAAAGTAATTATAATGACCATTATTGCTACTAGTCCGATCAATTTATCATTTGTTGACACTAAAATATTTTAACATGTTTTTTCATCTGCACACTAAGTTTAGTCCAGTTTTATTTTTTTTAACTCATGTCTCCTTTGTGCAAAATCAGGAATTGTTTTTTCTACTAAATTCCAAAAGTTTTCGGAGTGATTGAATTCTCCTAAGTGGCAAAGCTCGTGGACCACAAGATAGTCAGCAAGGTGTTCGGGTAACAAAGCAATTTTATAACTAAAATTTAGGTTTCCTTTACTAGAACAACTTCCCCATCTTGTTTTTGTTGATTTTATTTTAACTGAATTATAAGTGAAATTGTAAGAGGTATTAAACCTCTTGTTCCGACTTCGCTCGGACGTCATAAGAAACTTCGTATTACTCGTTTCTTGCGCCGTCTCTCGCTCGTCGGAATAGAATTGGCTGAAATATTCAAGTCGAGAAAGTACAAGGGCTTTCGCTGCATCTTTATGCAACGCCAAAGCAACCTTGCTCTTTTTACTTTGAGCGCTAGTTTTTCTTCGCACTTTTCTTCTAACGATTCTAAACCATCTTATCATTTAGAATTTTTTAAAATTTTATTTACCCAAATTTTTTTGAAAAAAGGAACGGTGAGTGTTGAAAGAATAAATCCAATTGTTGGAACAATTGGATTTAAAAATGGCTTCGGGAAATCATTAATAAAAAGAAAAATGACGATTACTGTGTAGGTTAAAATTGAAATTAAAATTTTACGAGAAAAACTTGTTTCCCAAGTTTTATCAACCTCAACACGATTGTTCCGCTCTTTAATAATTTGCAGTTCTTTTTTAATTTCTTCTAATTCGCTCATAAATTTAATCAAACATTACACTTAGGTAATCATTTATTATGTTTTGATCTAGTTCATAAAAATTGATGCCATCTCTATGTAGTTTTGTTGCAAGATCAACGCCAACAAATCTCCAGTGCCAAGGTTCATAAACATAATATTTATTATTAGCAGGATAAGAAAGAATAAAACCATATAAATAGGCATTATTTGTAAGCCATGTATATTCTGGTGTTTTATCAAAGCTAGAAAAAGTGTCTCCAACAGCTACTGTTGTAAAATCTAAAGCCGTACCTAATTGATGCTCCGAATATCCTTGATCGGCAGAAAAACTATTTGCCGTTCCTGCTCCATAGGTCATTTTGTAACTTGATTTAAGTATGGCTTGTGTTCCAAATGATCTGTAAGCGGAAATAATTTTCAAATTAAGTCCAGCATTTTGAGTAGCTTTGAGAAAAGTTGCAAGATATGAAGAAATCTGGGTATTTATCTGAAGGTTGCTGTCTTTGTTGTAAAGAAAGTTCAGATCAATATTTGTTAAAGATGCTGGTTTATAATTTTCGTTTAAAAAATATACCTTTGAATATTTTTCTAAAAGCTTTGGATCAGTTTTACTCAATCTGTACAAAGTACTAGCCACATTAGAAATTTGTCCTGCTTGGGCAGAATACGCCTCGCCACTACTTTGAACATTTTGAACAGCAGTATTTAATGATGAGTTTTGAGTTAGGATCTGCGCCAAAACATTTTGAGTCTCACTTATTTTAGCCTGGAGATTTGCTTCAGTTACTTTTAATTGGCTTGAAAGTTGATAGTTTCTGTATTCTTCATATCCAACAATAGATCCAATTACAATTAATACGCCAAAAGTTTTTAGTAAGTTTTTTATTGTAAAAATTGCTTGAAGAAATGCTTTCATTTTTAAATTTTAACATACAAATTTAGTAAAATGGTGAAGATGAAAAAATTAGTCTTTCCTTAAAGATAATCCGAATTTATTTTGAAGTGTTTGTTTTAACATATTTAATCGTGAGTTTACGTATACCTCCTTATTTACTGGATCAGTGACTCGCATAGAATATTTATTGTATTCAGTATTAATAAAAGGAGTTGCAAAACTAAAAATATTTCCAATAATAGTTGCCATCATTTCATTATCTGCATCAGCAACTACTTTTCTCATAGCCTCGACAACATTACTGATAGGCATTATTGCCTTAGGATTATTTGTTTCAATAATTGAATATGAAAGTTCATAAAACATCTGTGCTATTCCGGACATATCTTCTGGATCAATCTTTGTTTTTCCAAAAAAAGATTTTTTAAAATAAAATCCCAGATCCATCATTGCTGGCCTGCTATCAATTTCAAAAATTTTTTTTCCTTCATCTATTTTATTTTTTTCAAATTTCATTTTAAATTTTAAAAAATCATCTTCAAATGAATAAACAAGAGCTTTTTCAGCTGGATGCTTTATTCCAAAAAATTCTCGTTCTGGGAGAAGCTCTTTTTTGGGTTTTTCATTATAAAAAATTGCAGCGTCAATATCGGAAGATTCATCATAGCCAACTCCCTTCATAGTGGATCCTACAAGAGAGGCTCCACTAAAACGAATATCTTCGTTACCTAATGTTTCAAAAAATTCTTTTGCATATTCAATACGCTCGGTTTGAGGCTCACCTTCTACGGTGCGAGGATTAACAAATTTTGTTTCGAACCATGAATTTTCTAGGCCTTCCATAAAATAATTGTAGCCTTTGTAAAATAAGATGTCCATAAAAAAATGCACGTGAGTTTTTATTTCACGTGCGGTTGTTTAGGATAGTAGGTACTTAATGGCGTCCTCTGCGGTGTATAAATCCCCCTCGTGCTTCAGAAGTTTCGAAAGAGAACTCAAGTCATCACCGGAAGTAAGAATTGCTAATTTGTCGGACCCGAGTCCAACAGTAGCTAAAAGCCCGTTGCACAAACAGACTTTTTTCTCAGTGTCCTCCAGCTTTCCGCCTTTTCGCAAATACTCAGACACAGGCTCAGCAGGACAACGAAAACCTATTTTTCCATCGTCCCGAACATAAAGTTCGCGCAGATATCCTTTGTCGCAAACACGGCAACGACTCTCGTAAACACTTTCTTCCGAGAGCGTACCGGACAAGCACACTACTTTGAAAGGAAATCCAGTTGGCGAGGCATCGAAATCTGTCCTAACTACAAGAGGTTCTCCGAAGAAAACTCTCCGACAAACTTCCCTTTTGAAAATCTTTGCAATACCCGACTCCACACAAAACGCAAAGATCGTGCCTGCCTGAATTCCTTCCGCACCTTGTGCAAGAGCAAACTGAAGAGCTTCTGGTGAAGCCATGCTACCTGCGATCCAAAAAGGTTTACCGAGTCCTCTCATTTTTTCCCAGTCCACATTATCTTTCGGACCGTAGAGAGGAATACCCTCAGGACTATACACTGCATCTTTTCCTTTTCTTGGAGGAGCATTGTGACCACCGGCTGTCGGCGACTCAACAATGAATCCATCACAATTTTTCGCAAGACGTGCAGCGAGCACATAAGACGAAACGATTGGATAGAATTTTGGACGTGTGCAAGAAAGTGATCCTCCCAAAAATGCAACTGGATCGAATTCTATTTTCACTGGGTTCTCTGCACTTCCTCCTGTGACATCAAGTATGTATTCCAATTTTGCACCCGCCAAAATTGCGTCAATGATCTTTGGTACTTGATGGGGAATTCCCGCACCCATTACGATGCCATCTACTCCTGCGAGCATCGCCCCCACAATACTGTAAATGTGAGGTATCTGAATTTTCTCCAGATAATTGATGAATACGGTTTGGTTGTGACCCTCCTTGGCCAAATACACCAACGCAAAGTTCGCACATATCGTGAGAGCAATGAGCCCTCTCGATGAGTTCAAACCAAACATCGGCACCGCATGTTTTTTTCCAGTTTGTATTCCCTCCTCCACAAAATACTCTGCAAGAACTTCTTCCGAAATATTGGGAAAAGGAAAGGATTTAAGTGCTCGGCGAAAATGTCCGCCGATGTCACCCTTGATTAGAGCATTCACCAGTAATTCTGGTGCTGCTGTACCTGACAGTGTGCCAACGCATCCAGCCAAACAAACCGCTTTCGCAAGTTGCCAGCCAGAAACACCAACACCCATCCCACCTTGGATTATTTTCATAAGATTACCCTTCTATTTATTTGATTGTTGAACGAACACTGCTATTTATTAAAATGATATCACGGAAAAATGATCCCAAAGGTTAATGCTTTTTCAGGTACAAAAAAACGCCTTAAAATAGGCGTTTTTTCAATATGTTATCAACCTACAAAATTATTTCTTTGCTTTTTTTGCCTTCTTCTTTTCTTTTTTATGAGATTCTCCTTTTGCCATATAATTATGAAAAATTATTCTTTTAATAGATAAATTATATCACATAGATTTTTCTACAAAGAATAAAGGGATTAAAACCTTTGTTCCGCCTGCGCTCGGATATCATGAAAAGTTTCACTTTGTTTACTTCTCGCGATATCTCTCACTTGGCGGAATAAATATCGCAACCATAACCTCCAACACCTAAATATTCTGCCTTCCCTTCTAAAATTGCTTCAAATGGTTTACAAGCAAAACATCCTCCTTCGCCTTTTGGACAAAGAAATATTTTTTTCTCACGGGCATTTTTTACTTGTTTCGCAACCGCAAGAACTTTTTCTTCTGATTGCTTGATGGTTGGCAAAGGCATATCAATAGGCTTATCATCTCTATCAAGATACCAATAGGAAGCGCCTGTTACTTTTCTTTTTTGTAGAGCATTCAAAAGTAAAAGATAAATTGGAAGTTGCAATGAATCTTCTGTTTCGTCGTGTTTACCAGTCTTAAAATCCAAAATACGAACACTGTCGTCCTTCTCAATATATTCAAGCCAGTCGATCAGACCGCATAAAATAATATTTTCTTCGTCAGAAAGAATAAAATTTGGTGGCATACCATTATTAGATTCTTTTATTCTAACTGTCTTTTCGGTAATTGGTCCTGGGTTTTTTATAACTCTCTCTATCATTGCTTTGCCTCGTTCTTTAAACTCGGCTTCTTCTTCGGCGTTTTTGAAGCCTCCTATTTTTCCTGAAACAGCTTTCCAAGCTTCTTCATAATCTGCTAAAAGGTCTCTTTTCATCCTTTCTTCCACAGGAATATTCTTTAGAGCTTCGAGTGTTGTATGTACTGCCAAACCAAGAGAAAGAGAAGGATTAATAATACTTATTTTTCTTTTTGTTTTTGGATCCTTATATACATTATGTAAATAATAAGCGCGCGGACATTTCAAAAAATCTCCCATTGAAGAATGCGATACCCACACTGCTGAATATTTATCGAATGCCATTTTTTTTATTTATTTTAACATCTGTGTTACCAATGCAATCATTTGGTCTTTTTTCTCGGGATTACTTTCTGCGATCAAAAGTGTAAGTGCAGTAAGAGCGCTAGGATTTATGTTTCTAGTTTTCTTAGCCTTGGCCTTTCTCAAAAACCATACAAAAGAAAAAGCACCGGAGCGTTTGTTTCCGTCTACAAATGGGTGATTTTTTACCATGAAGTAAAGTAAGTGCGCAGCTTTTTCTTCTATCGTTCTATAAACATCTTTTCCTCCAAAAGATTGCATCACGTTTCCAACAATTCCTTCAATGTTTCCAGTTCTTCTTTCTTGGGCAAAAATATCTGTTGCCTTATCATTTTTAATTAATTCTGCTCGGAGATTGTGGATAGCATTTGCCAATTCCTGTCCAGTTAATCTGATTGATTTTTTTGTTGTCCCAATAACGGTAAGAGATTCTTTATCGTATGCATCAAGAGATATCCAGGTACTAGAAAATTCCTTGATCAGTTCCAAAACTGCTTTTGGATCAAGTGTAATATGTTCAGGTAAAAGTGCTTGAATATCTGAAACAGACTTCATAAAGGCCTCGTAATTTTTGGCAATTTGTTTGCGATTTACGGTGTAGCCTTTTGTAATATGTTCTTTGAGAGTTTTTGTTGCCCAGATACGGAAATTAGTTCCCATTACTGAATTAATTCTATAACCGACTGCAATAATTGTATCTACGTTGTAAAATTTAACAGATCTTTCTATTCTTCTTTTTCCTTCGATTTGAACTTGTAAGGATTCCTTACAAGTTGCCTTCATATTGAGTTCTTTATCCTTATATATATTATTCAAATGCAAGGTAATATTTTGAGGGGTAACGTCAAATAATTGGGCAATTTGAGCCTGTGTTGCCCAAATATTCTCATGCTCAAAATCCCCACGTAGCTCAATAGCTCCGTTTTTTGCTTGATATATTACTAAGTTATTTTTTTGTTCCGATTTATTCTTCATATGTTCATTATTACTTTATAAACCTCATGGACTTTATAACTTTCAACTTACCCTTATCTTCCTCTTCTTGATGTTGAAACATCAGCAACAGAAAATGGTTTTGATTTTAATGAAGCGTTTTTTGCTTTAAGATTTTTTCCTCCGCTTTTTAGATCGCTCGCTTTTTGTGATTTTTTTGACATTGTTTTTGAGATTAGTTTGTAAGATTTAGACAAGTGAATTATACCAAAGATTTTGTATATTTAGACAAATAAAAAACCTCGTCCGTTTAGGCGGACGAGGTTTTTTATTTTAAGAACTATTTAAATGTTATCTTTCTTCCCACATTTCAAAAGCTTCACTTACTTCCATTCCTTTTTCGTCTACCAATTCTTGAATTTCCATTGCCTCATCGAAAGTTAAATCATTCTCCTTTGCAATATCATATACTTCTTCTGACATATTTTTTTATTTGTTACTTATAATTTAATTGTCACAGTATATAAATATTTAATAAAAAGGCAAGAAGGATTCTATTTTATTTTATTTATAATGAAAAACGTAAATACATGGTTAAAATCGACCATATTTACGTTTTTTCAATCAAGTTTTGCTTCCCTACCAGCAAATTTTTGTTTTTTCGCCGATCTTTTCAGAGATGTAGTTCTCAACATCAGGAAGTAAGCCGATCTTATCCACCAAACCGTCTTTTAAAGCTTGCTCACCCATCACGCTAGAACCATCAGCTAGAGCCTTCACTTTTTCAATACTTAGGTTACGATTTTGTGACACTAAACTCACAAAATACTCGTAGCTGATATTTATATCGCGCATGAAAAGTTGTTTTTCATCTTTAGTTAAAAGCCGAGCTGGATTTCCAGAATCTTTAAATTTACCTGAACTTAGATCTACATATGAAAGACCTTCTTTTTGATTTTTTCCAGCTTCTTGGAGATAAGACATTGTTACTCCAATACTTCCTACATCTGAAAGTTTTGAGGCAAAAATTGTTTGAGCCCCAGTAGCTGCCAAATATGCAGCGGACATTCCACCTTCTCTAATAAAAGCGATAACGGGTTTTTTAGAATCCTTGAAAGCTCGCATCATTTCTTCTCCTGCCATACCAGAGCCTCCGCCTGAATCTACTTCAACAACTATTGCTTTGATATTATCTTTGGTTTGAGCATCTGCTACAGCCTCTGTGACGTAGTCTGCGGAGGTTTGATCAAGTGTTAGGTTGCCTTGATCGTTAAAAGCATCGCGTGGGTTGTAGGTCACAATATCCCCGTGAATATTTATTCCTGTAACATTGCAATCTGATGAAGATAAATCGGAACCAGAAAATGAATTGTCAGATACAGGATGATCAAAGTAATTTGGTATAAAAAAATTATTATAAAGTGCATTTCCTGCAATATTTATTCCGACGAGAACGATTACAAAAACAACGCAGAAAAATATTCCTGCTTTGTTGGTGTTTAAAAAACTAAAAAATCTTTTTCCGTAGTGGGTCATTACATTAATAATTATATATCAATTATTAAATTAAATCTTTTGGAAGATAAAGAGGTGCTCATGCATTATTAACAAGAAATTTGATTCTTTTGATTTTGTGACCCAAAAACCAGTTGCCTTGCAATTAAATTGTCTTTTTATTATGTCCTCTTTTAAAACAAATCCGACTTTCAAAAATTTTTCCATAACCTTAAAAGCAAGAGGTTGGTACATTTTATTTCTGCGTGTATCTCCCATCAGAATTGCACAGTATTTTCCTTTCTTTAAAACTCTAAACAATTCTTTTGCGACTTTTTCTATTTCATCAATAAAAGCATTTATATCATGTATACCAGACAAATCTTCTTCAATTTTCCCTTCACTATATTTTATAATATCCGCATAAGGAGGATGAGTTAAAACAAAATCTATTTCCCCATCTTTTATAAAACTCATATTTCTAGCATCACATTTAACAACTCTTTGTTTTGCTTTATTATCAATCGTAAATTCAAGAGCTTTCTTTGTTCGTTCTAGGGCTTTTTCATTTACATCAATACAGGTAATATGCCTATTTAATATCTTTGCTTCAATTGCTGTTGTTCCTCCTCCAATCATACAATCAAGTAAATGATCTTTTTCTTTTGAATATCTTAGGATTAAATTTCTAACAACTTCTGGTGCCCAGTTTCCTCTCCAGTCTGATGCGTGAGTTGCCCAATTACCACGACGAGGAAAAGCCCAGACAGTTGTACATTCTAGTTCAAATTCGTCAGGATGTAATTTTTTTATTCCGATTTCACTTTTCATAAAACTTTATTTATTGATTTTATATTTTTTTGATTTAATCAATTTAATGGAATTATAATCATTTTTATTTTCAAATGTATACTGCCAAATAAGATATTCATTCTTTCTTTTTTCAAAAAAAAGTAAATATACATTCTTATTAGTATGTTCGCTCCATTGTCTAAATGGATAATATAATTGCCGAATTATTGTATTTTTTGTTTTAGAATTTTTTGCTTCAATTAATACAACTTTATCTTTTCCTTCATACCCAGCATCCACCTCTGTTTGAACACCTTTGACTTTTATATTTTGTTGATTAATTTTAAAATCGAACTCAGGGGTATATTTTCGCCCTCTTATTGTAAGAACTAAAGAAGGATCGTCCATAAATGTCCTTATTAAACTTGATGCATAGGCGAAATCTAGATGTTGCATCTCTGAATTACCTATTTTAGAGGTTTCTAAATCAAAACCTAATTTAGTATTGTATATTTCAGTTGGACTTACTATCTCAGGAATATCAACAAAACCTTCACCTTTTACAATTACATAATATTTATTTTTTACAGGTAATAAAATTAAGTTATTATTTCTCATTATTTCAGGAAGACTTTCTCTTGTATCCATTTTACACAGACAACGAACTTCTTTTTCACTAGTCTTAGTAAATTCCTGTACTGATTTTTTAATCATTTCGGCAGACAAATAAAAAGGTGATTTAGAAAAATCATGTTTCAAAATCTTATTGTCTTCAAAAATTTTCTTCCAGGAATTGTTATTTGCCATAAATATTATATTAATAGTTAGTTACCAGAACCTCTGAAATTTTTCCTCTGCCTGAAGCTTTTGAGTTAATCATGCGACCGGCTTGAACTTTTGTGATACAAATGCCTTTTAATCCAGAATAAATTTTATTTATAAAGGGTGTATCGGAATTAGAAAGCATTACAAAACACCCTTTCTTGTTCAATTCAATAACAGTATCACGAAGTTCTATTTGTTCCTTATCCAAAAATCCCTCAGTTGTGTAGGATGTAAAGGATGATGTTTTATTAATTGGGTAATAAGGCGGATCAAAATAAATAAAATCTCCTTTTCTCGCTTTCTTGAGAACTTTTTTGTAATCTTGATGTTTGATGTCAATACTCTGAAGTGCTTTTGAAACTTTTCTTAAATTATCCTCATCACAAATAAGAGGATTTTTATTTCCTGCATACGGAACATTAAAACCACCTTTAGAATTTACTCTATATAAACCGTTAAAACATGTTCTATTAAGGTATATAAAACGAGAAGCAACATCTATATCTTTTAACTTATTAGGATCTTGAGCACGAATTTTTAAAAAATATTCTTTATTTATTTTGTGCTTCTTGAGAGAAATAATTAATTTTTCTACATCATTTTTGATAGCATTATATGTAGTAACAAGTTCTTTGTTTAAATCAGAAAGAAATCCTTTCTCTGGAAGTAGGTCAAAAAAAACTGCTCCTCCACCAACAAAAGGCTCAAAGTATCTCCCTTTTTTTACATCAAATTTTTCAGGAGGATAAAGATTCATCGAACGAAATTGTTTTAAAAGTTGTCTTTTTCCTCCAACCCATTTAACAAAAGGTTTCGGTTTCTCATCAATTATTTTTTTTGAATCTTCTAGGTAATATTCTGGGCGCACAGAATCCACGATACCTTTCACGTAAATTGTACTTACATTATGTCTTGTACTTATTTCTTTAATGATCGAGTCTCGGGTCATTGGGTTAATTATATCAGTTTTTATAAATTCAAGAAGTTTAGACTTTGATATAATAACCAAATGAAACAAGCTGAAAGGAAATATGAGTATATTTGTCCTACATGTGAGACAAGTTGTGAGTTTGACGAAAAAAAAGAATTTTGTCCAGAGTGCAAAGGAAAAATGATTTATATAGGCGTTTATATAAAATCACCTCCAAGATTAGGAAAGATCTATTTTCGTAGATGCGAGGATTGTCAAATTAAATTTGAAACAAGTGATGATGAAGAAAAAATTGTTGAATGTGTTCAATGTGGAAAACCTACAATAGATTGGGGGTTTATGTGGTGCTGTGGAAGAAGACGTAGTTCAGGATGGAAAGCAATTTTAGGAAGATTTTTTTCGTAGAACAGGTGGATGTTCGAAACTTACAGTTTCAGTACCACAAGAGCACTTCTTATTTCCCGAACCAACTTATAAAAGTATTCCACCAATTGCTTTTAGTTTGAGTCTTTATCGACGAAGTACTTGTTGCTTTGGTTGTTGTTGAGTTTTCTTTAATAATTCTTGGTGCGTTGTTCATTTTTACTTTAGTCGATTCTATTTTTTTTAGGTTCCACTTTTGGAGGTAAATTGTTTATAGTTGTATCTGCTGAAACATAATTAGATTCAACTACTGATGGAGGAATATAATAAATACAGGCAGTTTTTGAATTATTCCAAACATAATCAGTCTTGCAACTACAATTTAATTGCGTATCGCTAATTTTAGTGCCAGCCCAATCTGCATTAGGACCATAACTATCTTGGCAAATTTCTGTGTTGGTTTTTGTTATTTTAAAAATACATCCATTATTTGTTATGTTGTTCTGATAATTCGTATCACAAATACATTTTGTTGAATCGCTTGGGTTAACATGAGAATTTATTGGGCACGAAATTGAGTTATTGGAGGAGTAGTTATTATCAGTTGTGTATGAATAATCTGTTGCTTGGTAAGTACAACTTGAGCCGTCAAAACTGTATCCTGCCATACACTCACATTTTTTTGAAGAACTATTATATTGTGACATTATTCCTAATTTATCTGAACAGTAGCTATTGGCGTTTACACACTTTCCAGATGTTCCAATTACATATCCGTAACTACACTTACAATTACCACTCAATGAATCATAACTGGAACTGTATCCTAGTTGATCTTGGCATATGGAATCATCAGAAACACAGCTAGAGCCACTTACTGAATAACCATAGTTACATTTACATGATGATCCACTTGCATATGAATTTAATGGACAACTTGGAATAGTAGGGTAACTGTATCCTGATGAATAATTACTTCCACTTGAAGAGTTATTATAGTAATTACTTAAATAAGTTTGAGAATTACCTCCAGTTATATTTCCAGTATTAGGATTATAATTTCCAGGATAGCTATAATTGTTGTATGGATTCCCGTCGGGAGCTGTACGTTCATAACTATTAACATATGTACCGTTGCTTCTGTAGTAACCATTTACATGTACAGCTGAAGCAAAAACTGGAAATAGAAATAGCAAACCGACAAGTGCCGATCTAAGCAATTTTATTTTTATCATTTATTTAATTTTAGTTAATATTGACAATAGCTTAACTCTTTTGTTTCGTTTTACCAAGCGGACATTCGAAACTTACAGTTTCAGTACACCTTTTGGATATTTTGTTTCGCAAACTCACAAAATAGTCTCAAAAGGTCTTCGAGTCCGCACGCGAGTAAAATCTTTTACTCGCTTTGGGTCCACAACAAAAAAATCGCCCATAAAAAGGCGATTAGTTTTTATTGTGGACCCAAGCGGACTCGAACCGCTCACCTCTTCAGTGCAAATGAAGCGCTCTACCAGATGAGCTATGGGCCCAGGATTTAAATACAATAAAATAAAAACTAGAAAAATAAACTTCAAAAATCGATCAAATTAGGATAATTTGAGGCAAAATTGCACTAAAAACTACCTAGGTTCAGATATTTTAACTTATTTACCCGAAATCGCAAGGTCTTTAGTATGTTAATAAATTACTATTGCCTTTTTACCTCTTGCACGTATACTATAAAAGTCTATTGGTTTACCATAACTGATAGGGTTATACATCGCAGAGCCACCCTCTTAATTGAGGGTGGTTTTAGTTTATGTTACTTTCCCTATGATTTAGGCCTTTTCCCCATAATTCAGGAATTTCTCTTATATCAAAATATCCATCTCCTCCAGTTTTTAGTTCATGAGAAATACTGTCCTTTGATGAAAAAATATAAACTTTTTTGCTATCATTTTTTAAATAATTTACTAAAGGTAAAAAATCACAATCACCTGTAAAAAACACAGCTGTGCTGTATTTATCCTTAAAATGCATGGCATCGATAGTTATCTCAACATCCATATTTCCTTTTTCTATAACGGATTCTCCATTTTTATCTACAACCGAAATCCTTTTCAATTCTTTTTTTCTGACAGTAAAACTAAGTCCTTTTTTGAGATATGTAAAAAATTTATGTTTGGCATCCAAATTATATTCTCTTGTACCGATCTTTGGATAAGCATCGTAATAAAACACTTCAACATTATTTGAGTCAAACTTCTTCATAAAATAACTTTTTAAATCTTTGTACTCAATAAATTTCCGTACAGATTTTATTACGCTCCAAACATTAGAAGCGTCTATAAAGATATAAATAGAATTCTGTTTCGATCCGATCATATTATTTTAGAAATATTTATTAACCTAACGCCAATTCTACAAGGTGTTCTAGGAGTTCGGCATATGAAGAACCGATAGCTTTAATTTCTTTTGGAAGAAGTGAGGCTTCGGTCAGTCCTGGAAGAGTATTAATTTCAAGAGCAAAAACACCTCGCTTTGGATGAACCATGAAGTCTGTTCGAGAATAATGATTTGCTCCAACGGCTTGATGAGCTAGGACTGCGAGTTTTTGAATTTCTTCTGTTTCTTCTCTTGAAAAATTTCCTGGACAAATTTCATCCGCTCCACTTTCACTGCTGTATTTTGATTCGTGATCGAAGAATTTTTGATGAGATTTTGGAACAATTTCTACTGCCATAAGGGCGTAGTGGTCTTTATCTCTAAAGTTTTCTATTACACCGCAAGTAGCTTCTTTTCCTTTGATACATTCTTCAATAATAATTTCATCACAACTTTCAAAAGCTTTTCTTAAGCCTTCCTCAATTTCTGGAATTTTGTAAACAATGGATACACCAATAGATGAACCTCCTTTGTTTGGCTTGATGACTGATGGTTGAGGAAAAGTTCTAAAAATAACACCTGCAAGTTCGGGTGTGTATTCACTTTTTTTGTAGACCTTGTGATATGGAGTTTTAATTCCCTGTTTTTTAAAAAAATCTTTTGCAATAGTCTTGTTCATTCCGATTGCAGAAGCCAATGATCTTGATCCTGTAAATGGAATTCCAATATTTTCTAGAATTTTTTGAACAGTTCCGTCTTCGCCGTATTGACCGTGCATTGCAACAAAAGCTACATCAGCAATTTTGTGAATATCTTGAGGATTCATCGGAACTCCTTTTTGATGCCACACTCCGTCGGTATCGATATAAATATCGATCGCTTCATATTTATCGGAAGGTAGATTACTCAAAACACTCGTTCCTGTTTTTAAAGAAACTTCGTGTTCTGTGGAAGGACCACCTCTTAAGACTGCAACTCTTTTTTTCATGCCTTCATTTTATACCTTTTTAAAAAATATTGCATGTTGTCATTCCCGCGCAGACGGGAATCCAGGAAAGCTAAAAAACAAACTAGATTCCCTTCTTCAAGGGAATGACAAAAAAAATAACAGTTAAAAACTACGAGAAATTAAAATTTTAGATAATGTTTAGAGGTGAGTCCTCCTCTTGAGAGGTCTCTCCTCTAAACCAAAAATTGTTTTCTTCTTTTTTTTCTGTGCGCAGTAATAGCAAATCGGTGAGCTTCATTATTACTCAAAAGAATTTCTTTTTCATATTTTTCGGCAAAATTTTTGTCGCCTAAAATTTCTTTTGCTTTGTGAAATTCATCCTTTAAAACGGAAACTACCGGTATTGAGATATTCCTCTCTTTTAGCACTTTAGAGGCCAAATTAAGCTGGTTTTTGCCTCCATCTATGACAAATAGGCTCGGGTAAGGCCATTCTGGGTGGTTTAAACGCCTTGTGAGCACTTCTCTGAGGGCTCCGGTGTCATCGCTTTTTATTGCTGTTTTTATGTTGAATTTTCGGTACAAATTTTTGTTAATTTCTCCATCTTCAAGAACTATCATTACACCAATAGTTGATTCGCCTCCAAGATGTGCGATGTCGTAACTTTCGATACGGAATGGAGTTTCGAGTTTCGAGATGTGAGGTGTGAGTTGATCAGACTTGATAAGAGCGATGTCTTGAATATGAGTCAGAGCATACAAAGTATTTCGCAACTTCCCTGCTGATTCAAAGTTTTTTTTCTTGGCCTCAGAGGTCATCTCTTTTTCTAAAACATTAGAAAGTTTTTTGATATTTCCAGACAACAAAAGCTCAAGTTTTTTGATTTGCTTTGTGTAATCTTTTTTTGAAATTTCTCCTGTACAGGTTCCTGGGCAAAGTCCTATTTGTTGATTGAAACAAGGCCTTGTCCCTTCAAGTTTTTCTCCAGAAAAATTTGTTGGGATCGGTTTATGTTTTTTAATAAGTTGATCTACCGCTAATATGCATTTTTGATCTCTGTAAGGAATAATTTTTCTTATGATCTTTAGCGCTTCTTTGAGCTGAGCTCCGTGAGGATAGGGACCGAAAACAGTTGCAAGTTTTGAGGTAGGAGTTTTGAGGTTGGTGAAATTTATTTCACGTTTTCGAACAATTAAAAGACGAGGAAAATCTTCCTTGGTAATAACAATACAATTAAAACTTTTGTCGTCTTTTTCTTTTGTGTTGTAGGGTGGTCTAAATTTTTTTATCAGATCAGCTTCAAGTAAAAGAGCTTCTAAAACGGAATCAGTTTTTTTCCATTCAATACTTTTTGCTTCCAGAACCATTTTTTCAATTAGAGGACTTCTAACTTCGGCAATATCACGAGTAAAATAACTTTTAACTCTATCTTTAAGAGAAGTAGCCTTGCCTATATAAAGTATTTTTTTATTTTTTCCAAGAAAAAAATACACACCTGGAGTGCTTGGGACCTGCCTGCCTGCCGGCAGGATCTTTGTAGTTTTAAAGGATTGACTATTCATTGGATATATTTTAGATTAACATACGAACAGAACAAAAACTATGCACATTACGAGAGTTATTAAAAATATACCTACTGGTCTCGAATGTCGGGTATGTGGGAATGTAGGAACTTTTACGGAGATTTCCGCGACAGATCGCGTTAATCCTGGCTTTGATGAAACGGTCATTGAGTGCGAGTGTGCCTTTTGCACAACAAGATTCGGTGATCCTCAAAGGTTCTTTATTACCATTCATCGCACTGAGGGTGGAAAGAAGATCTAGCTGATCTATCTAACAGCGAAAGGTTCAAAAAACTTTCGCTATTTTTTTGCCGATTGACACATTAGTGAGTAAGAGTTAATCTCATCCAAGTTTTATTAGGATATTATGAAAAAAATTATTCTGCTCATTGCTATTTTTATCTTTTTGACTTTTGTTGGCGAATTAACTTGTGTTTCAATGGTATTGCACGCTCTTGGAGTATCTTCCCAAATGTGTACGATTCTTGAGTTGCCTATCACATCCATAATCAGCATAACTGTTTGTTGTATTGGGCTCTGGCGTTTCGTTTATGTTTATAAAGAAGAATCTGGACGGGTTCACAGATTGACACACAACTCAAAGAAACCTATTCGATATTTATGTTTGGATATTATAATTTGCCAGACACCTTCGAGCAGTACCTCAATTGCAATTAATGTTTCTAGTGAAATTCAAGAAGACGAAGGAATTCTAGTGCCTCCTATTGATAAGGAGGCCATTTTTTTACGTACAAGTAAAGTTAATTACTTCTATTATTTGTTAAGTATTTTTTTTGCAGATTGACACATTAATGAGTAAGAGTTAATGTCATCCAAGTTTTATTAGGATATTATGAAAAATGAGTTCCTTTGCAAGGTTGAATTCTCAATTGTTCTTTTGTTTGACGTTCTGAAATTTGTCATTGGTTTAGCTATTGGCGCATCGATTGTTTTCTATTTCCTTGGTTTGCACAATGAAATTTTTATTGAGGTGATTTGCGGAATGGTTATCCTCATCACGATGATCATCATTCTCTTGTATGTAATTCTCGATCGTGTCACAAAGAATTCACGAAAAAGAATTACATGGACGAGTTACTGCAGTTCAAGATGTGAGGAGAGAGAACTGATATTCGGTCATCACAATTCGGTCAATGCTCAGTGGAGATGTACCAGATGCGGGGCCATTTATAGCAGGGATTCTGAAAAAGGATTCAGTCAAAATAAAAGAACAGCATCCAATACCTATACCCAGTAAAAAGGGTATTTTTTTTGTCTATCTGTAAGGTTAGTAGAACCTTTTGTTACTTTTTAAGGATCTTCTTTAAATATTGTCCTGTGTAAGATTTAGTATTATTTGCCACCCCAGTAGTAGAGCGAAGCTCACTACGGGGCAGGCCTCTTCTTATTTTTTGAGAATCCTCTTCAAATATTGACCGGTGTAAGATTTAGTATTATTTGCAACTTCCTCGGGAGTTCCCTTTGCTACTATTTCGCCTCCTCCAACTCCTCCGTTTGGTCCAATGTCGATAATATAATCAGAAGATTTTATTACATCCATATTGTGTTCTATTACAAGTACAGTGTTTCCATGAGAGACAAGTCTTTCTAAGATTTCAATTAATTTTTTTACATCATCATAATGAAGTCCGATAGTTGGCTCATCTAAAAGATAAATTGTTTTTTCTTTGTGAGCGCGGTAAAGTTCTGAAGAAATTTTTACTCTTTGCGCTTCTCCACCAGAAAGTGTTGTTGCTGATTGTCCAAGCTGTAAATAAGAAAGACCTACTTCATCCAAAACCTTGAGTCTATCGTAAAGTGCAGGAATATCCTCAAAGAAAATAATAGCCTCTTCAATTGTCATTTTAAGAATGTCGTAGATGCTTTTCTTTTTATATTTTATTTCAAGGGTTTCTTTCATGAATCTTTTTCCGTTGCAAACATCACATGTCACATAAACAGTCGGCAAAAAATGCATTTCAACCTCGATCATTCCGTTTCCCTGGCAAGTCTCGCATCGTCCTCCTTTTACGTTGAATGAAAAACGTGATGGTCCCCAGCCTCTCATTTTAGCTTCTGGACTTGCGGCAAAAAGATCACGAACAAATGTCCAGGCTCCTGTGTAAGTAGCTGGATTTGAACGCGGAGTTCTTCCTATTGGTGATTGATCAATTAAAATAGTTCTTGAAACATATTCTGAACCAGAAAATGATGTTGCATTATGAGTTTCAGCAGTGCGGTGTTTTCTTTCTAATCTTGCTTGCAAGTTTTTGTACAAAATTTCATAAACAAAAGAAGATTTTCCTGATCCAGAAACACCAGTGACAGAAATTAATCTTCCAAGAGGAACTTCAATATTTAAATTTTTAATGTTGAAAATTTTTCCTCCAGCAATTTTTATTGATCCTTTATTGTCCGTTCTTCTTTTTTCTGGAACATCAATTCTTTCTTCTTCACGCAAATATGCAAGAGTAGACGAGCCGGAATCATTTTTCTTGGCTGTAATAAGATCGTCTAGGTATCCAGAAACAACTACATTTCCACCGTGAATCCCCGCTCCTGGACCAATATCTACAAGAAAATCTGAAGCAAACATGGTGTCCTCATCGTGTTCTACAACTAAAATAGTATTTCCAAGATCACGAAGATTTAAAAGAGTTTTTATGAGTCTTTCGTTGTCTCTTTGGTGCAGTCCAATAGTTGGTTCGTCCAAAACGTAAAGCGCACCCACAAGAGAACTTCCAAGTTGAGTTGCGAGACGAATTCTTTGTGCTTCTCCTCCAGAAAGAGTTCCAGCTCTTCGGTCTAGTGAAAGATATTCAATACCTACGTTTATCATAAAATCTAGGCGGGCAAGAATTTCTTTGATAACAACTTTAGAAATTTCTTTTTCTTTTGGAGTTAAGGAAATTTTAACAAAAAAATCTTTTGCATCACGCACAGAAAGATTTGTTAATTCAACAATATTTTTATGTTCATTTTTATTTTCTGAATCTTTTTTGTCATAAAGAAAAACATTTAAAGCTTCATCGCGCAAACGAGCTCCGTGACATTTTTCACAAGCTTCTTTAACGAAGAAATCTCTTGTTCCAAGACCATTACACTCAGTACAAGCCCCGTAGGGAGAGTTGAATGAGAAAAGTCTTGGTTCCACCTCTGGATATGAAAAACCATCGTAGGGGCACATAAATTTTGATGAAATAAGTTTAGATTCATTTGGCATTACTATTCTAAGTAGTCCATTTGATTCAGTAAGACCTCTTTCTATTGATTCAGAAAGTCTTTCTAAGAATCCTTTTGATCTATCTTTCAGTTCTGAAAGATAAAATTCATCAACTAAAACATCAATGTCGTGTTTTTTTGTTTTTGAAAGTTCTACTCGCTCGCGCAAAGAAACTTCTTTTCCGTCGATCAAAGCTTTTTCAAAACCTTTTCCAAGCATATCGTAAAGCATTTGATAATACTCACCTTTTCTTCCAACAACTATCGGAGAATATATTTTAAATTTCGCAGTACTAACAGAAACCCCCATGACCTTTTTGCTATTTTTTTCTTCCCCTACTGATTCTACTGTTTCAATAATTGTTTCAAGAATTTCTTCTTTCGAAAGTTTTTTTATTTCTCGTCCGCAAATTAAACAATGTGGTTTTCCGATACGAGCAAAAAGAATACGCAAATAATCGTAAATTTCAGTAATTGTTGCCACTGTTGAACGAGGATTGTTTGACCTTGATTTTTGATCAATAGAAATTGCAGGAGAAAGTCCTGTGATCTCATCTACGTCCGGCTTATCCATCTGTTTCAAAAATTGTCTTGCATATGCAGAAAGTGATTCGATATATCTTCTTTGTCCTTCAGCAAAAATAGTATCAAAAGCAAAAGAAGACTTTCCAGAACCAGAAAGGCCAGTTACAGCGATCAGTTTATTTCTGGGCATTTCCAAACTAATATTTTTTAGATTATGTGTACGCGCGCCTTTTACAACGATCTTTTCAATATCGCCTGGAAGCTTTTTTATGTGTTTTTCATATGCTTGCCCCGTAGTGAGCTCTGCTCTACTACTAGGGTGTTTGTGTTTTTCCATATATTTGTTTGTTTAATCAGCAAAATAGAGCCCTTGTTGGGCCATAGGGTGACAGTATAGCAGAATTAAGCGCTTTGACAAAAGTATTTTATTGAGGTAAAAATTGTATGTTTTTTATGAAATAATGAAAAAACACTCACAAAAAATAGGTATCGTGTTGTGCCTATTTTTTGTGATTTTTTTTCTTACCTCCAACAATTAGTTCTGGAAATTTTTTATAGATCTCCTTAATTTCATCACGGAGGATCGCTGCTGTTTCAAAATCTAATTCTTTGACAGCTTCCTCCATTTCTTTTTCAATTGATCTGATAAACTCGCGTGGATTTTTTTCTAGCATTTTTTTGCCAATGAGAATTTCCTCTTTAACAGTTTTGTCATGTTCTGATTGCATCATATCTGTAATATCCTGAATTTTTTTGATTATAGTTTTTGGAGTGATTTTATTTTTTACATTATAAGCAACCTGAATAACTCTTCTTCTTTCTGTTTCTGAGATCGCTTTTTTCATTGCATCTGTTTCGTGTTCAGCATAAAGGATCACTCTGCCTTCAGTATTTCTTGCAGCTCTACCGATAATTTGAATAAGGGAAGTTTCTGAACGCAAAAAACCTTGTTTGTCTGCGTCAAAGATTCCAATAAGCGATACTTCAGGCAGGTCTAATCCCTCTCGAAGTAGGTTAACTCCAATAAGTACATCAAACTTCCCTTTTCTAAAATCAGTCAAAATTGTAATTCTATCAATAGTTAAAATTTCACTATGAAGATATTCAGCCTTAATATTTTGTTCTTTTAAATATTCAGAAAGATCTTCAGCCATTTTTTTGGTCAAGGTCGTACCGATCGCCCTAAATCCTTTTTTAATTTCTCTTTTTGCTTCTGTAATAAAATCTTTGACCTGCCCGCCATAGGCTGAGCCCGCAGGCGATGACAGGCGGGTTTGCCCTTTTTTTTCAAATATAGGTTTTATCTCTATCTTTGGATCAATAAGACCTGTTGGTCGAATGACTTGCTCAACAACTTGAGAACTATTTTCTTTTTCAAAAACTGACGGCGTAGCAGAGGTAAAAATAACCTGTCCAACCCTCTCCTCGAATTCATTGAATTTTAGAGGTCTGTTATCTTTGGCAGACGGGAGTCTGAAGCCATAATCAACCAAAGTCTTTTTTCGTGAGGCATCACCTGCATACATTCCGCCAATTTGAGGAACAGTAACGTGTGATTCATCTATTATTGTAAGAAAGTCTGGTTCCACTATTGTCTGCGTCTGTCCGTGTTCATTCTGTATTGTTCTGCGTTTTGTTGGAAAGTAGGAAAGCAAAGTATCGGGAGCTTCCCCTTCTTTTTTTCCTGAAAAATGTCTTGAGTAGTTTTCAATTCCGTTACAGTATCCAACTTCTCTAATAAGAGCTAGATCGTAATTTGTTCTCCTTTTAATTCTTTCAGCTTCAAGAGGTTTTTTTTCTTTTTCAAAAACTTTAAGCTGTTTTTCAAGTTCAGCTTTAATTGTTTTTATTGCTCTATCTCTGTCCTCTTTTTGAGTGATAAAATGCTTTGCTGGAAAAAGAAAAAAACTTTTAATTTCCTCAATAATATTTCTTGTTACATAATCAACTTTGGAAATTTTAGAAATCTCTTCGCCTACAAAATCAATCTTGAAAATAATTTTTTCACTGACTGGCATTATTTCTACCGTATTTCCTAAAGCTCTAAAAAGTCCTGGAGTAAGGTCTGCATTTGTTCTATCAAAATGTATATCGATCAATTTTCTGGCTAGATCATTTCTAGATATTTTATCTCCAACCGAAATTTTTAAATTTACTTTTTCATATTCTTCCGGACTACCCAAACCATAAATACAAGAGACAGAAGCGACAATTATTACGTCTTTTCGAGTAAGAAGAGCCTGAGTTGTTGCATGACGAAGCCTTTCAATTTCTATGTTGATCTGAGCTTCCTTCTCGATATATGTATCGCTTACGGGCATATAAGCCTCTGGTTGATAGTAATCGTAGTAAGAAACGAAGTAATGTACGGCATTTTCTGGAAAAAACTCTCTATATTCCTGCGCTAATTGAGCCGCTAAGGTTTTGTTGTGAGCTATAACCAACGTTGGCTTACCTATCTGTTTTATGACATTTGCAGCTGTGAAAGTCTTTCCAGAACCAGTCACACCCAAAAGAGTTTGGAATCTATTTCCTTTTTTTACGCCTTTAACTAAGGCTTCTATAGCCTCTGGCTGATCTCCTGCAGGCTTATATTTTGATACTAATTTAAATTCTTGTGCGGGATCCATGCAACAACTATACAAAAAAAATACGTCCTTCGCTATTATTGAAAAAATTATGCTTTGTATATTGAAAAAAACTTTTCTCTAAATTCATTAAATTTTCCGTCTAAAATAGATAATCTGATATTTTCAACTAAACTAGAAATAAAATATAAATTATGAATTGAAGCGAGTGTTGCACCCAACATTTCTTTTGCTCTAAAAAGATGAGCTAAATACGCCTTTGAATAATTTTTGCAAGTATAACAATTACATTCTGGATCAATTGGAACAAAATCGTTTGTGTATTTTGCATTTAAAATATTTACTTTTCCGTACCTTGTATAAAGTCCGCCGTTTCGAGCGTTTCTTGTTGGAGCAACACAATCAAACAAGTCGCATCCATTTTCTACGCCATAAAAAAGATCTTCTGGTTCGCCTATTCCTAAAAGATGTTTTGGTTTTTCTTCAGGCAAAATTTCATTGACCCATTTAACGGCATTCTTCATATCTTCTTTTGCAAATGATCCCCCTATTCCAAAACCATCAAAGTCTAATGCTCCGATAAACTCAGCACTTTCCTTTCTAAGATTCTCGTGCCTGCCTCCTTGAACAATTCCAAATAAAGCCTGCTTTTTAGAATTTTCTTTTGATTTATGATATTCAAGAGATTGTTTTGCCCATCTATGAGTTCTGTCCAATGATTGACTTTGATAATGAACAGATTCGATAGGTGAGGTGCATTCATCAAATGCAAAAATAATATCGGCTCCGATATTATGTTGAATTTCAATTGACTTTTCGGGAGTGAAATAATGAGCCGATCCATCAATATGCGATCTAAAAGTTACGCCATTTGGATCTATTGTTGCGAGCTTCGGCTTCTCCTCTACATCTTGGTCGGGCTTGCTTTCTAGTAAAAGCTCGGCTGGCATTTTTGTAAGTTTTCCTAGCTTTTTTCCATATGCAGCGCCCAAAGAAAATACTTGAAATCCTCCTGAATCTGTCATTGTAGGGCCGTGCCAATTCATCCATTTTTGAATTCCTCCAGCCTGTTTAATAATTTCATCTCCTGGTTGCAAATATAAATGATAAGTATTTGCAAGCACAACTTGAACACCTAGATCTTTCACTTGCTCTGGAGTTAAAGCCTTGACTGTTGCTTTTGTTCCCACGGTAACAAAAGCCGGAGTATTTATTATGCCGTGCGGAGTAGAAAGCAGGCCAGCTCTTCCGAGCTGGCCATTAATTTTCTTTTCTATTTTAAAAGATATAGGTGACACTTTAAAAATAAATTTATTTTCTTATTTAATTCCTACCACTTCAATGTTGAATACTAGTGTAGCGTTTTGTGGAATAATGTATCCGCCTTTTCCATCAGGAATACCGTTTGGTCCATAGGCCAGTGCTGGAGGAATAACAATTGAAAGTTTTTCACCGACTTTGGCTCCGATCAATGAATCATCCCAACCCTTGATCACATTTCCTGCACCTAATACAAAAGAAAATGGCGTACCTCTATCATAAGAACTATCGAACTTTGTTCCATCCTGAAGCATTCCTACATAATTAACTGTGATTGTGTTTCCTGCTACAGCTGCATTTCCAGTTCCCTCTGTTATAACGTTTTTAGTTGTTTGCTCCATAGGTTGTTGATTAATTTGATTTAGATTATTAGTATTGCTTGTTGCTGATGAATTTCCAAAAATTGCTGACCAAAAATTTATTCCAACGAAGAAGATCAAAGCTACGGCTAGGGTAACTGTGATTCCTATATATTCTTTTTTTGAAATTTGTCTCATTTTTTTCTATTAATTTTTTAATGTTAAATAATTATAACACACTAGCTTCAAGATACTTTTTAAGCAGACCAAAGGCCTTACTTCTTGAACTGTGCTGGTTTTTTTCATCGACATTCATTTCGGCAAATGTTTTATCTGCTCCTTCTGGCATAAATATTGGATCATGTCCAAAACCATTTTCGCCTTTTGGAGCAACTATTGTACCCCAAACCATGCCCTCAAAATATAGGATATCTTCTGGTGTTTTTGCATACCCAAGCACGCAAGTCGCTTCTGCTTTGTCGTCCTCTCCTGATTTGTGTAATAGATCATAAATTTTTTGAACACCAAGAGATTTTAGGAACCATTTTGCTAGAGGTCCTGGAAAACCATTTAAAGCAAAAAATCTTATTCCCGAGTCCTCTACAATGAACGGACCAGGATGAAGTTTAAAAGCCTCTTTGATCTTATTCTCAATAACTTTTTTTGAATCCATTTCTTGAATTTCATCAAGACCCAAAGACAGATGCTCTAATTCTGGAATAATTTTCTTTGCTTCCTCGAACTTATTTGTGCTACTTGTTATGAAGTGGATCATGTTATTTTAATTTTGCGAAATTATGTCGCGCAATCGTCCATTAAGCGCGACGATTTTTAATAAAGTTCATACACTTTTTATAAAATCTCTTTTCTAAAACTGCCATACCTAAATGTCCTCCCGTTTTTACCAGATTAAGCTTTGCTCCTGTATTAATTATAAAAGGCTTAAGTGGCTTTATTGAAACTACTTTGTCGTCTTTTGCGTGCATTATTAAACATTTACTTCCGTCAATTTTTTCTAGTTCTGTTGCAGGATTATAAAGTTCTCCTTTTTCAATTTTTTTCCAACCATTTTTTTCAATTCTATAGGCATTCCCAAAGGCGACCTCGACAAATTTTTTGGTCTTAGGAATCGGTTCAATGGTATTTCCCATCGTTCTCCAATCTAAAACTGGAGAGAAAACTATAACTTTTTTAACATTAGGATGTTTTGAAGAAAGAAGGGCTGCTGGTCCTCCAAAACTTGATCCAAATATTATAACTTTTGGATCTTTTATTGAATATTTTTTTCCACTCCACAGATCAATAAAACCTTTTGGAAGTTCATTTATTAGATCTAGTACATCTAGGTGAGGACTTTTTTTGAAAAGTTCTCCATCACTTTCCCAGCTTCCTCTATATCTAATAACAAAACACCAGTACCCTTTCTTTGAAAAAAAATCACAAAGCTGAAACCTCATTGAGTAACCAGGCATTCCATCACAAAAAATAATAACCTTATTAGAAGGTCTTTTTGATGGTAAAAACTCTGATATTATTTCCTTTTTAAATCTAGTTCTAAGTAATTGTGCCATTTTTTTTATTAATTTAAAAACCCTAGATTCCCGCCTACGCGGGAATGACATATATATGTCATCTTATCACTTTCCATTCTTTACTAAAGGACCTATGAAAGAATCTTGCGTACATTGCATTGCCAAACCAAGTAGCTAAAAGTACAAGCCAGCCCGTTGAATGAGCTCTTCTTGAAGTGTGCAGAACGTAAAGACCTGAATCTATCCTTGTTCTACCGATTCTAGAAAGACGGGAAAATAATTCATTATCTTCACCAGCAGCTAACCTAATATCAAACCCTCCAACCCTCCTGAAAGCATCTGCTCTTATCATTTGAAAATCTCCACCTGCGGCTCCTATTCTAAAAATATTATTCATTACAAAATAAACGGCATTTATAGTGTTAAAAAACATTTTATCTCCCAGTGTCGCTTGATCTTTAAAGACCTTAAAATAAACAGATATAGCGACCAATTTTTTATTTTTTTGAAAGTCGTCTATTATCTTAAGAAAAAAATCATTGACGTTTGGAATTTCAACATCCGCATCCATAAAAACTAAATATTCCCCGACAGCAACATTGGCACCCATATTTCTTCCTTCACCAATTGTTTGTCTTTTTCCAGAAATGTTTTCAACAACTTTATGAGTATATCTTTTTGCAATTACTACAGTATTGTCAGTGCTTTTTCCATCTGTCACTATAATTTCATGATCAACTACCGTTATTTTTTTTAATTCAGATAGAGTTTTGGCTATGATCTTTTCTTCATTTAATGTTGGAATTATTATTGAGATCATAAGTAAGATTCTATATCCTATATCTTAGCTTTCACCAAAAAACTGTTAACTATTTTAAGTGCAAAGTAAACAAAGGCGATCAAACCAACCACGAACAACCACTTAAATTGATCTGCTATTAATTCGTAAACATTACCGAAAAAGTACCCAACACAAACCAGTATGAAAACCCAAACTATTCCGCCAATTATATTTATAAGAGCATATTTTTGAAATTTAACTTTTAGCATTCCGGCTGTTAGAAGCGTAGCTAAAGAAAACCCAAATCCCATTGTTAATTTTGAGATCCAAAGTATTAGATCTTGATATGCTTTAAAACGAGCTTCGACTTTATCAATGATTTCCGGTGTGATATTAAAAAAACCTCCATATCGATTGACAATTTTTCTTGCTCCAAATCTTCCTACTACATACCAGAATACATCTGCACTAAAATCTCCTAAAACAAGACATGCATACATTTGAAAAAAATTGAATTGGCCTTGTTGATACAAAAAACCGGCACCGACCATAACTGCAGGACCTTCAAAAAAAGCACCGACAAAAAGAAGAATATATTTTGAGGCCTCAAACCAAACAATTATATTTTGAATTAGGATTTCCATTTCTAAATTATATCTTGTATATATCTAAATAGAAAACCTCAATTATTGCACAAGAACACTTGGATGAACCATTGAGACTCTTAAGGCGTTAAGTATTACCAAAACATCGATCCCTTCTTGAATTAAGGCTCCTGAGATCGGACTTATCCAACCAAAACCTCCGAGGATCATAAAAACAATACTTAAACCGATGCCAAATAAAATTCCTTGAAGAGCTACCTTCATTGTATGTCTTGATATATGAACGAGTTCATGAACGCTTCCAATAGATGGATTTATCAAAACAGCATCAGCACTGTCACTTGCCGCAGTTTTACCATTAGCACCCAAAGCAATACCAACATCTGCCGAAGCTAATGCTGGAGCATCATTTATACCATCACCGACCATAATGACCGGTCTATCCTTACTTAATGTGTTATTTATTATTTCTAATTTTTGTTCTGGTTTGCAATCCGCGATAATATTTGAAATTCCTAATTCCTTGCCAATTTTTTCCGCAACATTCTTACGGTCTCCTGTTAACATAATAATATTAGTAAAACCATCCTTTTTTAACTCTAAGAAAAGTTCTTTTGAATCAGGTCTAACTTGATCTGATAATACAATAAAACCTAGAACAGATTCTACATCTGAAAGAAACATAACTATTTTTCCTTGTTCCTTGTATACATCATATTTTGCATCTATACCTTCAGGAATGTTTTTGACTTTTTCTTTTATGTAATCTAATTTACCGAAAAAATATTGAGCATTTTGCAATAACCCTTCAACTCCATCTCCAAATTGTTCCTTAAATTTTTGAGGTATTTCTAATTCTAATCCTGTTTTTTTTGCATAATTAACCAAAGATCTTGCCAAAACATGCGAAGACATTTGATCTAAAGATGATGCAATTTTTAAAATTTCTTCTTTTGATCTTGAATATGCAAAAACTTCATCAACATCTGGTGCTCCAAGTGTAACTGTTCCTGTTTTATCGAAAATAAATGTTTTAGCTTTAGCGATCTTTTCGAGAACTCCGCCATTTTTTACAACAATACCTCTTCCAGATGCCAAACTAATACCTGAAATGATGGCAATAGGGGTTGCCAAAATAAGCGGACACGGAGTCGCAACTACAAGCACTGCAATTACACGGACAATATCATGTGTAAAATACCATGTGACAAATCCAATAATAAATGTAATAGCGGTAAAATAAAGACTAAATTCATCTGCCAAACGAACGAATGGAACTTGTGTGGATTCAGCTTCTTTTACAAGGTCAATGATCTGAGCATACTTACTTTCTGAAGCAGGTTTTGTAACTTCAACTTCAATTGTTTCTGTCGTATTAACTGTTCCAGAATAAACAAGTGATCCTTTATCTTTTCTAACAGGTATAGGCTCTCCTGTAAGAGTAGCCTCATCGATCAAGGTTTGTCCAAAAACAACAATACCATCTACAGGAACCACTTCGCCAGATTTTATAACGGCGATCATATCAACTAAAACCTCATCTATTGGAATATCAATGATCTCATTTCCCTTTTTTATATGAGCAAATTCTGGTGCTCTGGAAAGTAGTCTGGATAGGTCTTTTCGAGCACGCTCAAAGGCGTAAGCCTCCAAACTCTGCCCTCCCATTAACATAAGTAAAATAATTGCTCCTGCTAGATATTCTCCAAATAAAAAAGTTCCCAAAAGAGCAATTCCAGCAATAAAATCTACACCAAATTTTTTCTTTAGTATCTCAGAAATAATTTCATACCAAATAGGAAATAGTCCCAAAAAAAGTACAACTTGTAAAACAAGACTTGCAGTTTCTTTTTGATTAAGAAAAAATAGAATAGTAAAAAGAATAATTGCAGCAAAGGTGATAATTGCTGCAATAAATTTGAAATTAATTTTTTTCTTTTGGTCCATATAAAATAATGAGCGAAGTAATAGTTAAATTTATTTAATAATTTTTTTATCTCTGAGGTCTTGAAGGAGTCTACATGTATCAACAATTTTTGGACTAACAATCGTATAAAAAATATTTAAACCTTGTCTTCTATTTTTTATTAGACCGCTTTTTTTTAGAACTCCAAAATGCTGTGAAAGGTTTGCTTTCGAGATTTTTGTTATTTTTAAAATTTGTTCAACTCCCATTTCTCCATACTTCAGTAAATTCAGAATCTCTAATCTTTTTGGGTTGCCTAGAACTTTATAAATTTGAGCATTCCTAAAATATGTTTCTTTTGATAGTCCTAGTTTCATTTCTTTATTTTGAATACTTATTAAACAAATAGTATTTTACTACCATTTTATCTCAGGTCAAAGACGTGGTTTTAGTTTTTTAAAGCGGATTGATAGTAAATTCCTTACCCATATGTTCTTCGGCTTCAAGAACAATACGCTCCATCATTGCAACTGTTTCTATTGGATATTTTCCGATAGCAGATTCCTCTGAAAGCATTACGGCATCTGCTCCTTGAAGAATTGCATTAGAAACATCAGAAACATCAGCACGGCTTGGGATCTTATTTGCGATCATTGAGGTCATCATTTGAGTTGCAACAATCACAGGTTTCCCTGCTTCCTTGCACTTTTTTATAATTGAAGCTTGTACAAAAGGAATTTTCTCAAGAGCGATCTCATTTCCTAGATCTCCACGGGCAATCATTATTACATCTGCTACTTTTATGATCTCATCAATTAGATCAACGGCGATCTGTCTCTCGATTTTGGCAATAATTTTTGATTTTCCTCCATATTTTTGAATAATCTCTCGGCAAAGCATAATATCTTTTGCACTACTTACATAAGAGACAGAAATATATTCAACTCCTTGAGCAACTCCGAATTGAACTAATTCAAAATCTCTAGGAGTAAGAGCAGAGGTTGCCATTATGTTGTACGAATGAGCTTCTTCTCCTTGAATACGAGGACCTGGTAGATCCATAATTACAGGAATTGATACTCCAAGTTTTTTTTCAACTTCTCTTATGACTCTAATTTGTATTTGGTGATATTCCAATGTATCCCATGAAAAATTTAAACGAACAGCATCCATTTGGTGATTAACCATTTCTAAAAGAGTTTCGTAATTATGTGATGCTGGACCTATAGTTGCGATAATTTGGGCTTTTGATTTTTTCATCCCGTCACTAGAATTTTAATTTGTTAAATCTTTCGACTGTTTTCATTTTTGTAATATTTTAAATTATGCTTTGCAAACTATATTATGACAGTATAAATTATTTTAAGAAAAGATTTAACTTTTTGATTATATCCAAATTATATTTAATGTTACTTTCTCAATAATCTTGAAAAACTTCACTCTAATAAATTTCTTAATCTGGCCTCTGACATAATCGAATTAAAATTTCAGTGCGGGGTTCATCCGGTTAGTGAGAAAAGGCAAATGATGACTGCCAATTCTTTAGATTATTTCTTATTTCGACTGATGTGTAATTGTTCATGTTTAGTTGGTTTACCCAGCGTGTCATCAATTGGTATTTGCCTTTTTCTACTACCGGATTCATGCGTTGATTATGTTTGTTTCTACACATTTAATTTCTTTTGTGATCATGAGACCTTCATCATTAACATCATACATTAAAACGCACCCGAAGATCATTTCAACTTTTTTAATATCTTCGTCAGATATATTTTCAATATATTTCATTAAAGCCCTAATAGCATTTCCGTGTGATACAACAAGCACATTTTTTCCTTGGAGGACCAAAGGTAATATTTTTTCTTTATAATAAGGAACAACTCTTTCATAAACATCTTTCAAAGTTTCACCGTTTGGAATTGGGCAGTTCCAATCTCTACGAATACATTCAAACTGCTCATCACCAAACTGTTCTTTCATTTCCCATTTATTTTTTCCAGTAAAATCACCGTAATCTCTTTCATTCAAAGCAGATGAAAATTCTACCGGCAAATCGAGTTCATTTGCTTTTTCTTCCATTCCAAGGAGCGTTTCGTATGAACGAATTTGAGTTGAAGCAAAAGCTTGATCAATATCTATTCCTTCAATTAAAGTTCCCATTTCAACCGATTTTCTAAAACCATATTCAGTTAAATGAACATCCCGACTCCCTGTCCAGATTCCGAGTTTATTCCATTCCGATTCATGATGTCTTGCAATAAGAAGTTTGCCGTTTATTTTTTTTTCTATTTCCTCAGCCATCAGTTTTTAATTAACTTGATTTTTAGGCTTTCCGTTCTCAAAAAAATCAATTACATTTTGAGCAGCAATTGTAGCCATTTCATTTCGTGCACTTTGGCGGGCTGATGAAATATGCGGAGTAAGAATAACATTTGGAAGCTTTGAAAGGCCTTTTGCCAACTTTGGTTCAAATTCAAAAACATCAAGTCCAGCACCTTTTATAGTTCCGTTTTGTAATGCCTTAACTAAAGCAACTTCATCAACAATTGGCCCTCGTGAGGTATTGATCAAAAAACTAGAAGGCTTCATTAATTTTAAATTGTTCTCATTTATTAAATGTTTTGTTGAAGGAAGTAATGGAACATGTAAACTAACAATATCTGATTGTTTTAAAACCTCTTCAACTGTTGGAAAAAATTCAGCATTACATTCTTTTTCAATTTGCTCATTTCTTGCAACATCGTAGTAAATTACTCTTACTCCAAAACCTCTTTGTGCTTGGCAAGCAACCAATCCACCAATATGTCCTGCACCAATAAGTCCAAGAGTTTTTCCTTTAAGATCTGTGCCCATAAAATTCATCGGTGACCAACCTTTATATTTTCCAGCTCGCATAAAATCATCGGCTTCAACCATTCTTGTGGTCAATCCTAAAATAAAGGCCATAGTTTGCTCTGCTATACAATTGGAAAAGGAACCAGGTGTGTTTGTAGCAATAATTCCTCGTTTTTTTGCTTCCTCCGTATCAATATTGTCAAAACCAACAGCATAATTTGCATATATTTTTACACTTTTTGCAATATCAAAAATTTTTGAATCGATCTTATCTGTTAGAAGACTAATTACAGCATCATAAGGTTTCTTCTTTAAATATTTAATAATTTCTTTTTGGGTAGGAGGATTTTCTTTTGGATAAATATCAACATTGTAACCTTTTTCTACTAGCATCTTTATTCCAATTTCTGGAATTTTTCTTGTTATAAAAATATTTTTATTCATATATATATTATTTTATTGAAGGTGGTAATTGACACTGTGTAAGTTCTGATAATGTTTCAAGAGTTTGTTCTCCTTCATATTTGAAACCATCTGAAGTGATCCATGTTGGATACCCTGTAACTTCTTTATCAAGGCAAAGTTTTTGGTTATCCGGACATTCAACATAAGGAACATAATGAAAAGCAGCTCCAAACAAAGCTTTTTGCCTTTGGCAATGAGGACACCAAACAGCTCCATACATTGTTATGTTTTTTGAAGCTAAACATTGAGCAAATTGTACGAGACCAGGTCTAGTTTGAGTTCTGGATGCTATTGCAAAATAAAAACTATAAACAACCGCCAGAACAACTAAAGACAAAATAACCCAGCCGATAATATTTAAAGTTTTTTTATTTTTATGTTTTTTCATCCCGTCACTAGAATTTTAATTTGTTAAATCTTTCGACTATTTTATATTAATATGTAAATTAAATTCGGACATAATCGAATTAAAATTTCAGTGCGGGATTATTCTTTACAGCAATCTACTAATTTTCCCATGATATCGTCAAATGTCATAGGCTTAGCATTTTCAATTTGTGTAGCAACTTCTGGTGCCTTGATGATCTTTAATCTCAAAGCAAAAAACAAATTGTAAATTTTGTATGCAAAACCAAAGATCTCTTTTGCATCTTCTTTTTTGCCATCTGAATAAAGTTTTGTACCAACCTCCATCAAACGCATGGTTGTTGCCAGTAAATGTTTTGAAACGCACCAAGTTTCTCCTTCAGTTTTCTCGATCATCCGAGCCAAAAGAACTTTTCTTATTTCTCTTACCTCATAAAGCATATCGTAATACTCATCCTTTCCAGTTTTATTGCCTGTAAAAAAGAAGTGCTCCTCAAGGCTTATTAAATTCATGATAGCAACGCTCAGATCCTCTTCAATTGAAAGATCAACGCCTTTTTTTTCTTTTAACTCCTCGATCTTTTTTTTCAGTTCTTCAAAACTCATTGGTGTTTCGTTGATCATATTAGTTGAATTTATTTTAATTAAATAAAGTATATCGCAATTCCAATAAGAAGAAGTAGCAAAAGTAGAGCAGTTCGAGATTTTTTGGTCTCCAGTTTTCGTAATTTTTCAATTTTTTCTAATACAATTTGATTGACAGCAAATGCAAGGATTAAAACAAGCGGTAAAATAAAAATAACGTTATAGATCAAAAGATAACCAAAACCTTCCCAAAAATGGCCCTGATCATGAAGCAAACTTAAAACAAAAAGATAAGGCCCGCCCGTACAAGGAAATTCGAAAACACCAACAAGAATTCCCAAAAGAAAAGAACCTGGGATTGACGCTTTAGTTATTACCAATGCAAGCATTTTATGTGCACCTGCAGGAATCTTCAATTTTAATGGGAACGAGGGTATGAATTCATTGATCAGTCCTATTACTGTATAAAGAATAAGGATAGCTGCTCCAATTTTTGCCAAACCATTTGGGACAGCAAAAAATGAGAGGACTTTAAGTAAGCCGATTCCAATAAAAGTATAAACAAAAGCAATTCCTAATATATAAACACCTCCCGCGATCAAAACAAATTTTCTATTTTTTCCAAGACTAAAAAGAAAAGTTATAGTTAAAAATAAAATGGAAAAAGCGCAAGGGTTGATACTGTCAACAACCGCAGCTGTGATAATGACTGGTAAAAACCAACTTCCTGCGTGCAATGCTACAAAATTTAGGATCATTGAGGAAATAATACCATATTTTAGATAACAGAGAAAAGTTAACAGAAAACGGAAAAAAGACCACACCGAAGGTGTGGTCTTTTTTCTTTACCTGTCACTTTATGAACTTAGAACTTTAAACTACTCTATTTATCCCAATCAAAATCATTTCCAAAATGTCCCCATTCTGCAGTTTTTGCAAATTTTGGTTCTCTAAGTTTTAGAGTTTCAATAATTGCGTTCGGTGTAAAAAGGCTTAATTTGTCAATGTAGTCTATTTCTTTCCTAGATCCATCATTGAGTACGATCATTGCTTTAGCCCAAACTGGTTCAGCAATACCAATTGCGTATCCTAGATAAAAAGTTACCTCTTTATAATCTGCTGATGAATTCAAAATTGTAACCGCCTCTTTTCGAGCAATATATGCTCCAGAACGGTCAACTTTTGTTGAATCTTTTCCTGAGAATGCCCCTCCACCAATAGGACATCTAAGCCCGTATTGATCTACAACAATTTTTCTTCCCGTTAGACCTGTATCAGCATCAAATCCTCCGATACTCCAATCTCCTGCAGGATTTGCGTGAATTTTAAGATCAGTTTTTACTTTTTTATCTTTTAGCCATTCGTTAATATATTTTTCTAGATCAGCTTTTACTGTATTTTGAAAAGAAGCTACAACTGTTTCAATTGCATCATCATCAGAATCCCAAGTGATCTGAGTCTTACCATCAAAAGATGCATAGTTGTCATAAATATATCTCCCAAGACTTCTTGCTAAAATAACTTCTTTTGGCATTAATTCTGGAGTTTCTCTTGTAGCAAATCCAACCATAACACCTTGATCTCCTGCTCCTCCTATATTTACTCCTTGAGCGATTTCATTTGATTGTTTTACAACGTTTATTTGAACTCCATATGGTTTTCCTAGGATCTTTTCAACAATTTGGCGAATATCAACATATGCATTTGTTGTAAGCTCGCCTGTAACTGTAACTATTCCATGTCCACCCAAAGATTCCATTGCAACGCGAGAGTAAGGATCTTGAGCAAGGCATGCATCTAAAATAGAGTCACTAATTCGATCACAAAGCTTATCTGGGTGCTTTGGTGTCACTGATTCTGCTGTCCATTTCATATATTTTTTTTATTTTTACCCGCCTAAATTTTATTGATAATTAAACTAAATATTTTTTGTTTAGTAATTATGATTACAAATTTTTTTGTGGGTTAATTAATGCTATTAATAATACGACTTTATAAAACAAAAAAACCTCCATTTTAGGAAGTTTTCAAATATAAAATATTCGTTATCATTCCCAAATGGGCTGGATTTAGCACCTACTAAAATTTTAGGGTTGCTGGCGAGTCTTTGAGCCAGGGCTCTCGTCGCTCTCTTGATATGTATTTAATTGTAGAAATATTATAGCAACAGAATTTTTGTTTGCAACTATTATTGTATTTAGGTTGTATAATTGTATTTGTAAGATTTTACAATTTAATTCAAATAATTTATGAACCCAAGATATAAAATAATTATTTTTGCGCTTATATTGATCATTTCCGGAGGAGCATTTTTAATTTTTAAATACCAAGGAAGTTCATCAATTTCAAGTTTACCCGATTCTCCAGATATCAAAATAGCAAGTGATAAAATTGAAACAATCCCTACACAAGCAACATCAACAAAACCTACTTCGACAAGTACTTCGATAATGCAAAGTACTGATCAACTTTTTGCAGAATCACCTGATTATGACAAAGCGTACTTAATCTACCCAACAGCAAATGCAAGTGCAAAAAAAGCACTTGCTGGATTTAATTTTGTCGTAACTAAATCAGAAAATAATGATGTAATAGAAATTAGTCTGACCTCTAAAACACAAAGCGACCAAACACAATCATTCAAAATTATCCCAGGACAAAAAATCTATTTTGTTGAAAAATCTTTTAGCGATGATAGCGTGGATGTAGATAAAAACTATTCGGATGATTACATTGTTGCTGTGGATGAAAAAGGTTTTATCCTTAAATAGATTTTAAAAAATACGTTAACTTTTTTTTAGTTAACGTTATCAGAAATTTTCGATCTATTGTTTAAATAACTACACCGTCAACTCTCTTGTTCGTATGAACATTGTAGGCGTGGCGTCGACACCTCGTTCTTTGGGTTTTTAACCCGCAAGTTGAGCCGAAAAGCTGTTTTCAATACTACTATTATTTAATTTTAAGTAAATAGTTTAAAAATTTATTTGTAATAAATTACGGGACTAGGAGTCTCTTCCATTACATGGACGGTACACCTTTTGGCTAAAATTTTCTTAAAATCAATTTTAGACTCAAAAGGTTTTCGAGCCTTAGGCGAAAGCTCTCCCAGGGCTTTCTTCCCGTAGAAAAATTTTCCTACGGTAAATTTTTGCTACGGGACTAGGAATCTCTCCTTCGACTTAAAATTTGCCTATCGCAAATTTTAGTCTAGGCACCAGCTCGCTAATTTTTCTTCCGAAAAATTATAGCTCCGCTGTTCTCGTCCTAGTCGAAAGTGCTACCTAGCACTTTCTTTTGCTACGGGACTAGGAGTCTCTTCCATTACATGGACGGTACAGGTTTCGTATCGTACTCGCTTTGCTCCGTGCGATAAACTCAACCTCTTCGAGTCCTAGACGTGAGTGATAACATCACTCACTTCCCGTAGCAAATTCGCTACACTCATTTGCTACGGGACTAGGACTCGAACCTAGATAGACGGCTCCAAAAGCCGTCGTCCTACCATTAGACGATCCCGTAATGTAAATTAGTTTAAAGTAAAAAGTTCATAAAGTAAAGGGCACTTAAAACATACGAACAAAAACCAAAACTAAAGCCTCAATACTTTAGCTTTTTTTTGCAAAAAAATCAAAATTTTAGCTAGAAAGTCCAATAGCAAACAATTCTAGAGAAAGTTCAGGAATAAAGGATCTTTCAGATTCCATCACTGACAAAAGAAGTTTTCTGAGAACTTCCCCATTCCACTGCATTTCTTTTGAACCAGCACATTCTTTTATAAATTTAATTCTTTCCTCTGAGTAACGGTGAGTTAGATTTTGCTCATGGGTTGGTGAAAATTTTATTAAAACTATGTCTCGAATTTTTTCGAGTGTAAGTTTTCCAAAAAGTTCCATATTCATATCATTATCTTTTGCTTCGTGAAGTGCTTTAAGTGCATTATCCGTTTCCTTCTTTCCTACTGAAACAATAAATTTTTCGATCAAGGCTTCTTTTGGAGCACCTAAAGATTTTTCTGTATCAATGAGCTTAATTATTTTGTTTGTTACTGAACTGATCGTTTTTTGAAGTCCTCCTATTGCATCTCTAAAAGAACCATTTGCCATAAGTGAAATAAGATCGGAGGATTCCTCTTCAATTTCAAATCCTTCTTTTTTTGCAATTTTACTAATTACTTTTGAAAGAATTGCTCTTGTTGGTTTTTTGAATTCACAGACCTGACAACGTGATTGAATTGTTTCTGGAATTTTTTCCAACTCAGTTGTCGCTAAAATAAAAATAACATGCTTTGGAGGTTCTTCTAAAGTTTTCAAAAGGGCGTTCCAAGCTTCACGAGTAAGCATGTGAGCCTCATCAATTAAATAAACTTTTTTTGGTGATGAAAAAGGAAGGGTCTCAATTGTTTCTCTTAGGGCTCTTATGTCATCAATTCCTCTGTTTGAAGCAGCATCAATTTCATATAGGTCATCATCAGTTGTTCCTAATTCCCTAGCTAAGATTCTTGCAACAGAAGTTTTTCCAGTTCCGCGAGATCCTGCAAAAATATATGCATGAGAAATTCTTTCCTCAGAAATTGAATTTGTAAGCAACGAAACAACATCATCTTGATTGATCACTTCGCTAAATTTTTGTGGTCGATATTTTCGATAGAGTGTTTCGTGTGTTGTCATGAAAAGATTATAACATAGCGCAATTTTTTTTCTTTTTTTTACTTAGGGGTTTCACCCCTAAGTAATTTTGGGCAATGTAAAAGCCGAACTGATCTGTTCGGCCTTGAAAAAAACTTCAAAAATGAAAGGTGACGATCACAGGCATGCACCAAGTGCCTGTGATCGTCTGTTATACCTAAACTGCTTATTATTGGTGCTTTTGTCTCCATACTCGGGCCAGACCGAGCGGTAGACCTTTTGAGGGCGTCATGGCGTCAGTGGTCGTGGCCGATGTAGAAGGCGACAATGCCGCCGGCGGGAGTGGGAAGAGTTTTGCTCAATTCAACGGTGGTGTTTTTGCGTGTTTTCATATTTGAAACGAATTAATATTCGCCTGAATTTCAAGGGTCTATTGACCGTTGTTACTGTCGTGAAATCCAAAGTTTAAATGTTCTTCGCTTCATTTATTAATGTAACAACTATATTTAAATCTGTCAACTATTTTTTAAAAGCAAAAGAGCGGAACAATCTAACATTGATTATTCCGCTCCGTATTTTTTTTATAACGAAAATATGAACCACCTACCTAGGTGCCAAGATGTTTCTGTCAAACTCTTACAATAAAAAGACAAAAACAGAGCTCAGCACCCAGGTGCTATGGTTGGCTGCTCGCCGAAATCAAAAAAAACTTAGGTAGCTCAACCTCAGATCAAATCTGAAGAAGTTGAGCTACCTCTCACTTGGGGGAAACTGCGGAAATTCGCGCGGTTGGGATTAGGGTGGTCCCGTCCCAACCGCTAATCGACGACCATTTGTCGATTATAAGTGTTGCCTTTCGCTCGCCACTAATCAGCAACACGTTTCGAAGAGCTGTTACTGCTACAGGCTTCACAGCTTAATTCTCCGAAATTGGAGCGACCGGAGAAACCCCTCCGGTCGCAATTGGCTAGATAACCAACGCGTAACCGTTAATTACCATCCTCAACCGAGGTAGCTATGCGGCGATTGAGGTGTCCCTGCTGGTCTTGCCGAAATTGGATTTTGGTTCGTATTCGTTATCAACGAACTCTTTTTTTAAATATTAAACAAAATTATAAAAAAGTCAACCGGGCGTAATGGTTCAATACCTTTGCATCACCTCCCTGATGTAAAGTATGAACATGGCATATACAACAAATGAAAAGATCCCAAGATTACGTGCGTTAGCAGTACGT
>Ga0172379_10001034_pt1 | contig 60016 bp, 39 predicted proteins | sample GrowelOW334metaG_FD_119756 | JGI IMG/M metagenome (GOLD analysis project Ga0172379, IMG submission 119756) | Groundwater microbial communities from an aquifer near a municipal landfill in Southern Ontario, Canada - Groundwater well OW334 metaG | ecosystem: Environmental > Aquatic > Deep... | reverse complement strand
TTGAGCAGGTAGTCAAATTCACCGCCCTTATAGTAAGGGCGAAGTACATACAGAAAGTTGTTCACATCAAAATCCCTGTCCTTCACTTTGTCGGATTCCAGCACGCTTACATACTCATTTTTCAGAAAATCATAAAAGGTGTCAAAACAGGGGAACAACTCCGGGTGGGTGTCCAGGTAGTTAAAATACCCGCTGATAGCATTGGACAAGGCCACGTATTCGCTGCGCTTAAATTCTTCATTGTCTTTTTTCCAGAGCGCCAGCAACATGGTTTTGATGCTTTCTTTTTTCTCTGTATCCAGAGAATCGCCTTCCCCGATAAAAAACGGGTTGAAGCGGATGGGCTTTTCTTCGGTGTAAGTGAAGTAATACCCGCTGACCATATCGCACAGTCCTTTGTAACTATGCCCGACATCCACCAGCACAATATGCGTACCCTGTTCGTAATAACTGCGCACCATATGGTTGGTGAAAAAAGATTTACCGCTGCCGCTTGGCCCGAGAATGAATTTATTGCGGTTGGTGCAGATACCCATTTTCACCGGCTCATCGCTGATGTCCACATGCACCGGTTTCCCGGTCAGGCGGTCGCCCAGCCGGATACCTACCGGGCTGAGCGAAGAACGGTAGCCCGTTTCCATGTTCAGAAAACAGGTAGCCTGCTCGGCAAACGTATCAAAGGTGTCATTCATCGGGAAATCCGCCTCATTGCCCGGGATGCCTGCCCAGAAGATCTGTGCGGCCCCTGCGGTCTCCTGTTTGGCCGCCGCATCCATCTGCGCCAGTGCAGAGGACACCCTGTTTTTCAGGTCTTTCAGTTCTCCTTTATCTTCGGTCCACACCAGTACGTTAAAGTGTGATTTGACAGGCAGGCGTTGCTGGCTGATGGCTTCATTGAGAAAATCATTCGTTGAATCCCGTGCGATCATATTCTCCCGGCTATAGGCCGAAAGGGACTGGAGCCGAAGCCGCTTGCTTTCCAGTTTGCGCAGTGTCTGCTGCGCATCCTCAAGAAAGATGTACTGGTTGTAAATGTGATTACAGGAAAGCAATTGCCCCAGGGTGCTGGCAAAGCCGATGCTGAACTTGGTCTTGTCGGTAGAATAGCAGTCGTAATTGATGCGCGAACCGCAGAGGGCTGGCAGATCGGCCGCATCACCCAGGGTATAGAGCTGACAGTACTGGTCACCGATGCGCATATCGCCGCCCAGCTCCATATCCTTAAAAACAATAGCGGAATCTTTTTCATGCAGATGGCAGTAACGTTCGATCAGCCCGGCCTTTCGGCCCTGACTCATAAGATCAGCCTCTTTTAAGCGGGTCAGCCTGACAAATCCACTGTCTTCCAGTATCCGTTTAAACTGTCCTGCACTATCCAGAAAATCCTGTAGCAATTGAGGTTTCAATGTCTCCTCCGGCACAATTGATTTTCTGAGCAGGTTTGAAAACAGTGAGCTGGACGGTTTTCTTCCTGCCGGTTTTTTGGTCAGAAGGATGTAACAGGTATGTGCCAGAAAGGGGCGCTCATTGAAAAAACGCTCACTGCTTCGTGTCAGGAAACTGGTGTCTTCTTTTGTAAAATCAGGCTGGTGTTTGCTGTCAATAAACCAATCCTGTTTATGGAACACACTGAAGCGGGGCAGTATCTTAATGGACTTCACCCAGGTCTGGTGAAAGGCTTCATATTCCTGATCTGATAAGGTGAATATCTCAGGCAGCTCCGCCCGGAACACGATGGTCACATCGCCCTGCCCGGACAGGATACAATCATGCTCTACGCCCATAATGGGCAAAATATCATCCAGCAACTTTTCCATATGCACTTTTTTACCTTGTTATTTTTCTATTCATAAGGAATTCTCCGCCTCTTCATCTCTTATCACTTTTGAAGAAAAACTTTCCTGCTGTAGGTTTTGATGACTTTGGGAACCTGCCGCCGGGCAATGGCTTTCATCAGACCATGTTCCCCGTATTTGCCGCTCATGCCGTAAATCTTCACGACCAGCACTGTCCCGGCAACCAGGATAACCCCGATGCAGATCAGGGAGGGTATGCCGATGATGTACATGACGGCAAACAGGATGAGCAAGGCAGCAACCCCGCCGCCCAGGTACCAGATATACTGGGCCCTCAACCCCTTGAACTCGATACTCCTGTTAATGCCTTTATTGATTTGATATACACTGTTTGCCATAACTGTATTTTTATTGGGTTATAATCGTATCCTGCTGCGCTGCAACCTTGGCCCTTCGGTGGTAGTGATGTTAAGCGTTACAGCTTCTCTATTCGTTACTCTGGTCCCGTTTAACCGGGTAAGAAAATCGGGCATCACTTCCTCCGGAACCCTTTTGATAACGGGCACTGCGGTGTCAGGCTCCGGCTTTTGACCGGGCAGGTTGTTTTGCCTTAGCTGGTTTTCCTGTATTTTTATCGTGATCTCCCTTTCCAGCCGGGACAGTTCGCTTTTCATCTGTTGCAATTCCGCTTCTTTGCCGAAAGGTTTCGTTGTGAGCTGCGCTATCATTGGAATGTCTTTTCCCAGCTCCTGTAAGTTCTTACTGTATTTTTCTTTCAGGCTATCCACCCGGTCAATGGCACTGAGAAAATGACGTGCCGCCAGTTTTGGGTTGTCGACATTCGGTATTCCATTGGTATAAGTGTATTTGATGCCATCCGGTGAACGCCGGGCATAGAAGCTGTTTGAATACCGGTATTCAAACATGCCTTTTTCTTCATAAGACTCCCGCTGCCTGCGGATGTACAGTTCAAAACCGTACAGCGTACCTATTTTCTGTTCGTCCGGTCTGTCTTCTCCCGGCTTCCAAGTTTCGTACAGTTCGATCAGGTATTTGCCTATTTCTTCGGCATCTTTTCCGTTAAAACCATCCAGCATCACAGGATTAGCTTTTGTACCGTCCTTCTCCAATTGCAGCCTGCCTTTGTACCAGGAGTCATCGGCGGTCAGTTTTTCCAGGGTTTTTACCGTGGCTGCCTTTTCTTTTTGCAGCTCTTCCAACTGGATTTTTGAACGGGATACTTCCTTGAAATGCGCTTTTCTCAGGCTTTCCATGACCGCTATTTTCTTTTCCAGTTTTGATTTTTCCAGTAGGGTTGTATCGCCTGACAGCACGGCGATGTATTCCGAAAAATTCATCCCGCTTTTTTCATCTGCCGAACCTTCATCGATGCTGCGCACGCTGAGTTCACAGTTTTTCATCTGGCTGATAAATGTCTGTTTGTTCTTCAGCAGGTTAAACTTGTAGTTGTCCAGTGACTGTTCTACGGCGTAGATGTAATTATGCACTTTGTTATAGTACTGCTCTTTCGCCAGCACATTGCCCTGCCTGGCCCCGCGTCCGTTGCGCTGTTCCAGTTCCGAAGGCTTCCATGGTATATCCAGGTGGTGCATGGCAACCACACGTTGCTGCACGTTCAGTCCTGTACCCGCCTTTTCCGTACTGCCAATCAGGATGCGGATTTCACCGGTATTCATTTTCCGGAATAGTTCGGGTTTTTGTTTATCTGTCCAGTCGTGGATAAAAGTGATTGCCCTGGCAGGAATATTAAAATCCCGGACCAGCTTTTCTTTCAGGGCATCATAGAGATTAAAGTCATCGGGCTTGGGCGTACCAATATCCGAAAAGACAATCTGTGTTCCTTTATGGCCATGGCTGTGGTGGAACAGTTCCGCTACTTTCCGGGCGCAGACGTTAACTTTGTTGTCGGGATGGTCGCTGTATTTCCACGGATCAATCAGGCGCATATCCGCTGACATTTTTTTTGCGTAGTTGGTCGCAATCAGCATTCGCCCTTTGTCCTCATCATCACTTAATTTTCCCCGGCCAATGAGCGTTCCATCACCTGTTTTGGCGAATTGCATCAGGTTTTTGATGAACTCACTTTGCTCCGGTGTGGGTTTGATGTTGACAAGCGTTTCATTGATTTCCGGTTTGTCCAGACGGATGTGTCTGGCCGTCTTGTAGTCAGTGATCTCATTGTAGAACAGGGCCAGTTCGGGGACCTTGATGAAATGACGGAAACGTTCTTTGGCAATAATCTCATTGGTAACCGAAAATTCAAAATCAGTGGTTTTGCGGGCAAACACCGCAGCCCACCCGTCAAAGTTTTCAATACGTTGTCGCTCCATTTCTTTTGGCCGCAGGTATTTGAACAGCAGGTACATTTCTGTCAGGCTGTTGGAGATGGGCGTACCGGATAAAAAGGTAACGCACAGGTCAGCATTGAATTTTTCCTGCAGGGTCCGCACGGCAAAAAGCATGTTGAGCGCTTTCTGGCTCCCCTCCATATTGCCAAGCCCGGCCACCCGGTTGTGCCGGGTTGTAAAGGTCAGGTTCTTGAATTTATGCGCTTCATCCACAAACAGGTGGTCAATGCCCATTTCCTGAAAGTTGATGCCCGCATCTTTCTTTTCTTCGATATTTTTCAGTATGCCCTTTAATTGGCCTTCCAGGTTGTTCTTGCGTATTTCAAGCCCTTTCAGCATTCGCTTGGAAATATCGCCACCCAAATCTTTCAGGGTCTCCAGGTCACGCTCCACATTATCCAGTTCTGCCTGGAAAATCTCTTTCTGTATCTGTGGTGATTGGGGTATTTTACCAAACTGGTCATGGGTCAGGATGATGCAGTCCCAATTGTTGTTCTTGATTTCATGGAACAGGCGCAGGCGTTTGTCCGGGGTAAAATCATTCTCTCCCGGAGCCAGGATCCGGGCAAATGGATAAGCTTTGTGGTACGTCTCTGCAATCTGGTTCACATTGGCCTTCAGCGCCAGGATCATAGGCTTATGCACGATGCCCAGCCTCTTCATCTCAGTAGCGGCAATGATCATGGTGAGTGTTTTTCCCAGCCCCACTTCATGATCGATCAGGGCGCCACGGTTCTGAATGATACGCCATGCCGCATTTTTTTGCGAGCTGTACAGCTCCTCAATGCCCAGGGCCTTTTTGTCCAGCCTCGGAAAACGCTGGTGGCTGCCATCGTATTCCCGCAGCACGTAGCAATTAAAGGTTTGGTTATACAGGCTTTCCAGGTGCTTCTTGTCACTGTCCGGAAGTTCCCGCAACCAGTCCGTGAAACCGGTGCGTATGTTCTCAATCTTCTGGTGGGCAAGCTGTATGGCTTCATTGTCGGGCAGGCGAATGGTCTTGTCATCCGGCCCCGTTACCTCATAGGTGAAAAAGGGCGTGGTATTTTCCAGCGCATGTTCCAGCATGGTGTAACCATAGGTTGTCCTTCCACTCCTAGGTGTAACGGCATACTCCCGGTCAATTTTGGCGTTATGCCCGGAGGTATTGACCTTGAACGTATCGAGCGATGTAAAATAATTGATGCTGGTATACTGTTCAAACAACTGCCGGGCGAACCGCTCATAATAATGAAGGGGAATCCAGCGTTCGCCCAGGTTGAAGTCCAGCAACTCAAAAGGAATCTTTTCGGGCTGTACTTTTTCAATGGCTTCAAGGCTCTTTTGATATTGCAGGTTTCCGGGATTATCCCTTAATATCTCTTCGGCCTGCTGTAATTTCTCTACCACGTTGCCGCTTAAATACTTGTCGGCAGTTTCCCACGCATCCGTCACCGGGTTCAGGTAGATATGATTGCCCAACCTGCTGATTAATTCCTTTTCATTCAATCCGGTTGTCGTTCCCATATAGCCCATATCCACCCGGCCTTTCTCATTCAGGCTGCGGGCAAGGGCATCCAGCGGGTTATCGGTGATAAACCGTTCCTGCTGCCCGGCAACAGATTGCACGAGAATGTCGGCTTTGACAAGCTGAGAGCCTTCTTTCCGTTCCAGTGAAGAAAGGATAGTAAAACCAAAGGCCGCATCACCGGTGATGCGCTTATTGTTGGCCGGGCTATTCAGAAAACCATATTGCGCTACAAAACTATCGTAGCGCTGGTTCAGGGATATACGTTCCTTTTCAGCCAGGACTATGCCGGACAACTCCTTTGCGGACAATTCAAGGTAACTGTCACGAAGTCCGGTGTAGCTTTGGTAAAATGCCAGGTCACCCTGCCGGTGCAATGGCTGGAATCCGGCATGCTTAAACTCCGCATCCATATTGCTGAGGATACCAATCTGGTTTTGATGCACCACCAATGTGCCTTCTTTATAAAAAGGTTTCAGTTCAGGATATGCGTGTAAATTCTGGAGACCACTATCCAATCCAAAAGCCTGCTCCAGGCTTTTATCACCCTCATAGATATACGCATGGCCATATTGCTGCAACCCTCTGGCAAGTGCCGCCAGTTCATGGCTTAACAGTGAGGCGCTTATCCAACTGGAAGAAAACTGCACTTCCTTTACATTGGAATACAATTTGTATAAATACCGGTTGGCTTTTCCCTGTTTGGCCGTTAAAAGGACAATGCTTTCATGTGCAGGGTTATCACTGGTCTTTATCGTGCTGATAAGACGGACCGTCTGCTTCTGAATGACTGATTTATCCAGATCGTTAAGGTAATCCATTGCCCGTCCGATGTTTTCTGCCGGGGCAGTATCAAACAAGCCCAACTGCACAGGAATGGACGCGGCCTTGCTTTGAGGCATAGGCAAATAAGAAAACCTTTGCTTTTGTTCCTCCGGCTCATGGGTAGCAGTCATCAATTGTGCGTGATAAAACAGGTTCTGGTCAAAACGCTCTCTGATCCCTTCCCGGATGGTTACCGCCAGTTTTTCTTCAATACCATTTATGTCGCCATGCTGCCACACGCTTTGGTTCGCATGGCCATATTGGTTTCTCCCGGCTTTGAGTTCATTGCCGGTGACCAGTTCTGTATGGCGGTGGATGAACGCATTGAGTTGGAACTGCCCGAACTCATTTTCCTGTTGCACGGTATCCACCAACTCATTTTCTTCGTTGGTAAGCCCCGGTTTGCTTTCATTCTTCTGTACTATCAGCAAATGGTTAGGAGCCTGGGTGTTGCCCGTTTCTTTCATCAGGTTATCGGGCATGACAGATAAACTGATAAAATCCGCCCGCTTAAACAGGTATTCCCTTGCCATACGGTTGGAAGGGCTGTTCAGGAAAGCATCGGTCGTAATATAGGCAAGCAGGCCTCCATTGGCTATTTTGTCCAGTCCTTTGGCAAAAAAGTAATTGTGAATTTTTCCGGAAAGTTCCTTATCAGGAAAAGTTTCATCATAAACCGGAAAATTCCCGAAAGGAATATTGCTTACAATAAGGTCATATTGCCCGTTATCTGTAATCGGCGTTTCTTCCAATCCTGCAATATGCGTCTTGACCTTTATAGAAAGGCTGCTGTTTAGTGCCGATAGCACTGAACCCGTCAGCTGGTCTTTTTCCATGGCCGTTACCTGTTCAAGTCTGGAAAATGCTTTTTCGGCTTCCGTGATGAACACGCCCGAACCAGCCGAGGGTTCATAGATCCGCCTCGGCCTGATGCCTTGTTCATTTAAAATGCGGTACAAAGTTTTCGGTACAATCTCAGGTGTGTAAAAAGCGGTCAGTACACTATTTTTTACCGACTGAACTGCTTCCCTGTATTGTTTTGAGTCAAAATGGTTTTGCAATAGTTCATGCAATTCCAGGATACCCGGAAACAACCGCAGGTCACTATCCGTTGCACCCTGCTTTATCCACTGCTCACGGGTTGTTGGAGGATATAATACCGCCTTTATCCCGCCAAAGCCGGAATACTTTTGAAGCGTTGCAATATCGGTTGCATAAAGCCGGGATTTCTTGTCCCACTCTAATGCAAGCCGGATAGCCGATATATTATCGGTTAATTTTTGAAAAGCATTATAAGCCATACCTCGCGTTTTCAATCCACACCAATGCTTCTTATCTCTTTAGTACCGGCATCCGAAAGATCAGGATGCCGGTTACATTACTTGCTTTCCATGTACTGCCGGATCGTCCCGGCAATCGCATAGCGCAGCATCCGGTACTGCTCATTGACCTGAGTAAATCCCAATGTTTCAAATACCGTTTCACTTTCGCTGATCAGGTTCACGATCTCGTAAGTGAGCAAACCGGATTCTTTTATGCGCAGAAAATTCTGCCCAAACTCATCTTCCAGTACGCTGTGGATATAGTTGAACTTAGAGGGACGAAGATCTTTGGTTAGCTCTTCCATGCACAGTTCCTCAATGATGTAGCCAGGCTTGTTTTCAGCCAGCAGTTGGGATGCCAGGGGTTGTACGTTAAATACTTTCTGTTCCAGATAGCCTGTTACGGAAAAATCCTGCTGCAAATTCAGCATCAGGTCCGCATTGTTCTGCACTATATACGTCCACAGCTTTTCTTTCAGCATCTCTTGCATAGCTCCCGGTTTTAAACACCAAAGAAGGATTGTATAACAGTGGCAACAACCACTAAAAAGACACAACTACCGAACCATGCGGCAGCTACCTTGCCGGTATCCTGGTCTCCTGCATTCCATTTCTGATAGACCTTAACCGCACCGATCAGTCCAAGCAGTGCACCTACGGCATACATCAGTTGGGTGCCTGCCGCAAAATAGCTGCGTACTTTCTGGTTGGCTTCATTGATACCCGCTATACCATCCTGGGCCGTTGCCGCAAAATGAAGGGCTGTTAATACCAGGGTTGCACCTAGTTCGGTGAATTGTTTACGGTTTAACTTTCTGAATTTCCATCTGAACATTTCCATAATACACGTTTATTAAAGTTTGAAATCACTAAAAAAGGGAATAAAAAAAGCGGAGAGGCTTCGCCGTCTCATTGCCCGCTAATCCTGCCATACGGCACCGGGACGGACGGGGAAACACACTCCGCTAAGGGCTGTCACATTGCATCCTTCCACAACAGATCTACCTCATCTTCGCTCAACGTAACAGCGCCGTATTTTTCACATTCCGATGCGACCAGCTCGTTGATGGAAGAACGCAGGGGAGAGTTTTTGATATTGGGATATTCCCGGAGTACCAGGTGCAGGTATTGCCTGAATTCCTGCGGGATAAGTTTTTTGTCGGAAGCATCTGCAATTACACCTTTTAAGCGTTCAATCAGGTGCTCCACTTCTGCAAAGTCTTCATCCGTGGTTGTTTCAAAAGCAGGACTTTCGTTAGGGTAATTCTCTTCGGTGGACAAGATGTCTTCACCGCCTGTATCATTGGGCAAAGCTGCCCAGAAGTCAGGTTTTCGTTTTCCAGAAAACAGGTCTTTGAGGTTGGTGGAATAATACCGCACCCCAATAAAAAGATAATAAATAGCCAGTAGCAGGACGACTGCCACAAAGTAGTCTATCCATGAAATGTTGGTAAACATACGCTTTCAATTTTTTTGTTTCACACTAATCCTTCAATCCGGAGCCGGGAGATTCTTCGCCGCTGGACGGATTGTTTACAATTACAGGACAAAAGAACGATGGAATGAAAGCGCCTACAAGTCCAATTTCTTGTTGTACCCTTTTTGGAACTACTGGAACCACAGGTAAATAAGGGTATTTGAAAGGTAATTTTTTTTGAATAAAAAAAGCCTCCCGTTACGGAGGCTCACTGTAAATATTTAGGATAGGGATTAAAATATCAGAGAACAGGCTTCTGCAAAATCCACCCGTTGGCTGATAAAGAAAATTTAACCCTATGCCTTACCGGTTCATTTAAATTCCTTTTCATCAGGACAGAAAAAGGAGTGATATTTTTGTAAACAGATGTGTATTCCACCCAAACAGTATTCTTACTTTCATCATCCTGAGTTATACTAAGGTCTATCACTTCTTCATCTGCAATTTTCACCTTTTGCACATCGAGCGCTTTGTCTTTATCCGGAGTAGGCAGAAGATAAAGCCTAGCTTTCTCAGTGAATTGCACCAAAGGTTTTCCTATGTCCTTCAACTTTTGTGTCTTTTGCACGGTCACCATACCGTTAGACTCTAATCCCGTATCAAGCAAGCTTTTTGCATGTTCCGGGTCGCTGCAAAAAATATCATAATCATAAACCCTGGGATAGTTCAGTTCCTTATTGATGATCTTTAAAGCTTCATCCTTCTTAAGTTCCCGCACAGGATTACATCCAAAGAGGATAATGCCTGCTGAAATCAAAATGAATAATAACTTTCCCATGGCAATCTGTTTTATGGATTAATATTCTTTAATCTTTCTGATGATCCGTTCCAGTGTCTCAATGGCGATCTGCTTGTCCCTTTCCTCCGCAACATAAGATTTACTGCGCATGCCATCATAGGATAATTCTTCTTTGTAAGGCGTAGATAAATGCGGAACAATGGTTTTAAATACCTCACTCATAGATTTTGCAACCAATATCCGCAGTTCATCTGACGCTCTTAATATCAGTCCCGTTTGATCAGTGGAAAGGATACACATTACTTTTTGCTTAGGCTTCTCTGAGAAAACTTTTGGCTTAGGCAATTCTGTATTGCCTTGCAATGGCGTAACGGAGAGACGCATCTTCTTTTCCAGGTAAAAAATTTCCTGGACAAACCAGTTGCTTAAAACAGTTTTCAGATCCCGGTATTGTGGATTAAAAATGACTCCCGGCTTTCTATGCATTTGGTTAAAATCTTTAAAATGCACCAGCAACTGATCCTGCTTCTCCGAAAGGTTTTCCAGACCGTTGATTTTTTCGGCTAGTCTTTCGGTAAAGTGATTGGCGAAAGCTTTACTATTAAAGTTGAGATAGATCAAAAGTTCATTTAACGCGGTATAGATACAGGTTTCCTTTTCCGGGTCTTCCAAAACTTCCAGTTCCTTGGTAAGTTCTTTTTTATAAAGTACATCACGGAATGTAACCAGGTATCCTCCCTGTGGACGGTTGGTAAATGAATACAGTGTGTTCAGGACAATATCCACGATCCGGCGGTCCGGGACAAGTTTATACAGTCTTGTCTTTAGTTTTCCGAGGCGCTGACTCAGTTCTTTCTTGGTAACAATTAAATATGTCGCAGGTACGCGCTCGTCGAGACTTAAATAAGACGAAAACCTGACCTCTATGAAAGAAAGCAACTCGTCAAGGCAGGAAATAAGGTTATCATATGTTTTTGCAATAAGCTCATTTTTCTCTGGAAGCTTTTCCTTATTTGCAAATGCTTCATCAAGCAGGAATATAAGTGCTGAATGATACTTCTTGATTAATAATTCGATCTGGCTTTCCTTTGTTAATCCAAACACCTGATTTTTCAATAAGGATTTAAACTGTTCTTTCTCTATTGCTATCTGGGTTATGACCGTATTGATTTGATCCTCCTCCATTGATAAAAAATCAGTTTTGCCTGGATTAAGAGTGATGGTTACAAGCAAATCAAACCACTCAATATTGTAGTTTTTCTCCATTCTTTACCAATCTAAATGAATTTTTATTATTACCTTATGCGCTAGTACTCCAATGGCATACTTCTCTTGTCCCTATTCTTCTTTCATTCTGGACCGTTCATTTTCCAAATACAGAATAATTTCACAAAATGATTTCATAGCAAAGATTAAACAGTTAATAATAATTGGGCTGCTTTAATGCCCATTAATATTTTGAATCCATCCACCCGATTCTATAACCGTTCACTCTTTCACTTTTCACATTATTCACTTCATAAAAACGAGTTCTATTAGGTATTTCACTAAATGCGAATTATTGAAACATTACCTTATTCTTGGATTTTAATTAACATTTCGAATTAGTTATCTTTCCTAACAAACAAAGTTATTCCAGTGCTCTTTTACCAACTGGGGCTGTGGTACAAAAAGAAACTTTTCAGTATTTTCCTCAAATTGTTGATAAATCGGCTTTCCAGTTTCAATGCCAAGCTGTGTATAAATTTCAGGACTTTTCACAATTAGTTCACAATCCTTATAATTGGGATTTTTATGCCACTCGATTTCGCCATTTTCTGATATAACCGGAAACCATGCCAATCCTTTATGGGCACGAACTCCGTCATATTCAAAACCATATTCGCGATCACACCAGGCACCAAAAGTAAGCGGTTGCTCCGCATCGGCGCTAATGGTGGCATGTGCCCAGTATGGCGGAACAATGACCACATCACCCGGACCAGTTACCACGGCAAAACATCGCCCCGGCTGATCTTCCGCTTTTTCCTGCATGTAAATGATGGCTTTCCCTGACCATATTTCGTAAACTTCCGGCGTTGACCAGCCCGAAAGCGGCGAAACTTTATGGATATGTCCCTGGCTGCGGACCGGCTCATCACCTAGTTTCCCGGCAGCATAAGTTACACAGCCATACAATAAATGAAGTTTCTTCAACAAAGGCAAATGCACCTTTTTACCCACATCCATTGCGATGGAATAAACCGGATCAGGTCCGGCACAAAGAGGATTGCGCAAACTTTTGCGAATGGAATCGATTGTGCGGTTCTCAACGCTTGGACCAAAAACATTGAACCCGTATTCAAAACCCATTGGGTCGGTGGTTGGCTTAATATCAAATCCAGGGTAAAATTTCATCTTTCTTTTTTTTTACATTTACCTGATCCGAAATCTGAAGTCATCGGATCAGTTGTTCTTGCCTAAATCAAAACCTAACATATCCTTTTAACGTGCCACATTTCTGGCCTTCACCTGCTCCGTAAGGGCGAATGGTATATGCTCCAACTTTAGCCGGAACAATAAACACTTCGGCATAATGAACTGCAAAAGGCTCAAATGCATTGGTCGGACTCTCAACAACTATTTCGTCGCCCTCAACAAGGCAAATCACATCAACTCCTCCATTGGTATGGTGTTCAACTTTTTTGGTAAACCAATGGCGACGGGTTTCAATAAATTCGCGTTCGTGCAAACCGGTTCGTTCTTCGACCCAGCCATCGCCTTCAGCAACCTTTTCAATCCGGTTAACCAGATTTTGGCGCGTCCATTCGGTCGTACGATCCCATTGAATATTCTTTTTACCGTGTTCAATGTTGATCGGTCGCGGCTTTCCATCCATTCCCAATCGACCCCAATCCCATAATTTGAAAGTAAAAATGAAGGGGGTTGCACTAATTTCGAGTACCATGCTGTTTTTACCCGAACAGTGAATCGTTCCGGCTGGAATCAAAACATGATCGTGCTTTTTCACTGGCCAGGTTTGCACATGTCTTTCGGCCTCGAACGGTTTTCCTCCTGCGTGAGCTTCTTCCAAATCACCCAACATTTCTTCCGGATTTACCCCTTCTTGCAGGCCAAGGTAAACGATGGCATCGTCTTCCATGTCCATCATGTAATAGCTTTCGTCCTGCGTGTAATGCAAGCCAAATTTCTCCTGAATGTATTCGGTGAGCGGATGTACCTGCAAACTCAGGTGCCCACCTTCCATGGTATCCAGATAGTCGAAGCGAATGGGGAATTCGTCGCCAAATCGCCCGTGAACCGGATCGCCCATCAGTTCGCGCGGATGACGGAACACCAGATTGATGGAAGGAATTTCAATCACATCATCTCCAAATTTCAGCAACAGGCTGTTTTCTTCAGGAACGCAGTTGAAACACCATGCGTAATTGGAAGCAGATTCGTCTAAATTGCAGACTTCCTTCATCCACTGACCACCCCACAGCCCCGGATCAAAAAACGGGACAACGCTGAACGGACGATTGGTCGCCTGCTTCATTCCTTCCAGAATGGCTTTCCCTTCAACCAGTTTGGGCTGACCAATTCGGTTGGTGTCGAGTAGGAAATCCCATTTGTCGAATAACGTCTTTTTCAGGCGGTCGCACACGCGCCAGTCCACAAAGAAGCCTTGTTTATAAAGCAGCATCCAGTCCTCAATATCGCGGTTTTTCAAGCCCAGGTTATCCACTAAATGTTGGCGCATCCTGAGTTGAATCTCCCAACGGGCCATATCGGCATATACCAGCAAATCGGGATTCTGACAGAGTAATGATGCTCCACTGCCATATATTATAATTGCCCCCTCCTTTATCGTTGCAATTTCAGATCGAATGGCTTTTACTTTATCAGAATCGAAAAAGGCATCCATTGTTAATCGTGTCAGGAAACCAAAAATTCGGTCGTTGGTCACATCCTGAAAAACAAGTTGCTTAATCTCGTCTTCAGGAATCATATAATCAGCAGCCTGAATAAATCGGGCAGAATTCAATCCTTTCTGTAAATTAGCAATCAGTTCCTCATGAATCACCCCCTGATAGGTTTCAATGACAACCAGTTTGCTTCTTCCACCCAAAGCTGATATTTCCTTGTTCAACCTTGTACAAATTCCTTCCCAGCCGTTTACAACTTTATACGATTCGTTTTTTACCTCCACAACCGGATGGTTATTGAATTTTGATGGTTTGTTTAAATATCTCTTCTTCATCTATCTATTTATTTCACCGCGCTGCACCTAGGAATATTTTTATTGTAGCAGGGCCAGTGAGGTTTTTCGTTATTATTCAACACTTTTTATGGATGAGCGAACCAAATAATCAGCTCCGTACAGGGCCGCAGAATCAGGGAACCGGGCCTCCACCAGTTTCACCTTTCCCCAAGGTGTCCATGCCAGTTGGTTTACTTTTTCCTGAAGTGTAGGTAAGATAATCCCGGAACTTTTCATAATCCCGCCACTCAGGATAATCAGTTCGGGATCATAAGCATGGATCATGGTGATGATTCCGGCTGCCCAAACCGATAGGCAATGATCAAGCACTTCTTTGGCCACGCGGTCATTATTCCCAGCATGATAAAACAGGGCTCTAAAATCCAAAACTTCTTCGTTGGCTATGGAGGATTCCGAAAAATGCGGATGTTCTTTCAACAACAAAGGCAAACGCCATGTGGATGCTTCAGCTTCCACGCAACCCACGTTTCCACAGGTACAAACCGTTCCCCTGTGGTTCACCGTGAAGTGTCCACCCAGGTTTCCGGCCTGAAAGTGCTTCCCTATCAGCAACCCTCCACCGATCAAGGTTGCCATCCCGATCCCGGTGCCCAGGGTTATCATGACTAAGTCTGAACAAGATTTTCCTGCGCCATATTGCCACTCGCCAAGTAAAGCCATTCGTGCATCGTTTAGCGCTAAAAGCGGCCAATTCCATTTATCTTTCGCCCAGCCCACCAGATCGTTTTCCGGTCCATCGTCGTATTTTTTATTGGTTGAAAGAATCCGGTTCTTCAACGAATCAACCAATCCCGCAAACGAAAACCCAATGCCCAACACATCTTTTTTCTGAAGCAAGTTTAACTGCAGCATTTGATCAATAGTTTCTTTCAGTTCAGGAAGCTGCGATTTTAGTCCTGATGCCGATTGTGCAATTAACTCTTTCCGGTCAACGAGCCGACCTTCCCGTAATAAACCGATTTTTATAATCGTTCCGCCTAAATCGATGGCAATAGTAAAGTTCATAGTTCCAAATTTCAGCTTACAAGTTCCGGTCGCAATGACCAATGCCTTGGATATTTGTTATTGAAAATTCGATATTTCTTATTTGATTTCTGTTTCGGAAAATTCTTTTTCCAGTTCCTCCAGAGTTTTGCCTTTGGTTTCAGGGACATACTTTAGTACATACAGTAAATTTGCAAGACAAATCAGCGCAAAAATCAGGAAGGTGATCCCCCCGCTTAGTTTTTCGAGCATGATAGGAAAGGCAATGGTTACAACAGTGCAAGCCATCCAAAGCGATACAATGGCAATCGACATTCCTTTGCTCCGTAGGCGGTTGGGGAATAATTCGGTAGCCACCACCCATGTTGCCGGTCCAAGCGAAGCCGCAAAAAAGGCAATGTACCCGAGAATAAATGTTAGCACCAGAACTCCCGAAGTAAGGTTCATAAAATACAGGACCGAAAGTCCGGCAAGCATCAGCATCATTCCTGTAGAGCCAATCTGAATCAACATTTTACGTCCAAAGCGGTCGATTAAAGCCATAGCCACCAATGTGAAAACCAGGTTTGTGCCACCAATCAGAATGGTTTGCAACAGGGCCGAATTGTTCGACTGCCCTACATTGGCAAATATTTTGGGAGCGTAATACATGATCGTATTGATCCCGGTAATTTGCTGAAAAACAGCAAGCACAATACCGATATACAATAGCGGTTTAACTTTAGGTTCCAGTAACTCACTGAACCTGGATTCTTCCTGAACATTCAATGTTTTCTCAATCGCTTTTAATTCAGCAGCAGCAAATTCTTTTCCTGATGTTTTTATCAATACCTGAAGCGCCTCATTGTCTTTCCCACGGGCAACCAGCCAGCGCGGGCTTTCAGGAACCAGAAACAAGCTAAAGAACAGCAATACTGCGGGTGCAGCCATCACCAGCAACATCCACCGCCAGTTGTTTTCTCCGGTTCCAACCAGCACATAATTGCTGAAAAATGCCACCAGAATGCCAATCACAATGGCCAATTGGTTCAGGGATACCAGTGTTCCGCGGTATTTGGCCGGTGCAAGTTCGGCAATGTACATGGGCGAAAGGATAGATGCCACACCAACCGCCAGTCCGCCAAGAATGCGTGCAACCAGGAAAAAAATAAGTGTGTGTGCAGAGGCACTCCCGACCGCCGAAACTAGAAACAAAAGGGCTGCCATCATCAATACCTTTTTCCGTCCATAGTGGTCACCAGCCTTTCCCGCCAGGAAAACCCCTCCAATGCATCCAAACAGCAAACTGCTTACCGTCCAGCCCAGTCCAGTTTCAGACAAGCCGAAATAGGGCTGAATAAAGTTGATCGTACCCGAAATGACTGCGGTATCAAAACCGAATAAAAGTCCGCCCAATGCAGCAACGACTGATATCAGAACAACATATCCCTTCATAGCTATGATTATTTTATATTATTTTCTACCAGTGCCGGTTTTCCATCAACTTCGACCAAACACGCAGAAAATCCCTTCACTGCAATTTCCTCGTAATCATGACCAGCATCCGACGGCCAGCATGCACCAACAATCAGCTTTTCGTCGCCCGTGTTGGCCAAACGGTGCGCAATCTCGCCACCAATGTAATGCAGGCTACCAGGAGAGACCTCTTCGGTCCAGGTATTCCGTTCGCGGTCCATCAGGATCAACATCCCATTCCCCTGAATACCCCAGTAAAACTCGGCCCGGTCGGATTGTGCGTGGAAATGGCCCTTTGTCATGTAGTATTCCTTGCCAACTTTGCCGGGCATTATGGTAGAGATACCAAAGAAAAGTCCTCCAGGCGTGCCTTCTGCAACTGGCAACCACGACTGGACTGAGTATGCCGGGGTTTCCGGATTTATCTCTGACAAAGTCTCCCGATCATGAAATATCCCGGCTATGTCTTTTAAAAACCGCAACTGGTTAATGATTGGCTCTCCCTTCAGGATCTCATTGTTCATCCCCAATTCAACCGGTGATTTCAACATTTTCAAGTGCTTCATTCTACAGTGAATTTTAGTCTATTGTAATCAAAATGAGTTTCTTTCATTCATCAAAAATGGATTGTCCAGTTTCAGTTTCTGATGGTTCAGTATCATTTCGGCCATCGTTTTTCCCATTTGGGCAAAATCGGTCGAAATAGTGGCGATACCGGTTGCGACAATCCCTTTGAGCGGGGTTTCGTTGTAGGAAACAATTCCCAAATCTGTTCCCAATTTTAACTGATGATCAATGGAAAAACGAACTAAAAATTCCAAGTCCCTGTCATCAACCACTATAAAAGCATCGCCATGCCGGATGTCAATTGATTTCAAATCGCATACCACTTCAAAGGTGATCGGATGTTGTTTGCAATAGTCGCGGAAACCTGTAACGATATCCCGAAAATGCGATTTCTGGTGCCTGATGACCAAAACCATTCGCTGGTATTTGCTTACCAGCTGGGCATGCTGTTTCAGAATTCGATAAATATCACGTTCAAAATCCTGACAGACATAAGGGAAAAGGTCTTTGTACTTTTTTCTGCCCTGATCCAGGATAAACACTTTATTTTTGGGAAGTTTACTTATTGTCGCAAAGCCATCCGAATGGTCAATGGGCATAATTACATATTCGGAATAGTCTCCTATTGCACCATCAATGATGGTTTGAAACATCTTCAGGTTGTTGTGGTGAAAAAAGATTTGCTCGCTGCCATCTCTTTTCAATGCCTCTTTGAACCCATCGTACAGTTCCTCCTTGTAAGCCGTCAGCCGGTCAAAAACAAGCAATACGTTGTGTTTGAAATCAGTATTTTCATTTTGAATAAAATACCCTTTCCCCACTTCAGAAGTAAGGATTCCCTTCGCTTTTAATACGTTGTAGGCCATTAAAACAGTGTCCTGAGACAGGCAATATTGCCGGCATAGCATATTGAGCGATGGTATTTTATCGCCCTTTTTCAGTTCTCCTGCCTCTATTTGTTGCTGAACTGCTGCAATAATTTGCCGGTATTTGGGAACCGAAGGATTTTCTTCAAACTGAATATCAAGGTGTTTTTTCATAGACGAACCTCTTGGTAGTACTATGCAATAATATTAAATATTTATATGCAATATATCAACATATTAAAATAGAATAAAAATTTACAATGAATAATTTTCGATAGGTCTATCTTTCTGACAGGAGGTAAGGTTGAAGGCACAAATGAGTGATTCCGATAGATGATAAAAAAAGCCTTTGAAATTGGTGGTAAAAACAAAACCCGAAAACAAATTACGGGAATTGAAAACGCCTATGTAGGGTCTGCTGTTAAACTCAGGCCATGTGTTTTAGTTCAACTTGATTAGAGTTGAAAAATTCATTGATATATATTAATTGTTTACGATTTTCTTCAGCAAAACGAGCTAAGGCTATTTTTATCCATCGTGCTGAAAAACTCACAGCGATTTTAAAGATAAGAGACGGGAGTGCCGCCCCGGCCAACTTGACCAGGTTGAGCACCAAAATGATGCATGCAATCCACGATTCGCTTGTGTCCGGCAGCCTGGCTTTGATGCGGTTTAAACCGTATGCCTTTTTAGCCTGACCAAATTTGCCTTCGATCGGATTACGCTCTCCCGGACTTACGTGTTTCTGCACTGCCGATGGTCTTCCCAGGGGCTTGGCCAGGAGTTTAATCCCTTTCTCCTTCAGTGCTGCGCGGTTGAGACGGTTGCAATAGATTTGGTCGGCTAATACCTCTTTTGGATAAAACCCAAAGCGTTTGCGGTATTTTTCGATGTACTCCATCATGTGGCTTCCCTCATTGAAGGCGTCCCAGCGAAGCTCGTCAAGAAAAGAAATGCCATCAATGAGCGAGACATGGATCTTGGCACCAAACTCCACTTTTGCCTGACTCTTTCCCCTGACGATAGGGCGAACATGGGGTTGATGGATGCTAACAATTCGATCTTCAATACGATGAACCCTGTTATTGTACATTTCCCTCTGTTGCTCAAAGAAAGTGTCAAGCACCAAAAGATATTTGTAGCTTTTGGCACAGAGAGGAATAGCATTGTATGAGTCTAACAGATTATTGATTGTTTGAAGGTTACGCCTCAAATATCGTAACTGCTTTCCAACTTCCACGCGTATTTCTTTCTGCGTCTTATTCTTTTTCTGCGCAGTTTTCAAATAAACCTTTCGTGCAATTTCCCGATAGGTTCTGGGTTTTTTCTTTTGAAGCAACGGATCATAAAGCTCGTCTATCAATTGTTCTGATTTTTCCCTTGCATCAGAGAGCAGGCCCAAATCAGTCGGATAGGCAATGTCTTGCGGGCAGGCTGTTGCATCAAATGTGATCCTTCCTCTATTTTGAACTTCAGCCAGCTCAGAATGATTGTCAGAATCTGATGTATCCTTATTGTTTTTCTTTGTTGTTGCATTCTCCTGCAAAGCAAAATTTGCCTTTAGTTCGGCTAACTTTTCGTTAATGGAATTTATGCTATCCATTCCAAGTCGCTTGCGGAAATCAACAAATAATGATGCATCAAAAGGCGGTTCATTGGTGAAGCTTGTATAGCCCAGAAAGTACTGCATATAAATGTTTTCGGCCATTTGGTCCACGGCCTCCCTGTCGTCAAGATTGCAAAGATGTTTGATGATCAAAGAACCTATAACAATTCTGGGATTTAAGGGCGGACGGCCTGTATTGCTCACCGTAACATTTTTGAGATAGAGTGAACAAATCTCGTCCCACGGAATCAATCCGGCTAAAACAACCCATCTGTTTTTTGGGTTTAATTCCCGTTCAAACGGACTTTTAAATGCCTCCAATGATAGTTGTTTCGGACTGATGTAAATGGGGACAGGTGCATGCTTTCTTGTAGCTTTTTCCATATATCTTTGCACTTATTATCCCAAATATCGTTATAATTGTCACACAATCAAATAGTAATACCTTTTTCAGCAGACCCTAAATACATTTTGTTTAAAAGTTAATGTGGTTCGTGGAGCAACAATAACCACTCCTGTTCCGTCGGTTTGGTGATGGTTGTGTTTGCTTCGATCTTTGCCGGCGTTGTTTCACCTGACCGGGGATTGAACCAAAGCCCAGTCATGGGGTGCGGCGAAGACTGCATCCAACCGATGGTGTGTCCGCTCAATGAGTAGATCAACACGTTTTTCCGCCCGTCATCAGCAAGGCACCAATTATTGTCGGGCTCCGCGAGCCAGCCGTCGCATGGCGTCATTTGCGGCATAACGTCTGCAAGATGGTCGTGAACAAACTCACTAAATGCCGACCTGCCATTTCTGTTTTTTACCTGACCCTCGAAGGGATTGCAGGCACCTCCCGCCATCAGTATCGGAATCGAACCACAGCCTCCGGGCCACGCGATGACTGCTTTGGCCGGAAAGCGATCCCGGTACTCGCGAACCTGACGGTAGACGTAAAGTGGTTTTGTGTTCGGCGGCGACTCGCCGCCGAACTGTTCCCAGCTTTGTTCCCGAAATGCCCGGTTGCGGTCTCCGCGCGGAGCCCACATGGAGCCGTCTTCAAGCCGCTGCCAGTAGCGCATATCAATCACGTCCACTTGAGGCTCGTGAAGAGGATCAGCTAAAATGGCGTCGGTAATATCCTTGCTGGTCACGAGCGCGACTTTTACGTTCTTACCCTTCTCGCGTTCCCACTCCGCGACGATGTCTAAAAAGAATATCTGAAATGAAAGCGGCCCGGCGAACTGGAACGACAGGGAATAAATCACATTGGGCTCTTCCCCCAACTCATCGAGGTACCGGCGAATCAGTGCACGGTGGAGAGTGCGCCGGACAGGATGTGCGACGTCATAAACCTGATCGGCGAGATGCACCGCGTTGTTTTCATCTACAGGCGGCGGTTCCGGCAGACCGGTTTCATTGATGTTGTTCGCAGGACGGAAGGGGTAGTCAGCCCAGTGTGCCAGCGTCTCGAAAACGTTATGCGTGTTGTAAAAATACACAGTGAACACGAAACCGCGTTCAGTACTGATCCGGGCCCATTCATGCAGCCGGTCGAAATACCAGGGATTGAATTTATTAAGGTCGAATTTGCTGAGTCCGTCAAATGCAATGCCCTGCCCACTGCGCAACCACGGCATCTCAAAGAACGGCGCCCAGACATTTGCGTCCGGCCGGGCAATGAAAAGATGATCGTCTCGTCGCCGATCAAACCAGAGTCCCGGGATCGACTCAAAAAAAGGTTTTCCCGCCGCCATCATATCCTCGGCGAGCTGCTCCATATTTTCCGTGAGTCCGGGTCCTTCACGGCCAGGCACGAATCTTGTAATGCTGCGGCTGCCAACCGATACCGCAACCGACGCCGGAATCTGGCCTCTCCACCATTCCGAACTGAACTGACCGCCCCACATTGCGCGATCCTCTGTAACGAAGCGCCCGCCGCTGATTGCAAAGATGCGCGGTACGACACTGACACCTGCCGGAGGAGGGGGCGAAAATAACGGAATGTTTTTCTTGTTTTCTGTTGTCCGTCCGTTTTCGTCTGTGAGCATGGGAATCCGGGTTGTATCAGGCGGTAAGACAATGTTTGGCGCACCGGACGGCCCATCAATCACGATCCCGGTAGCGGCACAATCGCGTACAAATGAGTTAGCGGCTGTCCATCCCCCGCCCTGCGCCCTTATGTCGTCACGTGTGAGACGCAGCGCCGCACCATCGATCTTAACCCTTTCATAAAGCACTCCAGAGGCCCAGCTCTCGAATGAACCGCTCGGTCCAAGCGCGTGAATGGCCTCACAATCACGAAAAACATTTGGCCCGGCTGCACAGTGCCCGACCGCAAAATCATTCAGACCGGAATCCGACCTACATTCTGCCACAAGCACCTGCTGCCCTTCAACCAAAAAAGTCTGCCTCCGATAGCCACCGATCGCGGAGGCAAAGGACTGATTAATGCAACGATGTATGGTTACCCGGCGCGCCCGTGGGCCGATGCGCACAGCAGACCCGGCAAACCCCCGCGACACAAGACGCAAAACTGCTACATCCTCGGCACGGTGAACAGCTACAGCGATCCAAGCATGTTCTTCGTCAATTCCGGATGCCTTCGTTTCGAGTTCGAGATCCTCCACGACGATATTTTGCACTGGCTCATGCCCGGTAACCTTTGCTACGATTCCACCACCGAATCGCTGCTCCAGCGCCGTAGTGATTGGAGCATCGAGCGTGATTATCTTCGCGGTGGGATCGACTGAGACCACTTGTCGATCCCACACAAGATCACGCGATCCCGGCATCCAATGCGTCCGCACTTTGGCAAAATGACTCTTGTCCTGATCCATCCCCAGTGACGCGATCCATTCCCTGGTGCTCGGGCGTGTCACTACCACGCGATCACCAGCGGAAAACGGAGCTGTTTCAGCAACCGATATCACCACGCTGCCTGCCGGAACGACCTCGCCTGTCACAGCCACGCCTGCAGTCGTGATTGGTCTGTTGTTATCGCCAATCTCAATCAAAGTCCGGCGCTTGTGCCCAGTGGCCGTGATCCCCGCGACAGGTTCAACAGTGCCGCGCAAAACCACGCCGCTTGCGCGTATGCTCAATTGACCCGATACCTGAAAGAATCCCTTTGCCCCGTCCAGAAGCACCGCGCCACGAAAGCCATTCGGCTGCACTGGCAGCGCCGCCACATGATCGATCGCCGCCTGGAGAAGCCCGGTATCGTCATTCCCGGTCGCCTGCACACGCACGACGGCCGGGACGAACGGCACGGACTCAGCGCCAGCGCGAAAACCTACACAGTTGAAAAACACCGATGCCGGAACATCCTTTGAGAATGCCTGAACCATGGCATCTTTAGAAAGCACAGGTGAGGCTAAATTGGCCCTGTCGCTGGATGACGAGGTCTGAACTTGATCATTCCTTATCGCGTTGTTTGTTGCCGGTTCTGACATACTGGTGAAAACTGCGAACAGGCTCACAAATACACCAGTCATCCCGATTGTCCTCTGTTTGAAATTTTTCTTTTTCATGTGTAAATATTTTTTTTTATGGTTCCTGCAAATGCGGGAGAACCCGCAGAGATTTTCATCTTCTTTGGAGAACTTTTGCTCGTGAGAGTTTCATATGATTTAGAAATTTTTGTTGTTCTCAATCCGTTAGCAGATTAAGCTCGCGATTTAGTTTTGCCACTTTCTCAAAGTTAAACTCCTTGAAAAGCATATTTTTCCCGGCATAAGTTATTTCCAGGTCTTTAATCATTCCTTGCAAATGAAATGGAATGAGTGGTTTAGTATCAATCCCAATTTTATAAAAAGAAAACCTTTCTATGTCTGATAATAAGAGCAGTGGTATTTCAATATGTTTATTTTCAATTTCGAAATTATTAAACATTGCAGATGCAACATGTGAAACTTCAAGGGGCTTATTTCCCGCATTCTGTATATAACTATCCTTAATAAGCAACCCCTTTACATTTTCAATCTTGCCTGCCCCGTTTCCCATAAAGTTTAAATTACTGATTCTGACATTGAGAACCGGACTTTCAGGAATCCCTATAATGCTTAATGCTTCAACTATATTTTCTCCGCTCACATTGCTGATAAAAACATTTTTTATAGTTGGAGTTGTTATATCAAAAGGTATAGGCTTGTTTGTACTATCAAAATAAAGCATATCGATTTCAATGCCAGCTTTCAATATGTCATGCATAATTATATTATTGAACGATATGTTCTCAATTACATTGCCTCTTCCCCTGGGGGCTTTGAACCGGATCCCACGATCGGTTCCGTTAAAAACGCAGTTTGAAACAACTACATTCCTTATGCCGCCTGACATTTCACTGCCAAGAACAACTCCTCCATGCCCACGCATCATTATGCAATTAGTTATAGCTATATTTTCCGACGGTTTTCCGACCCTTCTGCCATCTTCATTCAGGCCGGACTTAATTGTTACACAATCATCCCCTGTTGAAATATAGCAGTTTGAAATACGAACATCCTTTGAAGAATCGGGGTTGATACCATCCGTGTTTGGAGCTTCCGGAGGATTTATTATGGTAATTCCAGTAATATTGACATTTTCGCAATAGACGGGGTGGACTGTCCACACTGGAGAATTTATCAGAGTAAGCCCCGATAATTCAATATTCTTACAATTAATGAACTCAATCAAGCAAGGTCTTGTGAAAGGGTTATTGTTATTAGTTTTTTTATTTAGCTCAAGTGTTAATTTCTCCCCATCATTCAATATTGGCTTCTCCTTTCCTCCATTTGTAAATAATTTAAAACGATTCCACCAGACTTCGCCCTGCCCGTTAATGGTCCCTTTACCCTGTACAGCAATATTTCCCAGGTCTCTGCCATAAATCAGCGGGGCGTGTCCAAAACATTCTTCTCCCTGATATCTCAATAATACAATCGGGTAGTCGTCAAAATTCCGGCTTCCGATAATAACAGCACCAACTTCAAGATAAAGGATGATATTGCTCTTTAGTTCAATTGTCCCGGTAAGAAATTTTCCGGCCGGAACGTAAATGGTTCCCCCTCCCTCTTGTGCAGCAATACCTATCACCTTTTTAAAAATCTCTGTATTTGAAGCTTTACCATCACCTATTGCCCCATAATCTCTGATATTGTAATTATTGCAGAAAGAACTTTGACTGAAAATGAGCAGACTTGTTAAAATCAAAATATATCTTTTCATTATTTTGCAAATAGTTTTTCAATTTTTGTTTTTCCTTTTCTACCTGTTTTTGGCTATATGGCGAACCGGATATAATTGTCAACAGTTCTTTTTTACCTTCTTGTCCATCAAAAGGTAGTAGTTTATTCTTTACTCCCGCTTGATCATTTCCTTTTCAATTTCTTCCAGCGACTTTCCTTTGGTCTCGACGAGATATTTGCGGATGACCATAAATCCGGTGAGGCAGATTATACCATATATCCAGAAGGTCCATGTGGTGTCGATTCTTTCGTTAAGCGCCGGGAAAGAATAACTCAAAGTAAAATTTCCGATCCAAAGGGTTAAAACGGCTACCAACATGGCTGCCACTCTTATCCTGTTTGGGAAAATCTCGGATAACAATACCCAGACAATGGGGGCAAGGGAGAACGAATAAAAAGCAATAGCCAAAACCGTTAACGCCAGAACCAGAAACCCTGGAAAATGCAACGCATAAATGGTCGGGCGTTTCGTGGTTCAATGTTTTAATCAGTCTCTCTCTAGATGTCATATTATTTGCTATCATCTATTTAATTTGGTTTTGCGCAACCTCTATAAATGCCAGGATATTTTCGAGGCTGGTATCGCTTTCGACCGAATGGGAGGGCGAGAAAATATATCCGCCATCCTTACCTAAATCAATTAATCTTCTTGATTCGTTAATAACATCTTCGCGAGTACCGAAAGGCAGTGTCTTTTGCATCGACAAACCACCATGAAAGGCCAGTCGACCCCGGTACCGGGGAAGGATAGTCCAGATATCCATCACTTCGGGCTGGAAAGGGTTGAAACAATTCAGGCCGATTTCAACCAGGTCGTCAAACAACTCGTCCACATCACCACAGGAATGGATTGATACATACTTACCTGCAGCGTGCACCTCATCATACATGCGTTTCAACTGCGGATAAATAAACTCTTTCCAGGTATCGTACCCCATGATCAAACCATGTTGCTGTCCCCAATCATCGCCAAAGTGAACCGCATCAATGTCGTATTTCAGCGCCTCCCTGAATTGCGCGATATTGTAATCTGCAATTGCGGTTAACAGTTCGTGGACAAAATCGGGGTTTATCATGAAATCCATCAGAAGATTTTCCATTCCGCGCAATGTCCAGGCCCGTTCATAAAGCGAAAATCCAATCTGAAACATTCTGAACCTGTCGGGTTTGGCCTCAATCTGAGGTTTAATGTCCGAGAAAAATTGTGGGTCCAAAGGATTGGGAAAGGTATAACCATTCAGGGTGGGATTCTCAAGGACACATCCTTTTACATTGCCAATGTCTTTATCTATGCTCCTGTCCCATACCACACCAAAAACATCCCTGTACTGATCATCTCCCAGATAATCAAAAAAACCAATATCGCCTCCAAGTTGAAGGATATGGTTGTCAAGAGGCATATCCAGGTCATCAACCCCAAAGTAATCTTTTAAAAGATCGGTTGGTTCTTTTGTAAATTTAAAAGACCAGGGCACGTATGGAGGCTTTTCTCCATTAAGTACCATTTTAATCACATCACGTTTTGTCATATAACGTTTTTTTAGCATTAGTACAATTCTGATCCCCCAAATAGAAGAACGGTGTGCCACCTGACGTTTGGAGGTTGTGTCTATTGCCTCTTATTGTCAGTCAATTGTCCGTAATCGGCATCAGAGTCAACCAGCCGAATGCATGCTGATCCTGGGTATCGTTCGCGAATCGGACCGGCATCCCCTTCGGGAGGGGGTTGGGAACTCGCAGTGCCAACATATAGGCTCCGGCCTTTAGGCCTTGCAGGTTCAGCATCTCGTTCCAAACACGCGGCTTGTCGCCAGGCAGCAGACCAATGAGTTTGCTGGTGCTGTTGAAAGTCTTTGCAACAATGTCGTCGGTGCTTAACAGCCCAAACTCGATAGGCCAGTCATAGTAAAACGGCGCCACTCCACGGTTTTCAACCTCCACATTTACCTCGAACCTTCCGTTGGTCACTGCGCTGATCGTGACCGAAGATACATGGAATTCGTAACCCATCCGCCGCACTTCCTCCTCGGCCCGTTTGATTCGTTCCGAATTCTGTTCCTTTTCGCTCCCAAACATTCCGCTGTCCATCAACCAGCTTACATGGGTGTACTCAACGCACTTCCTGAAGTCCTGGATTTGCTTTAGGTCATGATCCGGATCAAAGACTTCGCCCCACGCTTCCGGCCTGATTTCACCGCCAATTGGCTGCGTTTTCCATTTGCCTAGCGCTTCAGAACCGGCACCCTTCAGCATTGCCATGAAAAACCACCCATCCTCCTTCCTACCCGTTTCGAGGGTTCCCCAGGCGAATGAGTCATCCTCATAGCCGAACCGGCGACTTGAATTTGGGGCCCACCGTTCGCGCCACTCGCCCCACTCGCCCTGTGGATAGCGCAACAGGACCGGCGTCGTCTTGAAGGCCGCTTCGTAGGCATCCATCACTTCGACCTGCACTTCCTTGCTTGCAAAGAGATCGTTGCGCGGCCAGTTGTGCCATTCACCCCAACTGCCTAACAGCCCGGCAGAGATGAAACCTATCCGGGGATCACCATCATATTTTTTTCCCAGTTCCGCGATGAAATGCTTTAACACCTTTTGCAGATTGGTGTCGGAGTAGTCTGGAGTTTCGCTGGCAGGCTTCTTCCCCTGCCCCCACTTGTGGACTTTCAGCCCCTCCCTGATGAGAAATTTGGGAATCGCATCCTTCCAGCCGGGAAATTCGAGGTACACCCGGAAGACAGTCTGATGTCCGCGGCTGGTGATGGAATCGAGAAGGTTTTCAAGGGGTTTCCAGTCGTATTGGTCGTAGCCGGTAACGAGTGCCGATAAAGGAATGTAGTTAAACTCCATACTGTGGGGAAACTTTCCGCGTCCATCCCTAACATAAGGTACCAGCCCCTTCAGCGGGTTGTCCACCGGGGCCGGGGCGTACTCCAGAACCTGCTGACGGACCTCTTTGCCAGCAACGGTAAACCCGTCTTTTATCCAATTTGGGGCATTCTTTGTAAGATAAGTTGAACTATCTTGTGCTTGTACACCAATATTCGTATTCTCCAGTGGGATAAAAAACTGTAAAAATAGAATAACGATCAGAGGGGAATGAGATATCCTTTTTGTGTTCATTGAATTTTTTTTAGAGTATAAAATGAATTTTATCTATATTTTTAAACTGCTTTCTTTACCATCTTGCCTTCGTTGGCAAAAACGCCTGCTGCAACTGACTTGTCTACAGATCGCTTCAGCGGGATCATTCAGGTATCCCGATCAACAGATGATTTTCCGAAAGTTTTTGGACAGTCTCACCGCTTAGTAATTTATTGGGTACGGCTGAAATATTTTCCGGGTTCCAGCTATGTTTAGACTCAAATTTTGCTAAATCCTCCCGGGTTTTGAATTTTACCGATATTACAGTATTCTCAATACCTGAAAGAATTACTACACTATATCCTGTTACATCTTTGAAGTAATCTTCCCAGTCGGGAGCGCCATTCATTAAACCTAATTTACCTTTTGCCAGGATGGCATTGCTCCTGATGATTTCAGGTTGCACACCTGGCAGATAATTTGAGAAACCGGCTGATGGTTCCCTGATTTTACGAATAATAGCCTCTCCGATTCTTAAAGATGCTATACTGTCGGTTTCACTTCCCGAACTATTAACAATACTTATATAGCAAGATCCTGCGCATATCTGTAATTGGTAGCGGGTCTGACAGGTATAGGAAGAGATAGACGGCATATTCCTGCAACGGTGCTTTGATACGGAAAATATACCGAACGCCTCTTCGGGACCGGTCATCCTAAATATTTCTGTTTTATACTTACCTCCCATAAAATCGATCTCGGAAATCCATGCAGCAGAAAACCCATACTCAAGATAAAGCTCGGCGCCTCCATCAATATATCCGAACAGAGAGGCTCCTGTAAATGTCCTGGCAGGTTGAAACGTACCATCCGGCAAGTCGCTCTTATCAATAGCCGGAAATGTTCCCTCCATTTGCGGAAAGCAATTAATTGAAAGGGAAAGAAGAAAGAATAGCACGAAAGTAAATTTATTCATGGTTAATTAATAATCAGTAATTTGGAAATTGAATGTCAAACATTATGCATTGAATTACTCAGCCCAGATCAAATACTTTAAGGTCAATCTTTTCTTTATCTGAGACACCTAATCCAAGTTTCGATGACATTGCAAGAAAGGTAAGCGAATCCGGAGCAGCTGATTTTTGGAGCCCTTCAGCAATCCTTTTTTCAGCGATGATATCATAACCAATCCTGTCCATTGCCACCGGGTCTGACGCGGCAAGAATAGAATAATAATTACATATAAACTGAGGATTAGCGCCAGGGCCGCCGTTAAAACAGCCCCGGAGACCATCACAGATATTCAGGACAACTTTATCGCGTAATGGAGGGAAAGCACATACCTCAGCACACGTGTCATTCAAGAGTTTTGCATGGAGCCGTCCGGTATTGGACACTGACCCAAAAGCCAGATTTTTCATCGCATTTGTTATAGAGCCACCTACATTCTTCAGGATAGGAATGTTAATTATCTTATCAACTTCCTTGGTAACTATCTTCGAGAAATAGGAATATTTCCCGCCGTTTACCATATACGGCATTGTTTTGCTATCATATACACCATCAACATCAGCCCAGTAGAACCACTCTTTATCAATATTTCCCTCACTATAAAGTTTTCCGTCTTTGTCAAAATACGATCCTTTCTCATCCTGCTGCTCTGTACCCATTATTTTAATCCCCTGGTAATTCTCAGAGTTAAAGCCGGTATCAATAAGTTCAATTCCCCTTCTGTCCCATATAATAATATTCTTTTTATCTATCCCACTTTCAGTAAGCTGTCTGACAACCGACTTGACTACAGCATGACTGGTAGTCAGTAGTTTGCCTGCAGATGGATTAACTTTCAAACCTATTATTTCACCCGGATTAACAAATGATCTCCAGGCTTTTTTGAGGCTTTTTTGTCCTGTAAGTTCAAGCATTGCCTTTTCTATCATCATATAAGCTTCCTGTTCAACCGGTTTGTCATTGACAACCGCTTTGGAATTTTTAATATGGACCACTTTACCCGGAAATTTACCTGGCATTGAAAAGGAATTTCTGGGGATCTTTGTAGCATCACCAATGTTGGTAGAAGGTTTTTCCTGAACCTGAAATGGTTCAGATGCAAATAAAGTCAGAGGTTTAACTGCAAGCGCTGCGCTCCCTGCACCCAGTATAGTACAGAATTTTCGACGATCAAGAGAATCTTTTTTCATGACGTTGGCCGATGAGATATTAAAATTTATATAGATTTCAATTATATTGTTGAACTATTTGGGTATGTTTTATTTTGTAAAAGGATTCCATTCTTTTAAATAGGAAATTTTTGCAATTTCTGTTTCCGGATCAAATGAAACCGGAAGCCATAAATAGTGTGATCTGTTTAAGTTAGCAGAATCAGGGACCCACCACTGATCAAACATTCCAAGAAGAATGCCTGATTTTTTAATTAACAAAAAACTAGTGATCTGAGAATTCCATGTCTTATTCTCTGACATACACATTTGTTTACTGTATGGGCCCAAAGGAAACGAAGAAACCGCATAATCTGTTTCAGTTGCACTCCAACCTTCCACCCCTGAACCTGCAACTAAATATTTGCCTTTAAATTTTATCATTGCCGGGGCTTCATGTCTTTTCCCAAGCGCAATTACTGTTTTTTTGGTTGAAAACAAATAATCATCTGTCAATAAATCCACTCTTATATTTCTACTTCCATCATCATAAACTAAGTAAGCATTCTCATCATCATCTTTGAAAACATTAAGGTCTTGTGCGCACCCTGGAGAACCAAAACGTTCATCATCCTCAGATCTTTTTTCATAAGCTTCGGGAGCTCCTGTTTCCCTGAATCCTAAAATCTTAAATGGGCCAACCGGACTGTCAGATACAGCAACACTTGCCATTCTGTCAGGATATCTTGTTGCATAATGAAAAAACCACATTACATATTTTTTAGTCAATTTATTATATAATACATGCGCCCTGTGAGATGTTCCGTTGGAACCCCATCCTGAATCGGGATAAGCCAATGCAATTCCCTTATATTTCCAATTAACCAGGTCTTTTGAGGTGTAAACATTTATTCCGGGATTCAATTTTGCGGCTGGTTTGCCATATTCACCCTTAATGGTATTTCTGTAATCAGAACCATACCAGTAAAATGTATTATCAAATTGAGAAATACCACCATCATGTGCAGAAATTAATTTTCCATCTATATCTAACCAATCTGCATTATTAACAATAAAAATATCTTTATCCGTTTTACAGGAAAAGAATAATAATATTGATACTAAAATCAATTTTCCCACTCTGTTCTTTTTCATAAAATATAATTTAACTTAAATCTTTACATTTATATATTGGTGTCCATATAATAAATACTCATCAGGTCCAAAGATTTGTACTGATGCTTAAGCCGCAAGCTGAAATTATCCCAGTTTCTGTTCGGACTTTCCGTCCAGCCGACCTCAGCGAGTGCCAGTATACGCGGAAAAATCTGGCGGTCCATCTTTGGTTCAGTCCTGTCAATATGAGACCAGAAACAAGCCTCTACTCCTAAAATATGTTCAGGATTAACACTTTCAAGTTTATCAGATAATGGTTCGAATGTGTATACCTTCTCAGTTGATATGTTTTTATAGCTATAATCGAAATAGCAATGGGAAGTCGGGGCCATAATAACATCATTCCCCTGGGTGATAGCAGCTAAAGCTATATTTTCCATTCCACCGCGCCAAAACATCACGGTAGCTGTTTTACTGAGTCCGCCTTGTGAAATCTCATCCCATCCAATGAGCTTTTTACCTTTACTGTTCAGGAATACTTCTATTCGTTTCGTAAACCAACTTTGAAGCTCATCCTCATCCTTTAATCCGTATTTCTTTATTGCTCCTTGGCAGTCAGGACAGGCTTTCCATTTTTCCTTCGGAGCTTCATCACCACCTATATGGACATACTTTGACGGAAACAATTCAATTATTTCAGAAAGAACATTTTCAAGGAACCCAAATGTCCTTTCTTTTCCTGCACAAAATATCACATTTTGGATACCCGGTCCTTTAAAAAATGGAGAGACTGATAAAGTCTCCCCGGTACAGGATAATTCAGGATATGCAGCGAATACTTCTGATGTGTGGCCAGGCATTTCTATCTCAGGGATAATTTCTACGTTCCTCGCTTCTGCATACCGGACCAGTTCACGTATATCTTCTTTTAAATAAAAACCTTCCCTTTCCTTAGGTTCATGATAGATGGTATCGAATTTTGATGCCTTCTCAGTTAAGGCGGAATACTTATCTATCTCAATTCTCCACCCCTGATCATCTGTCAGGTGCATATGGAGTTTATTCAATTTGTAGTACGCCATGGCATCAATATACTTTTTGGTATGACGCGTATTCCAGAAAGTACGGCTATAGTCGATCATTAAACCTCGCCAACTAAAGCGTGGTTTGTCAACAATGTTTACACAGGGAAGAATCCATTTAACCCCATCAACTGTAGCCTCCCTTAATATTTCATGGGGGAACAACTGGCGCAATGTTTGGATACCCCAAAATATCCCTCGCATGTTATACGCAGTAATCAGTACTTTTTCATGGGTGATATTAAGTTGATAGCCCTCATCACCAAGGTGCAAAAGTTCATCCGATAATTTCAGCTCGATATAATTTCCTCCGGCACTCTCCTTGTTTATCGGGAGCTTGTATCCAGATGCCGGCGAAAGATATGCCCGTAATTGTTCTGCTTTTAGAAGTAAATTATGACCTGCTTGTATTGATGTATTACCGGTCATTTCAAATGTCCCGTTTAAAACGATAATCTCACTGGGCATAGGGATAATTTGGATCTCTTTTGTAACCTCTCCAGCAGTTACCGGTTCCTTTAATGGAGACAATGAAATAATCAGAATGGAAATCAATAATAAATCTTTCATAATTTTTTTATTTTTCCTATGCCTATGAAGTTCAAATATTAACTTCTGTCAACATTGGGTTTGATATCTGTTAACTCCGAGATTTTGACTGTACGGCATTCATCAATTGACCTTCGCGCTGCAAACCCGATCAGGCAGGCCATCGCCCCATCGCGGGTCCCGGCTGCATGTTTGAAGGGATCTTCCATCCCTGGGTTCCGGAATATTTTGTCCTGGAGCCTGGAGTCGCCACCACCGTGGCCGCTGCGTGAAACCGGAACTTCGATGCGCTGAAATTCACCAAAGTTGTCCATTACTACAATCTCTTCATCATCGTTGACCTCTGTGGCTTTTTGTGACATCTCCTGCAGGTGGAGCGCCGCCTGGTCGGCAGTGGATTTCCTGTTATACGGGATGCCTTCCGAGGCATCGATACGCCCGCTCTTTCCGTTGAAGGCGATCCGCCATCCCTCGTACGGCGAGTAGGTTGTCACGGAATAGGATACTTGTACGCCGTTGGCATATTTGATCTGCACGGCCATCTTGTCGAAGATGTCGATGCTCCCGCGCCACAAACAGTTATCGCGCAGATAACCATCGTATTTTTCGTTTTCGGCATACAGTTTCATGTAATGGGAATTTTTGGTCATGTCCCAATAGAACTTGCATTCTTTGGTGTGCGGGCAATTGCGGCAGTTGTTGCCCCTGAATTTGTTGTTTTTCCCGTAATGTTCGAGCATCCCGTAAGCATTGACCTCAACGGGATCGGAGTCGATCATCCAATTCAAAAGGTCAAAATGATGGGATGCTTTGTGTACCAGCAGCGTACCGCTATTGGCACGATGCCCGTGCCAGCGGCGGAAGTAGTCGGCGCCATGAAAGACATTCAGGTACCAGTGGAAATCGACAGAGGTAACCTGTCCAACCCTGTGTGCGGCCAGCAATTTTTTAAGCTCCGAAAATATTGTACCATACCTGTAATTGAACCCTACCTTAACCTTTATCCCCGATTTTAATTCGGCATCCAGGATCTGTTTCAACTTCGTTTCGTCTGTGGTCAGTGGTTTTTCTGTAAGTACCTCTGCCCCGTATTCCAGCGCTTTAATGATGTAAATATGGTGGGTGGCATCTACTGTGGTTACAATGACCATGTCCGGTTTTGCCTTGTTCATCATTTCATCAAAATCGGTAAAGATTGGACAGTTGGTTTTAATCAAATCTTTGGCGTACCCTGCCCTACCTGGATTAACATCGCAAAGCCCCACAAACTCTACAATATCACCATAATCTGCCTGAACCCGCCGGCCCCAAAATGTAGATCCGCGGTCACCGGTGCCAACAAGAGCCAAACGCTTTTTTGCCCCATTCTTTGAGGGTTGGGCCCACGACGGGGAGTTGAGCAATGATCCTGCCGCTGTTGCCCCGGTCAGGGCAATAAAATTCCTTCTTTTCATATACTCTATCAATTTTTTATTTGACCTTTTCAAAATAGGGGAGTCTTTCCAAAGGGACATCAATAAAAATCGACTTTCCGCCTTTATAGACTATCCCGACATCAGATTTCCATGTTCCTTTAGGGAGCACGACGCTTCTTCCGTTTGTCCCTGGCTGAACTACTGGCGCAACAAGCAGGTTATCGCCCATCATAAACTGGTCGTTAATAGTTTCATAGCCTTGATTGGGGAAAACGAATTCCATGTTCCTCAGGATAGGGTCGCCTGTTATTGCCGATTCCCTTACCAGCTTCATTATCATTGGGGTAAATTTCATTCTTGATTGCACGCACTTTTTTACAGCCTCAAAATGCTGCAAATCCAATATCCTCCATGGTGCAACAGAAAACTGCATCATTGGCATCAAAGCATGACATTGGGCTGATCTTACAATCAGGTCCTGATTGATTGATTCTGGATTTTCAAATGAAGCGAGCAGTCCGCCGCCAATCAGATCCGGACAGGAAAAAGTGTAACCGGAAAGGCCTTCAACAATCATATTAGGTATGAGTGCCTGAAGATCTTCCCATGTATGTTTTTTATCAGTAAGTCTCTGGCCAAGTGGTTGACCACCCATTTTCCAGCAGGCGCGATATTCATTGAGCGGAAAACGCAAACCAAATTGTGCATACAATTCACAATGCTGGTTTGGAGTAATTTTTCCCCTGCTTAAAGCATTTGGCGGATAAAAGAGCATATCCCCGGCATCAAATTTAAATCCATCAACCTTGCAATCCTTTACCAGCCTGTCCAATTGACTATTAAACCATTTTACTGCCGCGGGGTTAGAGAAATCAAGTTCTGCAGAAACACCATCCCACCAGCGGATCATTACAGGATTTACTACAGATTCCCAGGTATCTGTTGGTTTGGCTTTCTCTAACAAAAATGCCTTCTCACTGCTCAACTGGTTGTAAATAAGTGTTTGATCCGGACTAACGAACGGACAGATCCATAGCATTACCTTAAATCCCATTTTATGAAGTTGATCCATCATATCTTTGGGATTTGGAAATCGTCTGGGATGGAAATCCCAAAGACCATAATCTTCCTGCCAGGTATCATCAAGCATTAGAACACCGGCAGGTAATCCGTTGGCAATAATTGCTTTAGCATATTTCAAAATAGCGGCCTGACTCTGATGGTAATTAAGTTCGATCCATGTATTGTACTGTGGTGCAGCAAATAACATGGTGTCAGGAAGCAATCCGCTTGCTGGAAAATATTTCTTCGAAACAAATCGCCGCACTTCGGCCAGTGTTGTCCCCGATTTACCGGTAATTACATCATTATTCGGATCTGTGATAATAATTTTGTCGTTTCTCACTTCGAATTTAAAGGGCTGATCACTCCACACATACTGGCCTTTGCTGGTAAGAATCAGCGGCTGAAGCTGGTTATATTTATTGTCATCGGAAAAATCCATAGCATAATTGCCCTGAAAGGGCATGAGATGACCGTCATTGATAACTCCGGCCCATACCTTTTCGCCATTTTCAAGAATAATTTTTCCTGATGGGTCCTGCGTTTGGGCAAAAGACAGATTTGTAACAAATAGTATAAGTAAAAATCCTGTTAAAATTCTATTAGTCATATTTTTCAAATTTATTTAATGTGATTTTTTAGAAACTGTTTTAGTCAGACTTTAAACACTGTAATACATCCCAGGGAATTATCGTTCTTAATCCTTATCCATATTTTTTGAGTTATAAGATCAAAATACCATCCATTTTCCTGGCTTGCTTTGAATCGCTCAATGTCTTTAAACTCTTGAACAAATTCTTTATTTAATTCACCCATTTCAATCTTCACAGGAGCTGCTCCTCCTGTGAAATTTATTCTAAACAAATAATCGTTGTTTGTTTTATTCCATTTTAGCATAATATCCTTTTCAGTCTGTTCAACGTCAAATTGTACCTTGTCTCCTGTATCATTTAACTCGAATTGGCTTTTACCTTTCATTTTAGGCCAAATAGACATAGTTACGTAACCTTTTGATTCAGACCACCCGAATCCACTGTAACTGTTACTTATTTCCATCGGGATAATCGCCCCTTCCCTGATAAACAAGGGGAATTTCCATATAGTTTCCTTAAAACCCGACCAGGTAATTTTTTTTGGGCCGGAAATAACCTTATTTTCATCCCAGAAGTCAATCCATTTACCTTCAGGCAGATAAACGTCCCTTGATTCCCTGGTATCTATTATAGGAGCAACTAATATCGATGAACCTACCATGAACTGATCATCAACCCGCCAGGTGTCGGGGTCGTCCTGAAAACCCCATACAAGGTGTCGAACTACCGGGGCCCCTGTTTCATGGGCTTCATTGGCAAGTGTGTTCCACAAAGGAGTCAGATCGGTGTGCAGCCAGCTTAAATAGCGATAATGATCCTGTGCTTTTTCAGAGAACCACCAAGGCATATGCAATGTTTGCATACCTGGCAACATAGCTCCAAATTGAGCCCAGCGCACCCAGACATCTTCGGTTACATATCGGTTCATGTAACCTCCTATATCAGTTGAAACAAAAGGAAGCCCGCTAAAAGAAAGCGATAATGCGGAATAGATAGTAGAAGGAAGTCCATTATTGGTAAAACTCCCGGTCAGATCGCCATGCCACTTGGAATTGGTGTTGGCCGAGGATCCAACCCAGGCAGCGCGTGGGATCATTAGAAAATCGTCTCCGTATTTCTTCTTTAAAGTTTCATAAAATATTCGATTGTATTCCAGTGCATAAGAGTTATGAACATCTTTACCCATTCGCCCACCGTAAAGAACTGCATCTGCAGGCAAATCCTGCCCTGCATCCAGCTTGAAGCCTTTCAGTCCCAGAGCAAGCGCCTGATCAATCTGTTTCTGCCACCAGCGACAAGCTTCGGGATTGAAATAATCAATAAAGTTGTAATATTCCCCTTCAAGTTCTCCCGATTTTGATATTTTAACATTCCCTTCATCAGGATTCTTTCCTGGTTTTTTTACTAAATAACCTTTCTCAATCGCTTCCTTCCAGTTTGAAGCTTCATTGGTAGTATAGGGTACAGTCCATGCAAGCGTATTAACCCCTAAATCACTTAATTCTTTTATCAACTTTTTAAGGTCCGGGCTAAATGCCGGATCAGGAATCATTGAGGTACGCGCATCCAGCCAGTATGGCTCAAACCAGGTCACCCCAATAGGGATATTCATTTCATGAAGCTTCCTTACCATTTTTATAAAATCCTCCCCTTTTATCGGATTTAAATCACTCTTCGGTCTGGTATTATTGCCGGAAGTGGGACTACCACTGGAATCCCCCGGGGCAAAAGGGTTATCTTCCAGCCAGAACCAGGGTTTAAATGACCAACGGGGCGGTTTCGCGGGCATTCCGGTTATGGTAAGAAAATTGCGGATAACCGATTGAATTGATTCACCCAAAACCAGTGTAATATCCTGTTCTCCAACAGGGGATTCAATAACCAATTCATCTGATTTTCTTTTACCAATATCAAATTTCACCAATCCTCCATAATTCAAAAAAAATGCATAATTGTTTGTAGAAACAAAGTATGGCATATAAGCACACTCGTCAGGGGTCCCTGTTTTATCCCAAAGATCAAAAGATTGGCCTCTTTGCGCCACATGCCCATTCCACATCTCACCGAATCCGTATATTTCTTCTACCGGATTTAGTTTAACAACTCTACGGATACCTGAAATCTTCTGGCCCGGACTTCTCGTTTTTATCCGGAACCCGTATTCACTGACACTATTTACCTCGATTTCAAAATTTACCCCCTTTTCTCCCGAAATCCTTATCAAAATATCCTTTCCCCCTTTTAATTCGACTTTCGAATTCCCTTCAGCAGAAATCCAACTGCCCTGAACAAAGAAAGACGGTTTTTGATAATCAGTATAGTGCTCCCGGCCTTCAGTATCGGCAAGCTTCATTTGCCAGGTATGTTTATCGATAATAAGCCGCGATGATTTATTATTAAAAATATAAGTATCATTTGTTATTTTCAAAAACGGTAATTCCTTATCATTATTGACAACTAAGTCGGTGGCAATGATACTTGCGCTTGCCGGGAAAACCATAAAACACATAATTCCGGTTATTAGCCGGATATCCCTTCTCAAAGAAAATCGAAAATTGAAACTATATAATCCCATTATATTCACGTGTAAATAATTTGTTTTTTAATGTTTATTGTCCTCGTAAAGGTACTGACCCGCTTGAACTGTCACATCTGTTCTTTGCTAGGGCCGGGGCCAGGCCGAAATCTGTTCCGACTGATGATTTTGCCCAATAATGTCCCTGTATAATTATGGTCTTCTTATAACACAGACTCACCTCTCAATCATATATAATATATGACTGAGAAGTTCGTCTGCCTACCGCTGGAAAGCCTGAGTAATGGACCTTAACGGTCTTTTACCTGGACTCTTAGGGCTGGTGAAGTGGATACCATCACCATCATGGACATGCCACTGCACTTGAAAGACTAATATCCCCCCACAAATTGGGACGTTTAAACCCACCGCTTTCTATCAGGTTCTTCCAGTCAAATGAGTTTGTAACACCGCCATCCATGTCATCATTGGAGAAGAGGATGCCCAGCGTTTTATCTGGAACAGGGGTTGTGCCAATCTGTGCCCATGGTACCGCAATCTCAACAATATAACCGGATCCTGAGGTGGTAATGGCCTTCTGTATTGTTTTACCAGCTGCAGCAGCATAATAATTGACGGGATTTGAATTTAATGCAGTGATTATAATCTGGTAATCGTTTGTATCCATCGTAGCTGATTTTTCATGCCCGATATCGAGGAACAATTCAATGGCATCTTGCTCCCAAGGATTAACAGCTGGATTTTCTATTTGGCTGTCCGTTACTTCATACGCGATGTAAAGATTGGTGTTGTCCCATAACGTCCTTACTTTTACTGCATTATTACTAAATGTCGGGTTGGTAAATGTAATTGAATTTGCATTTGTCCAACTGCATTCGGAAAGGGTCCCGTCGATTGTTATTGTTTTAGCGTTCTTTTTTACGACAAAGGAGTTATTGGCAGCATCAATCGTAATCGCCAGCGTTGCTGATCCTGTACCGGTAACATTGGTAGCGCCAATTGTTACATTGGTGGTTGCCGCGGTTGTTGGCGTACCCGAAATAACGCCGGTCGCGGCGTTAAATGATAGTCCCGCGGGCAGGGGCGTCGCGCTAAAGGATGTTGGAGTGCCTGATGCCGTGATAGTGTATGAAAAGGCCGAACCTATAGTGCCTTGTTTGGTAAGAATGCTGGTGATGACCGGTAGTGGAAGTGAAGCTGCAATAGCAATCGCCAACGTTGCTGTTCCGGTACCGCTAACATTGGTAGCGCCAATTGCTACATTGGTGCTTGCAGCGGTAGTCGGCGTACCCGATATAACGCCGGTCGCGGTGTTAATTGATAGTCCTGCAGGCAGGGGCGCAGCGCTAAAAGATGTTGGAGTGCCTGATGCTGTGATAGTGTATGAAAAGGCTAAACCTGTAGTCCCTTGTTTGGTAAGAATGCTGTTGATGACAGGCACCTGAGGTGCAATCGTGATCACCAGCGTTGCTGTCCCTGAACCGGTGGTCGTACCCGGAACATTCGTAGCGCTAATTGGTACATTGAAACTTCCTGGTGTAGTTGGTGTACCCGAAATAACGCCGGTCGTATTGTTAATGTATAGTCCGGCAGGCAGAGGCGTTGCGCCAAATCCAATCGGATCACCCGATGCCGTGATCGTGTATGAAAAAGCTGAACCTACCATTCCTGAAGCGGTAAGCGGGCTGGTGATGACAGGTACAGGTAAGGTTTTCTTGGTACAGCTCATACTCACCAGCAAACTTAGCGCTACTGAAATAATTAATACCGGCCACATTGTTGTTTTCTGTGTAACGTTTCTGTTTTTTTTCATGATAATAAATTTTAAAGATTAATCATTTGATTGTTATTGTTGCAGCGCATTTTTTTTTAACAACCGGCATATTGTTAAGGGGCGCCAGGATAACCATTTGGATAACTTCCCACCAATAAAGTATTATTACCCACAGTATTTCCGGATTGGTTTCCTTTAATAGGAGTAGGGGCGCCTATGTGGTTGCCGGTGATTGTATTTCCTGTCGCCCCAAAATCAGGACCTATCTGAATTCCGACATCCCCTGTTCCTATCCAATTATCAGTAACGGTTGCTGCGACGCCGTCACCAGGCTTAGTATCTAAACGTATCCCGGTTCCATAATTCCAATTAAACTTAGGGTTACCACCATAAGTCCCCACTCCGTAGAAAGTCGCGAATGTATTTCCTGTAATGGTAACATAGGATGTATGTCCAACCCAGCTAAAAACATCTATCTGACAACCATTATTGTTTATAAATTGATTGTTAACAATCAGGACATCTTTGACAATATCACCGGTTGTCATCACACCATCCGGCGGGTTTTGGCGGGGCTTACCCACATTCGGTTCAATGTCTATACCGGCCTGTGGCGCGTGTCCGTGCGTGTTCCTGAAAACGGAGTTTTTAACGGCCACTGTTTCCCCAGCAATAATAGATAATCCCTGCCTGCGGTTATTATCAGCCACTACAGAGTCAAATGTGATATTTTTATTGGGCATAAAGCCCCAAACACCTCCATAATCGCCACCCATCATAAATCCATCGCCCCAGCAGTCTATCGCCTTCACTCCTTCGATGTAAATATTTTGACTGAATTCTATTGAAATACCATTGCCATCCTGGCCTCCATAATCCATCGTCTCGTTATATTCATATTCTCTTGAGTGCGTCGCACGGTCGCCCTGCACGGTACCTCCAATGACATTGACATTCTGAGCCTTCCTGATATTAATAATTGCGTATGAACCGGAGTTGTTTGTAATCTCCTTGAGAACAGCTCCACTTGACATCTTGAATGTCATATTGCTTTTTAATTCCACCCCGCCCTCAAGCCACCTTCCGTTCCCATTGCTATTGTTGCCACTGCCGTAAAACTTCTGCTGAATCATATACGTACCATCCGGCACAAAAACAGTTCCGCCAGATACACAAGCATTTATAGCTGCCTGAATAGCTTCCGTATCATCAGTACTACCATTGCCGGTCGCGTTATACGGCTGATTCTTCACATTGATGATATTGTCCGCAAGAGTAGCAAACGACATCTGGGTACCATAACCTGTTCCCGCCCTGTTGGTCGCGTAAGCTCTCAGGTAATAGAGTGTACCGGCTGTTAATCCGGTTATTGAACTTGTAAATGTTCCTGTTCCTGTACCGTCTGTGGTTTTACTGTTCGCAATTGTCGGATTTGGCGACGTACTCCAGCAAACCCCGCGGGCTGTAACGCCCGCTCCGCCGCCGCCCGTTACATCCCCTCCGCTTGTCGCGGTGGTCCCGGTTACGGACGAAGCAGCTGTGGTTGTCGCGAGTACAGGTATGCCGGGCACGGCAACAGGTATATCTTCTTTCCCGCGACAGCCCGTGGAAAACAATAATATTATCTCGAGAACAATTATTAATCTTTTCTTCATGATCAAAATAATTTTAAAGATTGCTGCCTTAAAAGCGGACTTAACAACTATGGATTGATTACTTAATTTTTTCTTTGGCTTTTCATCAGGAAAGTGATGTTCCTTGTTTGCATTTGCCGCTTTAACACTTTAATTACAAGCAACATACATCACTTTCCGGCATTTCAAATTACTTTTTTAAGGAAATTCCAACATGGAACCCCTCCTAGATTTTGATGGAAAACTATTTCACGGATTGGGACTAATCGTATTGCCGCCAACGTCATCCTTAACTGTATAAGGATAGCCTGAAATAGTGTTGTGAATAGCAGTGTTGCCGGTTGCTCCATTTATGAACCTTATTCCTGCCTGAGAGCCAGTGAGAGTAGGACTAACTGATATTGTGTTATAATTATACGTATTATTTATAGATGTGCTTCCCTGTATTGTAATCGCATCAACAGAAGAACTGGATGTTATTGTATTATTGCTTATTGTAATTCCACTTCTTGAGTTAAAGGTGCTTATACCCCACCAATTACCAGAAATGGTATTACCTGTCACGGTTATATTACTTACTTCCGGAGTGCCTGCGGAAAATATCACAAACCCGGTATTATGATTATTAAGAAATTGATTATTTAATATCTGTACATTACGCACATAATCGCCGCCGGGATCAGGCTCTATGTCCATTCCTGACTGGGGTGCTTGACCTATAGTGTTCTTAAAGATAGAGTTTTCAATCAATACGCCATCCGCCCAAGTGATTGATATCCCCTGACGACGATTATCATCAGCTACAACCCCGTCAAGTGTGATGTTACTGCAGGGCCCAGGTCCTTCGCCGATTAAAAACCCATCTCCCCAACATTCTGTAGCAGTAACGCCCAAGATAGATATATAACTTGAATTGCCTATGTCGATTCCATACCCCCATTGACCGTATAAGTATGGGTCTGGGCTGCTAATATAATCTCCAGGGGTAAGATGTTCATGCCGCTCTCCTTCTACCTTACCTCCAGTGACTTGAACATTAGTTTTTCCTGATATTTTAATAATACTATAACCTAATTCTGCATTAGGTATCGCCTTAAGTATAGCCCCGCTTGTCATTTTAAATGTCATATTACTTGCTAAATTCACAGAGACAAGTGCATTTATCATATATGTTCCATCGGGCACTAAAACAGTTCCACTCCCGTGAGCAGAAACCTGATTTACTGCTGTTTGGATTGCCCCGGTATCATCGGTACCGTCATTAGGCGTTGCACCTGTAGTAAGCACATTCACTTCGAAAGTAGTAGTAAACGACACCTGGGTACCGTAACCTGTCCCCATACTGTTGGTAGCGTAAGCCCTCACGTAATAGAGGGTATTTGCTGTCAATCCGGTTAATGAACTCGTAAATGTTCCTGTGCCTGTGCCGTTTGTAGTTTTACTGTTCGCAATTGTCGGGTTTGCTGATGTACTCCAGCAAACCCCGCGGGCTGTAACAGCTGCTCCGCCATCACCCGTTACATTCCCGCCACTTGTCGCGGTGGTTTCGGTTACGGATGAAGCGGCGGTGGTTGCCGCGAGTATAGGTACGCTGACAGTGGTAAACGATATCTGGGTACCATAACCTGTTCCTGCGCTGTTGGTAGCATATGCTCTTACGTAATAGAATGTACCGGCTGTCAATCCGGTTATTGAACTTGTAAATGTTCCTGTGCCAGTGCCATTTGTAGTTTTACTGTTCGCAATTGTCGGGTTTGCTGATGTACTCCAACAAACCCCGCGGGTTGTAACAGTTGCTCCGCCATCACCCGTTACATTCCCGCCACTTGTCGCGGTGGTTCCGGTTATAGCTGAAGCAGCGGTGGTCGCCGCAAGTGTAGGTATGCTGGCTCCCGCGACAGGTGTCAGTTCTATGTAATCGAAGCTCAGCTTATAATTAATAGAAGAAACATTTTTACCGATGACAGTAAACTTGAAGGTGTGATTACCTGCCGACAAAGTAGCATCTCCCATATCTGTCAGCCCGTAAATAAGACCAGAGTTGCTAAACTGGTCTATATTAGGGCCTTTTGCCGTACCATCGAGATAAAATGTGCAAATAGCCCGGCTGTTCTGTTTAGCCGACATTACTTTAATATTGTATGTACCTGCCGCCGCCGCGTTAATGGTGTATTGTATCCACTCACCAACTGCAGTAGAATTCATCATACTGAAATTACCACCACTGGCGCCTGCATCTGCCTGCACGAAGGCAGGGTGTTGGCCACTGGTGGTCACAGTAAGGGATTCTGCCTCGTACTTACTACTACTCGGTGTCAGATCTATGTAATCGAAGCTCAGCTTATAATTAATAGAAGAAGCATTTTTACCGATTACCGTAAATTTGAAGGTGTGACTGCCTGCCGACAATGTAGCATCACCAAAATCCGTCAACCCGTAAATAAGGCCAGTGCTGCTATATTGGTCTATATTCGGGCTTTTTGCCGTGCCATCAATATAAAGTGTGCAAATAGCCCGGCTATTCTGTTTAGCCGACATTACTTTAATATTGTATGTACCTGCCGTCGCCACGTTAATGGTGTATTGAATCCACTCACCAACTGCTGTAGAATTCATCATGCTGAAATTACCGCCACTGGCGCCTGCATCTGCTTGCACGAAGGCAGGGTGTTGGCCACTGGTCGTAACTGTAAGGGATTCTGCCTCATAAATTGCAAGGGACCCTCCCTTTAAGGTAGGGGTTAAAGTCATAGGGGTAGATGGGTCACTACCTTTTTGTATAATATTTTGTTTACTACAACTGAATGTGAAAAACAATAATATTAACGGGAGAACAATTTTTAAATGTTTTTTCATAATAAGATAATTTTAAATGGTAAGATAATTTTAAATGTTTTACAATTCCCTTATCCAGATATTTCTGTATTGGACCGGATTTTTATGTTCATTTGAATGGTTTTGGATCATCAGTGGCGCTTTAAGATTAAGATTTGAATATCCCCGTATTTCGGCGTTATTTTGGATCAATACCCCGTTATGCAGCACGGTAACACGCGCCGGAATAACAACTTTGCCTTGCTCATTAAACCGTGGCCCTGTAAATATGATATCGTAAGTTTGCCATTCCCCGGGTTTTTTACTGGCATTGACCATTGGCGGGTGTTCTTTGTAAACAGCGCCGGCCTGACCGTTTGAGTATGTCTTGCCTTCAAAACTTTCAAGCACCTGTATTTCATAGCGGCCCTGTAAAATAATTCCACTGTTTCCCCGACGTTGGCCTTCTCCGATGATATCAGAAGCTGTTCTCCATTCTACATGTAACTGACAATCCCCGAATGCCCTTTTGGTCCGTACAGAGCCCGAATCTGCCGCATCCGTAGCTATCTCACCAACAACCGGCCATCGCGCTTTTCCTCCTTTGATGTCTTCCCAGGCATTCAGGTTGTCGCCATTGAACAGGACAATCGCATCGGAAGGAAGTGTACCTGTACCTTCAGGGAAAACTTTTTTCGGAATTGTATCCGATTTTTCAGGCGTAGCAGGATTTTGTTGTTCCTTATCCGGCTTTTGAGCGAATAAATTTATTGAGATGATTAATAATGTTACCGTTAGCATTGGTAACAGGTATTCTTTCGTAATTCTCATATTCCAAAAATTTAAAGTAATTTATTTAATCAATAGAAGGAAAAATATAAGGCCCGCGATAAATCGGGGTCATCATACTATTCGCTTTGCTGCTATCCATAAAACCCTGCTTTTGGGGGTCATACTTTAGTATCTCTCCAGTTCTGTAAGCAAGATTTCCTAAAAGTGCGGTAACAGCGGCGGCATGGCCGATTTCAATAGTACAATCCGGCTGCTTCCTGTTTTTTACCGCATCAAGAAAATGACGGACGTGCGTTTGATTTGCATCCTGTTGGATAGGCTGAGGCGGGAGATCTGCTGTTAATGGTTTATCGCTTTTCCCCTCCGTCACTAACTCCCACGATTCGCGGTTTGCTACCACGGTGCCCTTTGAACCAACAAATGATACACCATAATTGCGGTTCCATGGACCGGATTGAATTCCGCCGTTATTTTCCCATTGCACTATACAATCGCCATAGTTATAAACCACATTTAAAGTATCCGGGGTTTGGATTTCGTTTCCGGGGAACCGCATGATGCCTCCCGATGCAACAACTGTTTCCGGAAATTGCCTGGTGTCGCCCATGGCCCATAAAGCCATATCCAGCAAATGAACGCCCCAGTCGGTCATCAAACCTCCCCCGTAATCCCAATTCATGCGCCAGGAACCATGAAACCGGTTTCTGTTAAACGGACGGAGTGGGGCAGGCCCAAGCCATTGATCGAAATCAACACCCTGTGGAGGTGGGCTATCCGGAACTCTTGGCGCTCCTGCACCGTAGCCAAAATTGGCCCAACCGTTGATCCTTTTAACATCCCCCAGCGTTCCTGATTTGATCAATTCCATGATGCTTGCCCAGGTCGTAGCAGAGCGTTGTTGCTGACCAACTGTAACAATACGGTTGTATTTTTTTGCTGCCTGCAACATGATATTACACTCTGCAATACTGTTGGCCAAAGGTTTTTCAACATATATGTCTTTCCCTGCCTTACAGGCATCTACAAATGGAAGGCAATGCCAGTGGTCGGGCGTGCCAATTATTACAATAGCAATCTCTTTTAACTCCAGCATCTTTTTGTAATGGCTAAACATGAACGGTCTTTTCCCGGTTAACCCAAATAATTCTCCAGATCTTTTATTAAGAACAGTTTCGTCCACATCACACAGTGCGATACATTCAACCTCCGGACTTTTGATAAACTGCTGAAGAACAGACCAACCCCTTGATTTGCAACCAATCAACCCCACATTTATTTTCTCGTTGGCAGAAATGGCTTTTGCCTGGCTTCTGACTATTGGGGCAGGGATGCCCGTAGCCATCCCTATACCGGCAAGTGCGCTTATTTTGGCAAATTTTCTACGTGTGATCATTTTCGCATATTTGATATTGTTAAATTCTTTTACTTTACATAAATTTCGGACTAATATTTACACTTTTATATCATCTGAACTTATAACTCATATTACCAACCCGGGTTTTGCGTCAATTTGCTGTTTATATATATTTCTCCCAGTGGAATTGGATAAAAATACATTCTGTCGTTCCAGACACGTTGTTCAACAAGTTTTCTTGTATAGGTAATATTATTGGAAGCATCTTTTGCGACATCGACCCCATAAATAGCTGTGGTGGTATTGCCAATTTTCCAACGTCTGATGTCCCAGAAACGATGATCCTCAAAAGCCAGTTCCACTCTTCTTTCATTTCTTAATTTAGTTCTGAAAGCGGCCTGGCTCATTCCTGGAGAAAAGACAGGCATTCCAGCCCTTGTCCGGATTAAATTTACAGCCGTCAGCGCTGTCATGGTAAGGGGGGCCGGCCCTGCGGCTTCGGGGCCATAAGCTTCATTCATAGCTTCTGCATAGTTTAACAGCACCTCGCCATATCGGAATATAACCCCGTTGTGTTTTGCTGTTGTTGTCTGCCCTTCTGCAAGATTAACAGCTTCCACAACATACCTTTTGAGGTAATACCCTGTTTTTGTGGCATTAACTTTAGGTGGGGCATTTTTCCCACCGTACCAGATTTGAACAGGTAAACCTTTCCAGGCAGATCCGTTATAAATGATTGTTGCTGCTAATCTGGGATCGCGGTCAACATATGGATAAGCAGGATCATAACCTGAACCCGGCGCATTTATATCTAACCCGGTAGTTTTCATTTCGTAGGCATCTACTAAATTTTGAGAAGGACAGGTACCGGTATTTCCTCCTTCGTAACCAATAGGAAAATTTGCGGCCTCAAAATAATTTTCAGCGCTCACAAGTCTTCTTTCAAAAATTAGTTCTTTTGAGGTGAGGTTGTTCAAAATGGTACTATAGTCGGGCAGTGGTGAATAGAGGCCGCCATCAATTATTACCTTCGCAGCTTTAGCAGCATCGCTCCATTTCTGCAGGTCGTTCGAAGTATTGTACAACGGGCTCGCGGCGTACAATAGCATTCGTGCCTTAAGGGCCTGAGCTGTCCCGCGGGTTGCACGTCCTGTTTCATTAAGGTAGCCGACACCGGCAGTTGCATAAGATGCAGGGAGGTTAGGAATCACTGCATCACATTCGGAAATAATGAAATTAACAACATCATTAAATGAACCGGGTACAACAGTATTTGCCTCTTCCGGTGTAAGTACCTTAGTAACAAGCGGAACATTATGGTATCTTTTAACTAACTCGAAATAGAAAAACGCGCGCAAAAATCTTGCTTCATAAGGCCAAAAAGCCGCACCTGCCTGTTGTTGGGCATAATCAGTCTGATATTTTTGAAGAGGGAAAGTCTGACCCTCGATATTCACCAGAAAAAAGTTGACGGCCCTGATCCCGGTGTACATATCTGCCCAAACATCATCAACAGTATTTGATGCATCCCAGGAACCATCGTTGAATTTTTGGACAGATGATGTGGATAATACCTGTTCGGCCTCATCGGTAGCACAAGCTCTCGTCGATCCGTCTATTGGAAGAAAATAATCAGGCAGATAACTATAGATGTTGTCTAAAGCAGCGTGAACCCGGCCAAATTCTAAAAAAATCTCATCTTTAGTGTAATTGCTGGTTTCGGTATAATCCAAATAATTACAGCTACAGGGTAAAACCAGCAGTAATACTATCAATGGAACAAGGAACCTTGCAGACTTTTCCCCGGTTTTTCTATTTATTTTATTGACGCAGGAAGAAATCATTTTAGAATTGAACGGTAGAATTTTCATATTCTTGTTTTTGTTTGCAAAATATGTTCGTCTCATAATAAAATCTTGTTTAATTTTTTTATAATCCAAGTTTTATACCCATATTATAGGAAGTCAATGTTGGATAACCGATGCCAATTGCTTCGGGATCAACAACTTTGATATGGTCGAGTGTGAAGAGGTTCATCCCTCTCAGGTAAATTCGCACATTGGCTAATTTCAACTTTGTGACAAGCTCTTTGGGAATATCATAATAAAGCTCCAGTGACCTTAATTTAAGGTACGATCCGTTCATTACCCAAATGCTGTTTGGCCGGTAATTATTCAGACTTTGATTAACGCCAATCCTGGGAAGCGTAGCTGTTGCAGCAGTTGCGGGGGTCCACCGGTTATCGGAAAAAGTGGAAATATTGGCGTTTCCATATACCGGCCAGAAAACATTGCGGGTATTGGCATAAACAGAATAGTTCCCCACTCCCTGGAACAGGGCATCAAATCCAAAGCCCTTATACGCTAATCCTACTGATCCTGAACAATATATTTCAGGATATGAGGTGCTATATCCCAAAGGAATTTCGTCATATTGATTAATCATATGATCGCCATTCTGATCTTTGTATTTTACATCTCCGGGGCCCGTTACGCCAAACCGCTGTACCGGACTTGCAGCAATATCGGACGCATCCCTGAAAAAGCCAATTGCCTGCAGCCCAAAAGCCTGGCCTATACTTTTCCCCGTTCTTTTCAAAGCATCGTAAGGCTGGAATTGTTCAAACATTTCACCAATTTTGCTTTTCGAATATGAAAATTGCCCGTTAAAATAATAGGTGAAATTGCCTTTGATATCATGAAACCCCAGATCGGCATCAATTCCTTGTTTGTTAACAATCCCCCCCATCCGGTAGGCTATGGTATTCCCTAAAACGCTTGAAACTGTGCCAATTGAGGTAACCAGAATATCCTTCCTGGTTTCATAAAAAGCATTCAGGCCAATATCTAACTTTTTAAATAGATTCGCGTCAATACCTATATTGGATTTATAAGATTTCTCGAAAGATAAATTACCCGGCGACAATGCCATTTCTCTTATACCGGCCCAATACCATCTGTTTTCAGAAGATCTTAGCGAATAGCCTGGGCCGTTATAGGCAATTGATACCTCCATATTTGGAGGAACAATGTCATTCCCTGTCATACCATAAGAAGCCCTTATTTTTAGATCGTTAATCGCACCGCCCCTTTTGAACCAATCTTCTTTCGATAAATCCCAGGCTAAAGAAAACGCGGGGAAAAAACCATATCTGTGGTTTTTTCCCAATGTATTGGTACCGCCGTATGACATTGAAAGATCCGCGAAATATTTGCCATCATTGGAATAATGAACATTTCCTGCAATTAACTGATGGTAATAAGTATTGTACCTTCCCCCCATTACCAACTTTTCCTGCTGAAATAACAATGCAGCGTTTAACGCGTTGCTGCCCCAATCTTTTTTGTAATTAAGCTTGCCCATGAGCGTCGACGCGTTCCTGATAGCGCTAACATTGCTACCAAAGCTTAAGGTTGACTTTGTGCCGTAATTGGTTATAGCAGTATCAATTGGTATCCCGTTCGCATCCTTGACCAAACTGATTTGCTGGTATTTAAATGTTTGGGTTTTACTATCAGTTACCAGGATAACATTGTCATTGGAATATGCTGCTTCAAAAGATAATCCCTTCAACAGAAAATCCAATTTTTGCTTTATCCTGATGTCTGCCATCACTCCCCGTGTACGGTACACCGTATACCCTCTCGCTGCTATCATGGCAACCGGATTGTTACTATAACTTGACGTTCCTCCCCAACTGCCATCAATGGTTTTTACCGGGAATGACAAAGCCGGGATAGCGTAAATGGCATTCATTATATTGTAAGCGCCCTGCGCCGGTTGGTTATTATCTATTAAACCCGCGCCGACTTTGACCTCAAATTTAGTAGATGGTGTCACATCTATTTCAAGATTTGTACGCAGATTTATCCTGTTATATTTCAATTGGGTAGAGTAACCGTTATTCAAATCAACCGGTCTCAGCAAACCATCATCATTTTGATAATCTAAAAGGGTAAAATACTTTAAAGTCTTGCTATTCCCGCTGAAAGAGATATTAATATTATCCTGTCTTCCAAAATCACGGAGGGCCTTATCATACCAATTAACATTTGGATAAAAGTAAGGGGAAGCGGTACCTGATCTGTAATTATCCAAATCACTTTGTGGGTATCGTGTTGGCAGGCCATCATTGGTTGATGCTTCGTTATAAGCCTTGGCATAACCATAAGCATCTAAAAAATCCGGCTTTCGAAATGCCTGGGTAATCCCACTTTCATAACCTATGTTTATTTGGCGCTTACGGCTAAGTCCATTATTCATTTTGGTTGTAACCAACAAGATGCCATTCGCACCGTGCACGCCATACAAGGCAATACTGGCAGCATCTTTCAACAGTACAACACTCTCGATTTCAGTCAACGCCAAAAAAGAAATCGGACGTTCGAATCCATCTACTAAAATCAGCAGGGAGTTATTTCTGGTTGTTCCGGGAGCTCCCATTAGCAGGGTAGGATCATCAGCCCCGGGAATGTTCCCGTTTTGTAAAACCGTGAGACCGGCTATCTTACCATAAAGGGCATTTGCCGGGTTTATTGCCGTACTCTTCGATAACTCATCAGATTTAACAATCCCTACTGCCATTGTCAATTCTTCTTTAGGTCGTTTCAATCCGAATCCCAGCGGAATATACCCATCATTCCCGGTAAGGGAAATAGTCATTGTATCATGTTCGATCTTAAGGGTCTTTTGGTATAAATCAGATATTGCAACTTTGATTTGCTGTCCTATTTGTCCGTTGATAACAAATTTACCCTCCTGATCGCTTTTGGTAACCTCATTGGGTATATTTAAAACCGAAATCATTGCATCCTGAACAGGATTGCCATAAACATCCGTAATCTTTCCTCTGATCATTTGGTTCTGGGCTATCCCATCGAAAGTTGTGAATAAGCATAGAAGCCAAAAGCATATGAATTTGATTATATAATGGTTATTCATATTTTAAGTTTTTAGAGTTATTACTAAGCGATTAATAATTAATTTTCCCAGCCAGGATTTTGAACCAAACCATAACCTTTCTGAATCTCCTTTAACGGGAATGCGCTCAAATACCATTTTGTATCCCAATTGGACTGCCAATAACGGGCCCACAAAGGGAATAATGTATAGGTAAGTTTTCCGGTAGTAAAGTTTTTTGTGATATCCATACCATGAAAAGGTTTTTTAAAAATATCGTCCCTTTTCCAGCGTACAATATCAAACCATCGTACCTCTTCGAGGCCAAATTCACATGCCCTTTCTTTTAATACTGCCGCACGGAAATTTTCTTTGGAGAGGCCTGACGGTAAATTGCTTAACCCTACCCTGTTGCGGATTTTATTAACACACCGGTACGCTTCCGCGTCTGGTCCGTTATTAACTTCATTTTCAGCTTCGGCATAAGAAAGATATATTTCTGCCAGTCTTAACAGTGGCCATTGCTCGACCTGTCCTTGTAGGTTTGTATCATCAAGGTAGAATTTTCTGGGACCATAACCGGTTCCGGTTGGCCAGTCAGACGAATTTAGCCTTTCACGGCCTCCGATCCAAAGCTCTGCTATTCTGCCCCGGAAAGTATCCCCGTTTGTAAGAACAGTTTCATATAATCTTGGATCCCGGTTAATGTAAGGATTAGTTGGATCGTAACCGGATACAGCGTCAGTTATTTCCTGGCCGCTGGCCATGGGGAACATATCGACATACTCCTGGTTCCAGGTACTTTTACCCTGAAACCAAAGAACATAAGAATAATCACTGCCCGGATATTGGTAATCTCTTCTTGTACTGATTAAGGTTTCGCCGTACCCTCTGGTAATATATGCATTTCGAAAATCCAGTCGTGAATTCCCGGTACTTGTATTTATTGCATATGCCCCTTCGGATTCAACTTTCGCGATTAATGCTTTCGCAGCATCTCTGGCTTTTACCCATAGATTCGCGTTATAACTTCCGTGCCATGTCAATTTTTGTGTTGCAGCTTCACCCTCTCTATAGGGAGTAGCGCTGTTAAAAAGCGGACTGGCGCCGAATAAAAGCGTGCGCGCTTTTATTCCCATTATACCGGCTTTTGTAAAACGCCCCGACCAATTTACCTGATCAGCGATTACCCATGGTAGATCGGGAACCGCCCTGTCGCATAATGCCACGATAGAATCCATGGTTGCAAGGCTGGTAAGCCTCGGAAACTGGCCAATCGTTGTAACCGGCAAATCCTGGTTTATCCACGTCAGGCCTCCATAGTGCCTGTACATAATAGAATAGTGAGTGGCAATTATGGCCCACGCCTCAGCTATTAATTGCCTTTTATAGGCTTTATCCGTGTTAGGCACCCGACCGATGTTGGCGATAAAAATGAGACATTTTCTTATCCCGCTCCATCCTGATCCGTAATAATAATACTTACCACCATCCGGGGAGTTTTCAGATGTTGAACTGTAAGTTCCGGAATAGCATGCATTGGTTTTACTATAACTGGTCGAAACCAGATCTGTCATCATTTCGAGATAATTATTCCCAAAAATGTTACCCGTGATACCCCATGGAAGTGTTACGTATGCATCCCACAAAAAACGCTCCGCGTATTTGATATCTGAGAAAACAGTATCCTTATTTACAGTGGTCGCATCAGGCGGATTTGTGAGGAAATCGCCTCCAATTTTAAGCTTTTCGCATGATGAGAATGAATAAATTATCCCTGTTAGAATAAAACAAATCAATGTATTTTTCATAATATTATAGTTATTAATCAGTTTTATTTGAATGTGAGGGTTAAGCCCAAATTATATATTATCATTAATGGATACTGTACCTGTGAGATTGCTTCAGGATCGGATATTTCTTTAAACTTACTAAAAGTCAGTAGATTAGACCCGCTGGCAAATACCCGCAATTTGGAAATTCCAAGACGGTTAATGTTTGAAATACTATATCCTATTTCAGCATTCTTCAATCGCGCGTAAGAGGCATCCCTTAGCCAAAAATCAGAGTTCTGGCTGTTATATGTATTTGACGTTAACCTGGGAAATGTCGCGGTTGCAGCCGTTTCCGGGGTCCATCTGCCATCCGAAATCCATTTGGTCAATGAGAAATTCGCGTTGCCCCAAAAAGCATTGGAATATAGGGCCTGTAATAATCTGCTGGTTTTCGCTGCACCACTAAACAAGATGGAGAAATCAAACCCTTTGTAATTCATTCCAAGCCTAAGGCCCCCGGTGTACAGTGGATTTGCAGGATTACCTATTGCCCTTTGATCATTTTCGTTGATAACTTTGTCACTGTTCAGATCTTTATATTTTAAATCCCCGGGTTTTGGAGTGTAGGAATATTTGGGAAAATCTGCAAGATGCGCAACGTCTTCAACTGACCAGAAACCATCCGTTATATATCCAAAATTCTGGCTTACTTGTTGTCCAGTTCTTGCCATATAAGGAAATGGCTGTGGCAGTTCATCATTAAAAAGTATTTTGTTTTTGACATATGATAAATTAAAGCCAATGTAATAGCCAAAATTTTCCTTGTTTTGATGCCATTCCACCTCCACTTCATAACCCTTGTTTGAAACCCTGCCAAGATTTACCGCGGGTAATGCTACCGGAATAAAAGCAGGTACTGTATTTCGGGTTATGAGTATATCATATCTGTAATTATAAAAATAATCAAAAGTAACTCCCAGGTTTCCTTTAAAAAATTTAAGATCAATCCCATAATCTTGATTTTTTGACTTTTCCCAGGTTACCAGGGGGTTTCCCAGTGCGCCCTCACGTGCGGTTATTTGATTTTGAGGAACAAGATCGCCAAAGTTATAGCCGCCTGCGCCGGCATTGTATGTATCAGGGAGAAAGAGGAACCTGAGGCCGCCAATCTGATCATTTCCGACAAAACCATAAGAACCCCGAAGCTTTAAATAATTAATGAAAGGAATTTTTTTCATAAAGCTTTCTTCTGACACCATCCAGCCGGCTGATACAGACGGGAAAAATCCAAAACGTCTCCCTTTTGCAAAGTTTTCAGAGCCGTTGTAACCAATGTCGGATTCTAAAAAATATTTTAACTTGTAATTATAAGCTGCCCGTCCGACCAGACCTGCATAAGCGCGTGGAAACTCTGCATAAGTAGCAGGATAGTATATCTTGCTTTCGTTATACATTAAAAGGCCGGTTATATTATGATTTCCAAAACTGCGCTCGTAATTAAGGGCTGCTTCCGCGTACCAGTTCATGGCTTTGGAATTTGCTTCACTGTAGCTTAAGTTATCAGGTAGATTATATTCCTGTAACGCTGGTGTCATACGGGTTTCAGCAGGTGCATTCGGCTCAAAACGATACAAAGGATAGACAAAAAATCTTCCCGCGGTATAACCAAAGGATTTAGTTTGTGACTGAGCATAATTGTATGCCGCCTTAATTCCTAACCTCATCCCTTTTGTAATAAAATCCAGCTTTTGTGTTAATTGGACATCAAAATTCAAATTGTTATTCCGGATGAAGGTAAAACCAGAACCACCATTAAAATCAATCCCGGTCACTTTGTTGCCGGGGATCTGAGATCCTGTTTCGAGAGAACGTCCATCTATAATACCCGGTGATGCATACGGCTGCCCCCAGTACATGCGTTGAAAGAGGTCATTTATATTTGTCGCATTTTTTCTGAACGCTTGATTCCTATTCCCTACCAGGCTACTGGAAGTAATTGACAGCAATGTGGTTTTTGTTAAATCAATATCCAGATTGGCGCGTAAATTATATTGTTTGTACCAAAAACCGTCATCCATTGCAGAATGATCTCCCCTTTTAGGATATAACCTGTTCCATATTCCTTCTTCATCCCTGTACCCCAATGAAACGAAGTACCTGACTTTTTCATCACCGCCCCTGATATTTATATTTTGTGATGAATTGGTAGTGAAAGGTTTCAGCATATAATTTACCCAGTCAGTATTAGGATATACGATTGGGTCGGAATTAGTTCTGAATGCTTCAATTGCTTCCTGAGAGAAATTCAGTTTGTCAGGAGAAACGCCGTCATTGGTTTGTTTTTCATTGAAACGTAATGCGTAGGTATAACTGTCAGCAAATTGTGGCAGTTGAGTGGGTTGCTGTACACCAAAGTTGGAGGAAATACTAATCTGGGGGCGACCCGACTTCCCCCGCTTTGTCGTTACAAGAATGACCCCGTTTGCCCCTCTCACACCATAAACTGCAGTCGACGAAGCATCTTTCAAAATAGAAATTGACTCAATTTCATTAGGGTCTAACCTGTTAAATGAACGCTCAACACCATCAACCATGATCAAAGGAGCGGAACTGCCTGCACTAAGGGAACCAACCCCTCTTACGTACATGGCAGGATCATCGTTACCTGGTTGGCCACTATTCTGTACGGCAGCAAAACCGCTGACACGTCCGGCCAGGCTTGTTGCGACATTTGATGCAGGGGATTTTAATATATCTTCGGACCCAACAGTTGAAATAGCGCCGGTAACGGCAATTTTTTTCTGAACCCCATAACCGACGACAACGACTTCTTCCACCCCTTTTGTCTCTTCTTCCATTATGACATTAACTGATGTTTTCCCTGTAATGGTTATCTCCTGAGATTTCATTCCCACAAAAGAAAAGACAAGCGATTTGGTATCGGCAGGCACAGATATTCTGAATTGCCCATCTGCATCGGTAATTGTGCCGATTGTTGTGCCTTTTACGAGGACGGTTACTCCAGGTAAAGACAGCCCTTTGCTGTCTTTTACACTACCGGAAATCTCTTTTTTCTGAACCTGTTGAATTAAACTTGAAGAAACAAGAGGTTCAAGGGATTTAATATCATCCTTTTTGTATAGGAAAACTTGTCTGTCATCGATTTTATAGGCAATATTTGTTCCCCCGAATAGCTGATCCAGAATTTTTTCAATTTTTTCACCCTCCACAGAAACAGATTTTATGATTTTGTCATTAACAATCTCATCATTGTAGAAGAAGATGAATTCACTTGATTTTTCAATTGAGCTAAAGATATCTGCCAATGAAGAATTTTGAAGATGCAGGTCAATTTTTGTCTTTTGAGAGTAAATGCTCGCCGATAGTGTCATCGAACCAGCAAAAAGCAAAAACGTCAGTAATTTCATGGCTAGCCAATTAATTTTTGGCTTCTTTCCGAAATGGAAAGAGCAATCGTCTGGTTTTTTTTTCATACTTTTGTAATGATTAGTTAAACATGTTGCCCTGCGGCATGATTTAATTTTAACCGGTTAATGTTTCGGGCATTAGCCGGTTTTTTATTTTATGCAGACTTATTTACTCATAAAAACGATATTTATTAACATTTTTTACATACCTGATTTTCGAAATTAAGGCCAAACCTTCCAATACGCGTTCAGGGTCGTCCTTTAAATCAAGTTTTCCGGACAACCTTCTAATTTGAATCTCTTCATTAAGTTCAATATCAATATTGTAATAGTGGGATACACGCTTTAAAATGGATTGAAAAGCCTCATTTTTGAAAACCAGGTATCCATCTTTCCATGCAGTATAATTATCGATATTTGCCACCTCGGTGACAAGAAAATCGTCCTTGTCTGCTGATAACATGGCTTTTTGATCGGGAAAAAGAAAATGTTCTTTGGATAGGATGCCCCCATTATTTCCCTGAAGGCTAACTTTCCCTTCAATTAAAATTGTGTTATACTCATTATTCTGTCGATAGGCCTGGACATCGAACTTCGTTCCATAAACTTTCACCTTAAATGCATTTGTGCGAACAAAAAATGGTTTTTTTTCGTCCTTTGCAACTTCAAAATATGCTTCTCCTTCAAGAAATACTTCCCGGCTCTTCCCTTTGAATACCGGTGCATAAACAAGTCGCGAGCCTGAATTAACCCAAACCTTGGTTCCATCAGAAAGAATTAAATTCGAACGTTTCCCGAAAGGAACAATCATCTGGTTAAAACCATCTTCTGCCACAGATTGCTTCATTTCAGCTGTATCGTTGACCAGAACAGCCGCTCCGTCGGTTGAATAGGTAACATTAGCCTGTTTTTGGCTGATATTTATTTGTTTCCCATCAACCAATATCAATGTTGCGTCAGAATAATTAATCTCATTTGATGAGGCAAATTTTTCGATTGAATTAAGTTGTGAAAAATGATAGAAAGCCACACCACTGCTGCCGGCGATCAACAAGACTGCCGCTGCATACTTGAAGAACCGGAGTCTTACTGATTTTTTTTGATTCCTAAGAATTTGATTCCATTGTTCAAGTTTCTTTTCCGGAGACTGATGGAATTCCATATTTTGTAACTTATGGAGCATCTCAACTGCTAAATCAATATCTTGTTGTTTAAGTGGAAACTGTTCTTTTAAACTTTGAATAGAAAGCGACCCTCTGCCTGCAATCTCACAGAATATTTCGTCGACAACAAAATCCTCCGCGCAATATGAATTGAAACGATTAAGGTTCATTTTTTTGTTCAGTTTTAATATAGAGAGAGGCAAAAATGAAAACCGGACAAAAAAATTGATATTTTTTTTCAATGGTGACCGGTATAATATTGCAAACCCAATGAAAAGGATAATTTCGATTTTTTTGTTTGCTAATTTTCGTGTGTAAGGATCCACACTTGTTGTCTGGTTTCCTGCTGGCCAGCATCAGCAAATGGTACAAGGACGATTGGTTTTTGTTTTTTGTCGGTACCTATTGTAAGAGTGTAGGCCTGTCTCCCAATCCAGCCTTTTGAAATCACATTGGTAGCATTAATAATGCTAAACCTGGTGTTTTTATCAACAATTAAAGGCATTGTATTCAAGTATCCGGGATTAAAAATAGAGTCCATTGCCAGCACCTGTGTCCCTCTTTTAAAAGCGATAAAGCCAGGATAAGATAAGCCGCCCTTCAAAATTTGCAAAGGCATTTCAAAATTCACAATTACTTTATCCTTGGCTTTCCATAACCTCTCTAATTTTATTAATTGACCGCCTGAAATATTTTGTTTCACACCATTTACCATAAGTGAATAATTCGTTGACCATGTTGGTATCCTGAAGTTGACGGCGAATTTTTTATTTGATGAAGGATTGATTTCATAGGCTTTCGCATTTCCAACCTTTGTAACATTTGCAAATTGCTCAAGATTACTTAGTACTTTGGGACCGGTCGAAGTTTCCCAATGACGCAGGATATATTTTGCAAAGTCATCCGTTTTCTTGATTGATCACCTATTACCCCCCCACTTTTCAAGGTCAACACGGAGTTCCTTTAAAGAACGATAAACCAGCTTTTGGCAGGAATCTACAGCGATATCAAGTATTATAGCGATCTCAGCATACGAAAGTTCACATTGAAATCGGAGATAAAGGATCTCTTTCTGTTTCTCAGTAAGATGCTCCATGCATATCCTGAGTTTTTGCATTAACCGGCTACTCCATTCCTGTTCAAATATTTCATTGACTTCCGGTTCATGGCGATCACTGTTTTCGCCTTTAACATTATTTAGGTGGAATGTTCTGTTTCTCTTTTTGATATCCAACAGTAACTGATGACGAAATGATTGAAGAAGATATCCCCGTAAATTTTTAGCTGGAGATAGTTTACTGCCCGATTTAAGAAAATAACTAAAGATATTCTGAATGGCATCTTCAATTATCTGAACATCACAGGTGTACTTTAGACCAAAATTATATAGCAAGTCATAATGGCCAAAATAGATCATTCCAATGGCTTCTTGATTTCCATTTGCAATAAACGATCCCCAAATAACCTGATAATCATTGTTATCCTGACTTTTCATCAGCTGTTCGCATAGATTATTTAAGAGTTATATACCATTCCCACAGAAATGACAAGGTCCACCATCCCAATGCTAATCCGATCATCCATTTTAACAGGCCCGGCCAAAAATGAAAGCCTACAAACGGACCTTTGATCCCGGTAATCGTATGAACCGTGATATTTTTAAGTTGTTCGTCAGGAGCAGGCTTATCAAAATAGCTTAAAGCGATAATCAAAAAGATGGTTGAGAAGAAAGAAATAGATCCAAAGTAAGGGAAGTTCATATTGGTGAACTTATGCAGCAGAAGAGCAATAGCGAAT
>Ga0172379_10001033_pt1 | contig 60041 bp, 69 predicted proteins | sample GrowelOW334metaG_FD_119756 | JGI IMG/M metagenome (GOLD analysis project Ga0172379, IMG submission 119756) | Groundwater microbial communities from an aquifer near a municipal landfill in Southern Ontario, Canada - Groundwater well OW334 metaG | ecosystem: Environmental > Aquatic > Deep... | reverse complement strand
TCGGCCGGCGGCGCCCCGCTCGAGGTGCTCAGGGCCTACATCCAGAACCAGGAGAGGCCGGCCTAACCCCCACCAACCGCTGCCGCTCCTTTGGTGGGGGTCTGCGGCCGGCCACCAGGATCAAGGAGGCGCTGAGGTACGCCGGCAGCATCACCGCGGCCGCGCAGAACCTCGGCATCCCCCGCCGGACCCTGAGCGACAAGATGGTGAGGTACGGCATCGCGGCGCCACGTGAGAGGCCATCGCTCTTCTCCGGCATCGACGAGCAGACGCTGCGCCGGGCGCTCGACGAGAGCGGGTGGAACTGGCGGGTCGCCGCCCGCAAGCTGCATGTGCCTTCGACCGCGCTGCGTGCCTGGGCGAAGCGCGACCTGCCGCACCTGTTCTCCGGTGCCCACGAGCCGGCGGCCCATGCCCGGCCGAACCCGGCGCGCCGCGCGCGCCGCCGGTAGCCGCTCCCCCGCTTGTGCCGTCCTGTGCCCGGGCGTATGCTCGGAAGCACGATGGCCATGGATTCCGACCTGCTCCCGCCGCCCGACGTGCTGCCTCCGCTCGGGCACTGGCGCCGGGTCGTCGCCCCGAAGGGTGGCGCCTGGTATTCCTCGGGCCGCCTGCCGCACGGCGGGTACTACGAGATCCTCGTCGCGCACCGCCCGTCCGCCGGCACCGGACCGCCGCTCTCCTGCCGCGTGATCGCCCGGTCGGTCGGCGCCCCCGCCCGCACCGTCGGTCCGCCCTGGGGCCACGACCTGCCGGAGGAAGCCTGGGCCTCGGCAGCGTGCGACTACGAGCTGGCCCAACGCGAGGATCACGAGGTGGTGCTCGACGTCCGGGGGGACGAGTTCCTGGTCGTCCCCTGCGCCGAGGCGCTCCGGATCAAGGCGGCACGCGAGGCCTTCGGTGCGGTGACCGTGCGCCCCCGCCGCGGCCCCGCCTGGCCCGCCCGCCCCCGTCACGCGACACGCCCCGGCCGCCCCCAGCCCCCTGCCCCGGTGCAGTCCTGTGCGGTGGTCCGCGCCGGCCGTGCCGCCGGCCCGAAGCATCCCCCTCCCCGCCCGCCGCCCGGCAACCGGGCCGGCCGCCCCCAGCCGGCCCCGCAACAGGCCTCGCCGCCGGTACCCCGGGGTACCGGGCGGCCCCGCCATCCCGGCCGCCGCCCGGCCGCCGCCCCCCTCCCCTCCGGCCGCTCCGGCCGCCGTCCCTGACCGGTTTGCGTCAGGACTGGCGCGTCGCCTCGAGATGCGGCACACTATGGCACAGCGTGCTCGACCGACCGGCGGGACCCTCGCGGCCACCGCCGGCAGACCAGCCCGGAGGAGTTCACGATGGCCATCCGCAAGACCCGCAAGACGACCCGCAAGGCCGCGAAGCCCCGCAAGCGCGCGGTGCGCCGCCCCCGCAAGACCGCCCGCAAGGCCGCGAAGCCGCGCAAGCGCACGGTGCGCCGCCCCCGCAAGGTGGCGCGCAAGCCGGCCCGCAAGACCGCCCGGAAGAACCCCTGGGCCGTGCGCCCCTGCAAGACCTGCAAGACGCACCGCTGGGCCGTCGGTCCCTGCCGCCACTGCGGCGGTCGCGGCCGCACCAGCCGCCCGACCCGCGCGAACCCCTGGGCCTGCGGCCCCTGCGTGTCCTGCAAGGGCACCGGGCGGGCGCGCAGGAACCCCACCCGCGGTTTCGGCGCCCCGGCGCCGAAGCCCCATGGCTTCCTGGCCCACTTCCTCGGCCACTAGGCCCCGATCGCCGACCACGCACCGCTGAAGGAGCGACAACGATGGCAACCCGCAAGACCCGTACCCGCAAGGCGACCCCGCGTCGCCGCACCTCGAAGACCGCCTCGCGGCGCGCCACCACGCGGCGCGCGGCGCCCCACCGCGCCGCCCGCAAGCCGGCCGCGCGCAAGCCCTGCCGTCGCTGCCTCGGCGGCGTCCGGTACATCGAGCGCAAGCTCGGGGCCAGCGGCAAGATCGGCGTGTGGGACCGCATGTCCAAGCGCTTCGTGCGCATGCACGCCAACGAGTGCAAGGTCCTCTTCGGGGACGACGCGCACCGCTGGTTCGAGTTCCTGACCAGCACCGAGCGCGATGGCGCCGAGCACTTCCACCGCGGTGGCTACGAGATCTTCCCGGCCACCGACGGCACCTTCATGGTGTACTACGGCCGCAAGGCCAACGTCCTCAAGGAGGGCTTCCGCAGCCTGGGTGGCGCCAAGGCGTACATCCGCCGCGGCACCGCCCGCCGGGCGATCCGGTGCACCTTCCCGCGCCGCCCGTCCGAGGCCCAGATCCAGCTCCGCGCCGCCGCGCGCGAGATGGCCGCCCGCAACAAGGCCTTCGCGAAGCAGCGCGCGACGGAGGCCGAGGACGCACTGCAGAAGGCCGCCTCGAAGATCGAGATCGAGGCTCGCAAGGCCAGCATGAGCAGCGCCGCCGCCGCCGCGCGCTTCGAGCGCGAGGTCGAGGAGGGCCGCCGGTCGCGCGACGCCCGCTCCAACCCGCGCCGCAAGGGCCACAAGGCCGCACGTCCCTACCGCATCGTGCGCCGCGGCTGGGGCTGGGGCTACTAGGCCCCACCCGGTCCGCACGCCCGCTCCCGTCCGGATCCAGGAGACCGCCAGATGGCCATCGACACCACGCTCGGCACGCTGATCGTGGACGCGACCGGGCCTGCCGCCGCCGCGCCCATGACGCTCAGGATCCCGTCCCTGCCCGGCTTCGTCGCTCCGGCCGGCCTCGTGCCGGGCGTGGCGGTGCCGGTCCCGGCCGGCAGCTACGAGGTCGAGGTGTCCATCGGCGTCCTCACGACGGATCCGGCGCGGTTCACCGTCCGCATCGAGACCGGCCGGCAGACCCGTGCCGGTCTCGCCTGCTCCGGCACGACCTGCACGGCCACGGTCGGCGCCCCGGCGCCGGCCACCGCCGCCGACGTGGCGGCGGACGGCGGGCCCTTCGACGCCACGGCCTGCTTCACGGCCTTCTGGGCGCTCCCGCCGGACAAGCGCCGGGGCCTGCTGGAGGCCTTCCTGGCTGGTCGCGGCCTCTCCGACGCCTCGTGCGCCCTGGACGACGCCGCGTCCGACGATACCGCCCGCCGGTCGGCCTGCGCCGGCTGGCTGGTGAGCTGGCCCGTGGAGACCCGCCGGGCCTTCGCGCAGACGATCGGCTGCTCCGCTGCGGGGACAGGCACGGCGGCGGAGGCCGGGCCCGACATGGCCGCCTGCGTGGCGGCCTTCACGTCCCTCGCGCCCGAGCGACGCCGCTCGGTCCTTGCGGCCTTCGTGGCCGCCCACTCCGATCTGCAGGCCGCGGTCGGCACCGCCTGCGCCATCGACGACGTGGCCTCGACGGACAAGGCCCGCCTCGATGGCTGCCTCGGCTGGGTCACCGGCTCCTGGACCGCGGACCTGCGCACGGCCTTCTGCGCGAGCGTGATGGCCTCGGCCACCGGCACCGGCGAGAGGACGCCGTCCGTGGTGGAGGCGCCGGCTGCCAAGGCGCCCGTGGAGCACTGCGGCACCCTGCCGGCCGACCAGCTCGCCGGCAAGGGGCTGTCCGTCGGCACCGCGGAGCATCTCTGCGAGGGCGCCCGCCTCGTGAACGACCGGGGCGAGGTCTTCCCCGTCCAGTGGCAGGGTGACCACCTGGTGCTCGGGCCGAAGCTCCTGGCCGCCAGCGGCACGGTGGGCATCGGCGACTTCGCTGCCGACGCGCCCGACCTGCTGGCGCGCGCACGCCAGTACCTCGCCTGGCTGCCGGCGGACGTGGGCGCCCGGGTGCGCGCCGAGGTCGGCGACGATCCTGCGAAGCTCGCCCAGCAGTACCTGACCGAGGTGCTGGCCGTGGCCCGCACCGGACACCTCTCCCTCGCCAGCGGCCCCGGGGCCACGGCGGCCGTGGTGCCCGCCTTCGTGAAGGTGCCCACCCGGGCCTTCACGATGGACGACCTCCTGCCGATCATCAGCGGGTTCAGGACGGGATCCGCAACGAGCGCCCTTGCCGCCACGGTGCCCTCGACCCCGGCGGAGATGCAGGTGACGCTGCGCGACCGGTGGAGCAATCTGTCCGGGAGCTCCAAGGCACTCGTGGGTGCCGCCGGCCTCGCCGGGGTCGGTGCGGCGGCAGCGCTCGCCTGGCGCGTGGCGCGCCGGAAGGTGGGCGCCGGGATGACGAAGGACCCCGGCCGCCAGGCCGGTGCCCGGAAGAAGGGGTAGCGCCATGGGTCTGTTCGACAAGATCGGCCAGTTGTTCGGAGGCGACGGCGGCGGGGGCGGCAACGACAGCGAGGCCGACAGCGAGGCCGACTCCGACGCCGTGCAGGGGGAGGAGACGGCGGTGCCGGTGACCGTGGACGGCGTCCGCGTCGATCACCCGGCGAACCTCGTGTGGGCCCAGGCGTACCTGCGCTGCGCGAAGTCCTGGACCCGCGGCGCGATCGATGCGCTCGACGGCGTCGAGGCGCAGGACCAGGCGGTGCTCTCCTGCTGGCAGGCCTTCGCCCGGTTCTGCCGCTGCCTGCACCTGTCTCCCTGCTCGATCCCGATGTTCCGCAGTGCCTGGACCGGCCTCTTCGGCGAGCCCGGCGCGGCGACGGGGGGCACCCTGCTCTACGGGTCGCTCACGACCTTCTCGCACCGCCTGGTGCTCGAGTGCGACGCCTCGATCACCCTGCACGGCGTGCCTGCCGGCTACACCGCGCGCACCACCTCGTACACGCTGCAGAGCGGCGTGGCGCAGCCGCCCTGGCGCTCGCACCATGTCAGCGGCGCGACGATGGTTCCGTCGATGGAGCACTACTACAACCTCCTGCAGTCGATCGTCCGGGGCATCCCCGAGGACGACCTGCAGGGCTGGCTCGCCGGGCAGCTCGCCGACGTGGCCCGGCGCAATGCCCGCCTGCTGCAGGTGGTCGGCTTCCGCTTCGACTCCGGCTCCGTGCTCGCCGGCCTCGCGACCGCGGGCATCCCCCTCGTGCCGGAGACCGCGCGGATGGTCCTCTCCGACGAGAGGAAGGGCTGGGTGGACGAGCTGCTCAAGGCGCCCGGGGCGATCGACCTGGGAGCGCTGGTGCGCGGTGACGAGTCCGCCATCGATGCCTTCTGGGCGCTCTTCACGCCGTCCCCGGAGATCCTCGGCACCCGCTCCGCCCCCGCGCTCGGGAACGATGCCTGGGGCGCTCCGCGGCCGGCCTTCGCCCGCAACCTCCTTGCTGCCGGGGCCAGCCAGCCGAACGCCTGCACGCCCCGCCAGAACCCCCTGTGGGAACCGTCCGCGGCGCAGCGGAACCATCCGAGAGAGGCGTGGAGGATGTCTCCGGAGGCACTGCCGCCCGTCGTCGGCGCCCCCGTGCCGGCCACCGGAGCCTTTGTCTTCGTAGCGCTGCCGATCGACCAGCAACCGCAATACGAGGTGGAGGGCGAGGAGGCTCCGCCTGGCGGCGGCGATCCCTGTGCCAATGCCACCTCGACGATGCGCAGCTTCCTGGGCTGTCCGCCGCGCACGCCGCCCGGCGGGACGCCGCCGGTGGTCGACCGGACCAGTGTGCTCCGCCGGTTCGCGGCCATCACCAGCCCTGCCGACCGGGCGCGCCTGCTGCGGGAGTTCGTGGCGACCCGCCCGGACCTCTTCGGCACGCGCGGCGCCGACAACAACTGCTTCTTCCTGCCGGGCAGCAACCAGTCGGCCGACGTGGCGATCTGCTCGGACTGGATCAACCGCTGGGGCCGGCCCGACGTCCTGATCCCGGCCTTCAGTGCCGCCCTCGACGAATTCCGCCCGACGCCGCCCCCGGGCGGCATCGACCGCACCGGCGTGATCGCGCTCTTCGCGGCGATCCCGGCTGCAGCCGATCGCGCGCGCCTGCTGCGGGAGTTCGTGGCGACCCGCCCGGACCTCTTCGGCACCCGCGGCGCCGACAACGACTGCTTCTTCCTGCCGGACAGCAACCAGTCGGCCGACGTGACGATCTGCGCGGACTGGATCAGCCGCTGGGGCCAGCCCGAGGTCCTGATCCCGGCCCTTGCCGCAGCGATCGCCGCCTTCCGCCCCGACGGCGGACTCGGCGACCTCGAGGTCTCCGGCTCCGGGCTCGGGTCCGGGGCGGTGGCGACCGTGATCGACACCGGCCTGGTGGCGTACCCGCTGCCGTTCACGCACAAGTTCGAGCCCGGCACCTACACGGTGATGGTCACCATGCCCGACGGGCGCGGGGCGCAGAAGACCGCCACCGTCAACGCCGGTCGCCGGACGGGCGTGGTCTTCACCGCGAACGACCTGCCGACCCCGCAGGTGCTGGTGTACGAGCCGCCGACCACGCCTCCGCCCTCCTCGCCCTCCACGACCGGCGGCATCCGGGTCACGGGGATGAGTCCGGTGGCCCCGTACGACATCAGTGCGTACCTGTCGGGAGCCGACGGGACCACGTCGCTGTTCGTCAACGGCGAGAAGCAGGGCCTCCAGCCCGGCACGTGGACCGTATCGGCGCTGTACAACGGGGACCCGGCGCAGGCCCCCGCCGATCCGCTGTTCCATTCCCCGCCCGTCGTGGTGCTCCCCGGCCAGGTGGTCGAGGTGGCCTTCTCGTCCTTCACGCCGGCCGGCGGTACTGCCGTCGTGGTCGCGTCCAGCGACACCGGCCTCTCGACGACCGCGAAGGCGGGCATCGCCCTCGGCGGCGCCGCGGCCCTCGGTCTCGGCGCCTGGGCGGTCTTCGGCCGGAAGCCGGCCGCGCCCGTGAAGAAGTCCCGCAAGAACCCCGGTCGCCGGGGGAGGTAGGCATCCATGGCACACGGCAGGCATCCGGGGCGCGGTTTCGTCGGTCTACCGGTCGACGCCGGCTCCGGCCCGAAGTACGACGTGCCGATCGCCCGCCGGGGCGCGGGACCGGTCCGCCCGGCCGGTGATGGTGATCTCACGCCGGGCGGCAGCGACGCGACCGCCGTCGGCAGCCTGCGGGTGACCGGCGAGGGCCGCCTCGCCAGCGCGACGATCTCGATCGCCGACCTGGGCGTCACGGATGCCCGGCTGCCGTACGCCAACTCCTCGGTCCGCCCCGGGGAGTACCTGATCGTGCTGAGCTTCGATGGCTACTCGACCTCCCGCGCCGCGACGACCACCGCGCGGGGGGTGACCACGGTGGTCTTCCCGGCCTCGGCGCTGCCGGATCCGGAGGCCGGGATGACGGCGGCGCGGGCCGAGGTGCTCCGCCTGTTCGCGGCCATCACCAGCCCCGCCGACCGGGCGCGCCTGCTGCGGGAGTTCGTGGCGACCCGCCCGGACCTCTTCGGCACGCGCGGCGCCGACAACGACTGCTTCTTCCTGGCCAGCAGCAACCAGTCGGCCGACGTGGCGCTCTGCTCGGACTGGATCAGCCGCTGGGGCCGTCCCGACATCCTGATCCCGGCACTCAAGACCGCCCTCGACGAATTCCACCCGACTCCCCCGCCGCCGGCCGACATCGACCGGACCGCGGTGATCGCGCTCTTCGCGGCGATCCCGGCGGCAGCCGACCGCGCGCGCCTGCTGCGGGAGTTCGTGGCGACCCGCCCGGACCTCTTCGGCACCCGCGGCGCCGACAACGACTGCCTCTTCCTGGCCGGCAGCAACCAGTCGGCCGACGTGGCGCTCTGCTCGGACTGGATCAACCGCTGGGGCCGTCCCGACATCCTGATCCCGGCCCTTACCGAGGCGATCCTGGCCTTCCGTCCCGACGGAGGGCTCGGCGACCTGGAGATCACCGGCGTGGACCTGCCCGCGGGCGTCAAGGTCACCGTCCGGGACACCGACCTGGTGGCCCACCCGCTGCCGTCCACCCAGCGCTTCGAGCCGGGCACCTACACCGTGGTCGCGACGGCCCCGGACGGCCGCGAGGCGCAGAAGGTCGTCGTCGTCACGGCCGGCGGCCGGGCCACCGCGACCTTCGTGGCGGCCGACTTCCCGCTCGGTGACCTCGAGGCCACCGGCAGCGGGCTGCCCGAGGGGACGACGGTGACCGTGACCGACACCGACCTGGTGGCGCACCCGCTGCCGTTCACGTACAAGTTCGAGCCGGGCACCTACGTGGTGGTGGTCTCCGCCCCGGACGGCCGCAAGGCGCACAAGAGCGCCACCGTCACCTCGGGCGGACGGGCCACCGTGGCCTTCACCGCCGACGACCTGCCGGCAGTCCGGACGGCGGAGACGCCTCCGGCCACCACCGGCGGGATCAACGTGACCGGCCAGCCTGCGAACAACGTCGGCACGTTCTCGGCGCAGCCGCAGCAGGGCCTGCCGGCCGGCATGCAGGCACCGGCGGCGTCGCCCACGGGCCGGTTCACGGACCTCGCTCCGGGCGCCTGGAACCTCGTCTGGCAGCCGGCCCCGCTGGCGGAGGCCGCCTGGACCTCGTCCTGCGGCGGACCGATGCCGCGGCGCGCCACGGCCACCGTGGTGGCCGGCCAGGTGGCCGACGTGCCCTGGTCCTCGTTCCGCGAGGACGTCGCGCCGATCGGGTGCGCCCTGTCGCCCAGCACCACCGTCCCCGTGCCGTCCGTGCCGCCCGTGGCGCCCGTGGCGATCCGGGGTGACAACACGACGGTTGCCCCCCTCGCCGTGGCGGGCCTGCCGACCATCGCCAAGGTGGGGATCGCCGCCGGGGGCGTCGCGGCGCTGGGCCTCGGCGCCTGGGCGATCTTCGGCGGCAAGGCGAAGGCCGCGGCCGCGAAGGGCCTCAAGGGCAAGGCGGTCAAGGTGAAGAAGTCCGCGAAGAAGTAGGGCGGGGATGGCCATCGCCGACAAGCATCCCCTCGAGGGCACGCCGACGACGATGGGCACCCTGTCCGTCGAGGCCGCGCCGGACCTGCCGGCCGGCTCCACGGCGACGATCCCGGGCACGGAGGTCTCCGCCCGGCCCGTGCCCACCGGCCCGGTCGTCCTGTCCCCCGGGGTCTACACGGTCGTCCTCGAGACCGTGAAGGGCATGCAGGCCACCCGCCAGGCGTCGGTCCAGGCCGGCGTGGCCGCCACGCTGCGCTTCGCCCCGGCCGACCTGCCGCTGCAGACGGTCGCCGAGCCCTCCAACGGGAACCTCCTCGTCCAGGCGCCCGACCTCGACGAACCGCTCGCGGTGGCGGCCGGTACCGCGGTCGCCGTCTCGGGCCGGCCGCTCAAGCTGCCGGCCGGATCCTGGGAGGTGCGCATCAGCGGTGTCTCGTCGGGCACGATCACCCGGTCGGTGACCGTCCTGCCCGGGCAGACCACCTCGCTCGTCCTCTCGTCGGCGGACTTCGACGGAGCCGACCCGTCCACCACGCCGTCCCCGGGCCTCACGGTGCTCTCGCTCGGGGCCACGGTCGCCGTCGGGGTCGACGGCGTCCCGCGGGGCTACGCCGCGCGCACCGAGGCGGTCGCGCAGAAGCAGGGCCAGGGCCTCTACCGGCTGGCCGTCGGAGGGATCGCTCCCGGCGTGCATCAGGTGCAGGCCACCTACCAGACCGGCGCGATCGAGACCCGCACGGTGCCCGTCACCCCGGGGCGCACGGCCTACGTCGAGTTCAGCATGCTCGGTCCGATCGACGACACGACCCGTCCAGGCATCGAGGTCGTCAACGTGCCGGAGGAGATCTCCCGGATCTGGATCGTCGGGCCGCTCGACGATGCGGACACCCTCAGCCGCACGACCGTGCTCGCCTCCGCGGCCGGCCGGGCCGGCACCTCCGCGGCCACCGACCTCGTTCCGGGCAACTACGAGATCCGGCACCAGGCCGGCATCCAGAGCTGGAGCGGAGGCCGCTTCACGATCCACATGGGCGGCACGACGCGGCTGGATCACGCCGCCCTCGCCTGGAGGCTGGTCTACTGCGGCCCGATCGAGCCCGGCTCGGCTGCCCGCGCCGGCCTGGCGATGACGCACGGCTGCTCCGGGGACGTGGTCACCGGTGCGGGCGGACTGTTCCACGACCTGGTGCTCGACGCCCTCGGCAACCTCGTGGCCGTGCGCCGGACGGACGAGGGACTGCCCTGGCAGGTGCTCGCGGCGGCAGCGCTGGCCGGCACCGCCGCCGTCGGCGCCGCCGCGTGGGCGGTCGCCGGCCTGGTACGCCGCGCTGGACGTCCGGCGCGGGAAACGTCGCGGCATGGCACCGGCCTGATGGCGGGCACGGCAAGGAAGCTGCGCCGCCGAGGAGCCCCGTGAACGGCACTTGCGGCCGTGAACCGGTCGCCCCGCACCGAGAGGAGATCCCCATGGTTGCTCATCGCCGCCCTCCCGCCCGCAAGGCCGCCGTCCGGCTGCCCCGCCTGCGCCTGCCTCGCAATCCCTCGTCGGCCTGGCGCGACGCCGCCGCGCATGGCTGGTACCTGACCATGTGGGCCGGCCGGAGCGGCGGCCTTTCCAAGGCGCGGTATGCCTCCCTGCTCCGGCAGGCCCGGCAGCGGCTCGGCAGGCTCGGCGGGGCGGTCATCGTCGGAGCGAAGCTGGCCGTGCACGCTTTGGAGAGTGGCGGCTGGGCCCCGGCCAGGAAGCTGCTCGGCCGGCGCCTGGCCGATGCCTGGGCGAAGCGCTGGGCGCGCGAGAACATGCCGCGGAAGTCGCGTCCGCGCGCCCGCCGTCCGGCGAAGGCGCCGGCACCCGACCGCCGCGCCGCGGCGAAGCACCTCGTGGACACGGCCGTCGCCCGTGCCCGCAAGACCGCCGCCCCGGCGGCCGCGCCGGCCTCCAGGGACGGCCTGCGCAACGCGGTCGTCCTCCTGGTGGCGAAGGCGGCGAAGACGGCGCCCGGGAAGATCAAGGGATCCGACCGGCTGCGCGACGACCTGGGGATCGACTCGCTCGACGGGGCCTCGCTGCTCCTGGGGATCGAAAGCAAGCTGGGCATCACCATTCCCGAAGAGAAGGCCTTCGACGCCGGAACGGTGGACGAGCTGGTCGCCTTCGTCCGCAAGCTCGTGCGCCGCTAGACCGCCTCCCGCTTGTGCCATTCCGTGCCGGTGCTATACTCCGGTCCATGGGCACCAGGGCAGGATTCTGGCTGGGCAAGGGCGAGGGGGCCCGGGTCGTCGGGGCGATCTGGATCGACGGCAGTCCCCGGCACGTGCGCGACGGACTGCGTGGCGTGCACAACGTCCGCAGCTACCGCGCGGCGGTGCAGCGGATGATGCGTCGCAATGCACGCCCCTCCAAGCGGATCGGCTTCGATGACGTCTCTCCGACGGCACTGGACTACCATTATACACTGAGCCACAAGCGGCTGTGGGTGAGCGAGGGCGGCCACCGCTGGGTGCCGCTCGACCGGACGCCGCCCTCCTCGGGCGCCTGGGGCCTCTTCCCCTGGTCGCTCTACGCCGGCACGGGCCCGGATGCCGGGGGGCGTCCCGCGGCGGACCCGGGCAGCCTGTCCGGAACGCTCGCCAGGTATGCACATCCCGATCAGCTTTCCGTTCTCGAGAAGGCCGGCGTCGCCGCCGCCGGCCTCGCCGCGGCCGCGGTGGTCGTCGGCGCCGTCTGGACCGCCGCCCGCTCCCTGAAGAGCACCACGTAGCACGAGGTCCCCATGCCGTACAACGATCCCTCGAAGCCGCCCCGCCTGCCGCCGCTCGTCGTCTACCGGGTGGTCGGCCGGCTCAAGGTGAAGAAGACGAAGCGCGGCCGCGTCATGCCGCGGTCCGTCTCGCCGCTCGTGCTGTCCGGCGCGATCCGCATGATGATCGGCAACAGCCAGAAGTGGGGCGACCTCGAGAAGGGCAGCCTGAAGCTCACGGTCCAGGGCCGCGCCCGCCAGGCCGGGCTCGTGGCCTCGACCGAGTGGCCGCTCGTCTCCCGGAACTTCGAGGATCTGCTTGCCGCCCGCGACCGCTACCTCGCGCAGCACCCGCACGCGAAGCGCTCGACGAAGGAGCGCGTCCGGCTGCCGGCGCGGCGTCGCGGCCAGGGCACCGCGGTCGGCCGCAGCGCCTCGCGCCGCTTCGGCCCGAAGGGCCTGGACCGCGTCTCGGACGCCTTCCACCTCGCACTCGGCGTCGCGCGCCGGCAGGCGAAGCCGCGCTGGCTCGAGGACATGGAGCGGGGTGCCTACGGTGACGGCGAGGCCTCGCGCCGGGCCTTCGACTACGGCGTGGCACTCGCCCGGCAGGTCCTGCAGGGCAAGCGGTCCTGGCACTACATCGAGAACCTGCTGCAGCACCGCCTGCACGCGCGCAAGCCCGCCGTGCGCAAGCCCGCGACCGCGCGCACCCGCAAGGGAGCCATGGCCCGGCACGGGTTCCGGCAGGCAGCGTAGGAGGGTCCGATGGCCATCAAGCAAGCATCCCTCATGCTCTGGCTCGCACCGGGCACGGTCGGCCTGCAGGTCCAGGGCGCGTCGCGGGCGCTGGCGGTGCGGGCGAAGACGGCGGCGGTCGACGCCGTGCGGAAGTACGTCGGGACGCAGTCTCCGGAAACCGTGGACCTCGGGAAGATGCAGTCCATCGCCCAGTCCACGGCCGTGAAGGTGCTCTCCGACGCGGGCTTCCACGTCCACGTCGGCGTGCGGGAGGCCAGGCCCCTCGCCCCGCCGATGCCTCGCGGGAAGAAGACGGCGCGCGGCGCCCGGCCGGTGGCGACGATCCGCGTCTACCACGGATCCGACGGCCCCGAGAAGGTGGATGGGCTCGACGTGGCCGGCGTCCCGGCGAAGGCGATCTTCCACCTGCGCCACCTCGTCGGCCAGAAGCACGGGACGAGCCGGATGAAGTCGCAGCCGGTCCGGCAGGTGCTGGCGGCCGTCGGTCGCATCGTCGGGGATGCCCTGAAGAAGGCTGGATGGTCCGTGCGCAGGACCGTTTCGCGCCGGCTCCTGGACCCGCACCAGGGGATCATCCGGATCCATACGCGGCCCCCGGTCGTCATCCGCCGGCTGGCCGACGGCATCCGCATCACCGGTCGCAAGCTGGGGAAGCGGGACCTGGCGAATGTCATCAGGCACGCCAGGATCGTGGCCGGCATCCTCATGGAGGACCGGCACGGCGCCGGCATCCGGGCGACCGGGAACTCGGTCCGGATCCAGGCCGGGTCCACGAAGCAGGGGAAGCGCGTCGTCGAGGCACTGGTGATGGACGCCGCCAAGATGCTGGGCAAGTACGGATACCGGGTCGACTACCAGGACGGGAGCCGCAGCACATGACCACCCGATCCAGCCGCAAGCCCCGGCGCGCCGCCCCGAAGAAGCGCGCCTGCACTCCGCGCCGCAGCGCCCCCTCCGACCGCAAGGCCAAGGCACTCGGCCGCGACGTGGGCCGACGCGAGGCGCGTGCCGGATATTCCCCCGCGGCGGTCAAGGCCGCCCGGCAGGCGCAGGCGGAGTTCCGGGCTTCGACCCGACACCTGTCGCGCAAGGAGCGCGCGCACCTGGACAGCGTGTTCGCCAACGGCCGGATCGACGGCGCCGTGTCGGCCTCCGCGGGCGTCTGCTCGATCGGTCCGAAGGCGATCCCGCGCGGATGCGTCAAGACCGTGCGCATCGAGATCCGCGAGACCGGCTTCGGCGTCTACGGCAAGCTGCCCGAGGACGTCAAGCGCCGGGCGCTCGCCGCCGCCGTGCGGGCGAGCGGCGGCCGGGGCCGCCAGTGCAAGCACTCGGTCTCGGTGTCCTCCTGCCTGCGGCCGCGCCGCCTGCGCGAGGACCTCGTCGAGAAGATGTACCGGCGCGCCGGGGAGGTGCTCGACCGCGCCGGCTACAGCGTCAAGTACGAGCACGATCTCTGAGGCTAGCCACGCGGCCCCGGTCGGGGCCGATGCAAGCAGCAGGCAGCAGGATCCGGTGCCGGTGGCGCCGGAGCATGCCGGGTCTCCGGTGGTGTCCTCCGGGACCTGGCAGCAGCTCCCCGTGTCGATGCAGGCGGTCTGCTGGACAGCATCGCGGGACGTGCTAGGGTATGCTTCTGAAAGCGCCACTCGCTCCGGATCGGTGCGGCGGCGCGCGAGAGTCGAGGCCGTCAACCCGGCCGCATCGATCAAGGAGAGTTCCATGGCAAAGCTCACGAAGAAGGCCGCTCACCTCCGCGCCGTCAAGGCCGCCCGCACCCGCAAGGCCAACAAGGCCAAGCGCAGCCGCGCCGGCAAGAAGGGCGCCCGCAAGGCCCACCGCTAGTCCCTCGAGCCCCGCAGGAACGCGCAGGCGGGCCGGTCCCGCCTGCGCCGACCACCTCCCCGCTTCCCCCGCCGTACCGCGCCCTGACGGGCACATCGTGCCATCGTGTGCCATACTGGCGGCATGCGCACGAAGCGTCCGCACCGTCGCCGCAACCCGTCGCGCGAGGTCTCCGGCGTCTGGCCGATCGGCTCGCTGCTGCGGGATGCCCTCCCCGAGAACGACACCGCGGGCGACGCCTCCCCGGCGACCGGGCTGCTGGCCCGGCTGCAGATGCAGCTCGACGCCCGCGCCCGCCAGGTCTCCCCGCGCCTGGTCCTCGAGGCGCGGCACTGGTCGATGGACGGGGCCTGGGACGGCCCGGTATGGGTCTTCCCCTCGGGCGACTGGTTCGTCTGGCTGCCGGGGGCGAAGAACGCCGCCGCAGCCCGCCAGTCCGGCCTGCTCCTGCGCCGGATGCTACGGCCCGCCGCCGGGCTGCCCCCGGAGCTCGCCCGGCTGCACCGGGGGACGCTGTGGGTCGGGCATCCGTCCCGCATCGCGACCGACCAGGCCGGCGGCGGTGCGATCCCCGTCGCCGGGGGCCTGGTCGCCGTCGGCCGCCAGCGCGGTCCCCGTCTCAATCCCCGGGAGTCCATCATGCCCGCCCGCCGATCCCTCGCCCAGGTCCGCGAGGCCGGCCGCCGCATGCAGGCGCGGGCCATGGCCGCGATGTCCACCGTGAAGCCGGCCGCCGGCCACGCCGCGGAGTTGCGGCGCTGCCGGGCGACGAGCCGCATCATCGGGCAGATGATGGCGTTCTGGAAGGAGATCGCCCCGCTGCCCGCGGCCGCGCGCACCCGGATCGCCGCGGCCTTCAACCAGGGACGCATGGCCGGCGCCGAGGAGGCCCTCGTCCGCTCGGGCCGCGCCTCCGGGCTGTCGCCGAAGCAGGCGCACGAGATGTTCCGGACGATGCTCGCCGGGATCTGCAGGGGGCGCTGATGCGCCGGCTCCGGCCACCCCCCTGCCAGGCGCGACGAGCGCGCCGCAATCCGGACCTCGAGCCGATCCGGTTGACGGACGAGGAGCGTGTCAGCAGGACGCCGCAGTTCGCGGTGCGCGTGGCCGTCGAGATGGCGGACGTCGTGCTCGACATGGTGGCCGCCGGGGTCTCGGACGAAGGAGAGCTGGCCGCGACGCGCCGGATCGCGGCAGGCGTCCTGGCCAGTGCCCGGCGTTCCAGGGCCGCGGCGGACGCTGCCGGAGGCAACCGCGCGCTGCAGGCCGACCCGGTTGCCGCCGCGCGCGATCAGGCACTGCGCGACCGGCGGAGCCTGGCCGTCGACCGGGCCGCGGCGGCACTGCGGAGGATCCTTCCGAGGGCGGAGCGCATGCTGGCGGAGGTCGAGGCCAGGATGAACGCCGCCGGGATGGACCGGGAATGGAGGCCCAGGTATACCTGGGTCGACTACTCTGGACGGCTGCGCCTGCGCGGGTCGGACGGCGTCCACAACGTACCGCCTGCGGGCATCGAGACGCTCGCCCTGCTGGCCGATGTCGTGAGGAGGGCCTCCCGGTCGCTTCAGGCTGCCGCACACGAAGCCGAGGCCCGGGAGGAGAGCCACCGGCGCCGGCTGGAGCAGGTCGAGGCGGCCCGGGTGGCGGCGCGGGAGAGGATCGAGGCGCAGCGTCGCGCCGCAGAAGACCTCGACCGGGCACTGCGCTCCCGCCCCCTGCCGGCCCTGCCGGCCCGGGCGACGAGCCACGAGGAGGCCGAGGCCGAGGCGATCGGACGCAAGGCCGAGAAGATCCTTGCGGATGCGCCCTACCTGGCCATGCTGGCCCGGGATCCGCCGGCACGGCAGGGACTACAGCGCCGGCTCGGATCGGCGCTCGATCTTCCCGGGATCACCAGCATGCAGCGGGGCGCGGTCTACGAGGTGCTCGACCATCTCACGGGGGCGGGCATCACGTCCGGGAGGACCCGTGAGGAGCGTGAAGAGCAGGAGGATGTTGCCCGTTGGAACCTGGGCCAGTGGTTGCCCATCGGCCTGCGCTCCGGACTCATCGGGATCAGGCAGCTCCAGCAGGCGCAGCAGTCTCCGGATACCCTGCGCTCCCTGATCGCCGATGCCGCCGCGATCGCCGCGATCGAACGGGCCATCCGTCGGGGCGACCGGAAGGCTGCCGTGCGGCATGCCGCCTTCGTCGTCTCGGATCGCAGCCACGAATGGGACTGGCCTGAATGGGAACGGGAGAAGAAGGCCAGGCAGTGGCTGGCCTCGATCGGACTGGAGGAGCAGGAGGTCCGCCGGGAGATGTACCGGATCCGCAGGGTGCGCAACGAGCGCGCCGCGCGCCGCCTCGTCCCGCCGAGCGCCTCGCGGCTCTCGTTCCCCGATCGGCCGGGGCATTTCGAGGTGCCGCGCCTGGGAGGCATCCGGACCACCTTCGGGGTCGAGAACGAGCTCGACGGCCTGGCCCCGGCGGAACTGCGCGAGGGGATCCGGGAGAATCTCAAGACCCGCATCCGCTTCGGCCGGTGGTCCATCGTGCTGGACGCCTCGGTTCCGGGCGGCGCGGAGATCGTCTCGCCGATCCTGCACTGGCCGGCGGGCGCCCCCAGCCTCGCCGCGGTCATCGCGGCCACCCGCCAGATCCCGGCCGGACCATGCGGCGAGTGCGGGCTGCACGTGCACGTCGGCGCCGGCAAGCTCTCCCGGCGGGTGCTCACCTCGCTCCTGGTGCTCACGTGGTACTGGACCCCGGTCCTGCGGGCGCTCACCTCGACGACCTCCGCCCGGACGGAATGGGCCAGGCAGATCCCCTTCGATGTCGTGCGGGCGATGGCGGAGGCGATCCTCGACGAGGACCTCTGGTGGCACGCCTGGTACGGCCTGGATCCGGGCCAGCCCCTGCCGCCCGCGGACGAGAAGTACGACTCGACGAAGACCCGCTACCGCCTCCTGAACCTCCACTCGCTCCGCCACCGCGGCACGGTGGAGTTCCGGTCGGCCGATGCGACCACCGACCCGCAGCGGGCGCTCGACCTGGTGGCCCTCTACCTGGCCATGGTCCGCTGGGCGATCAAGCATCCCTTGCCCTGGAAGGAGCGCACCCCGCTGACCGGTCCCCTGGACCTCCTGACGAGGTACGACCGGGTCGGCGCGGCCTCGCTGCGGACCGCCATCGATCCGGATCACAAGGCGCTCCTCTTCCTCGGCGCGCTGGGCCTCCCCGCGGAATGCCGGGAACGCCTGCTCGCCTTCATCCCGGGCCGTGCCCGCTCCAACCCGTCCCGCGGCCGCCGCGAGCGCGCCCCGCGCCCGCCCCGACGCCGCATCCACCGAGGTGCCCGATGACCGCTGCCTATCCCTCCCTCGCCGCCAACGGCTGGCATCCCCCGCAGGACCTGGTGGACCTGGTGGCCACCTACCCGGTGGTCTACGACGACGCCCCGCCCTGGAACGGCGGCTCCGGCTGCGCGGGCCGGGCACAGCCGGGCACCCTGGCGCTCAAGGACTACCTGCTGGCCCACTTCCCCGGCATCCGGGAGATCCAGCCCTACCACTGCCGGGCGAACACGGCCGCGCCGCAGACAACCTCGATGCACGGCACCGGCCGGGGGTTCGACGTCATGACGGGCGATCCGGAGCCGAACGTCGCGGTCGGGGACGTGGTCGCCGAGTGGCTGGTCCGCAACGCCGTCGGGATCGGCGTCCAGTACCTGATCTGGAACCGGACCGCCTTCAGCCGCTCGGCCCCCCGCGGGCGCTTCTCGGCCTACACGGGCCCGGTGCCGCACACCGACCACGTCCACTGCGAGATCACGCTCGCCGCCGGGGCGCAGCAGACGCCGTTCTTCACCGGCATCTGGCCGCAGGGGACCGGGACGCCGTCCGTGGCCGCCCCCTGGTGGACCAACACCCCGCTCGTGGTCGGCACGGCCGTGGGCGGTACCGTGCTCCTGGTGGCCCTCGGCTGGGCGGTCCTCGAGCTTTCCACGCCCGCCACGCCCGTCCGGGCGCTGCCGCCGCCGTGGCCGCCCCGGGCGGTGCCGCTACCGGTGCGGTACAATCCCCGGCGGCGCGGGCGATGACGCCGCGGCAGGCACGCGCCCTCGGCCGGTCGCTGCGGGATCTGCTCGCGTCCGCTCCGGCCCGCCGGCTCGGGAAGCGCTGGTCGTCCTGGCATGCGGGCGGCTGCTGGACGCTTGCCGAGGCGCTGATCGCCTGGGCCGGGCCGGCGGCCGTCAAAGCCGCGGTCGAGGAGGAGGGCATCCTGCAGCATGCCGTGGTCCGGATCGGCGACTGGTACTTCGACGACCAGGGCGCCGCCACCCGCGAGGAGACGAAGCGGAGGTGGGTCGCCGTGCGGATCGCGGAGGGCCTGTCGGAGGACGTCGAGGTCACCGGCTGGGACGAGTCCGGGCACGAGGAGATGGCCGGGGAGGCCCATTGGGTCTGCCCGGCCCGGAAGGTCTCGGCCCTGGCCCGCCTGCTCCGCCAGCGCCTGGGCGATCCGGCACGATGGGGCATCCCGCGGGAGAATCCCGCCGGCTGGCGCGACGGCCATGCGCGTGGCACACTGTGCCATACCGAGCCGTCCCCCCACGGAGGATCCACCATGCGCCGTAGCACCCGCCGCGTTCCCCGCCACAACCCCTCGCGCCTGAAGGGGATCGCCGAGTTCGACCGCAAGTTCAAGGGCGACATGATCCGCCACGGCCGCTTCCCGGCGGGCCACCCCCGGGCGCGGCAGCTCAACAGCTTCGGCCTCCTGTTCAAGGACTACCTGAACAAGCGCATCGGCATCGACCGCTTGAGCGAGAAGCTGCAGCAGATGGCGAGCTACCACCGTGCGCGCGGCTCGAAGAAGATCGCAGCCGTCGCGGCCGACCTGGCCGAGCTGGCCCTGAAGGTGCGCGAGGGCCGCTGCGACAAGAAGGCCGCGAAGGCCGCCGTGCGCGCCGGCCGCAAGATGCTGGCGCAGAGCCACGGCAAGCAGGTGCTCAGCCGCCAGACCGCCAGGGACCGCCGGGCGGCGAAGAAGGGCGTCAAGCACCCGAAGCGCGCGAAGCGCACGATGCCGAAGCGCGGCGCGGGCGGGAAGTTCGTCAAGCGCAGCCGCTAGCCTCCCACGTCCGGCAAGGAGTCCGCCATGGCCCGTCGCCGCCCCCGTCCCAACTTCTCGCGCCAGCCCGCCCGCAGGCGCGCCTCGCCGATCCGCAGGGCCGCCGTGAAGAAGGCCCTGGCGCGCAAGGCCGCGAAGCCCCGCAAGGCGCCCGCGCCCCGCAAGCACGTGCCCAGGGCGCCGATGTGGCGGGGTCGGCTGGAGGCCTACCCGATCCGCGTGTCCCTGCCGGGCGAGCCGGTGTTCTGGGTGGTCACCGGCGCCGACCACCACAAGGTCGCCGAGGGCTCCGACCCGATGGAGCTGATCGCGAAGACCAAGGCCGCCGGGTACTACATCCCCTCGGACTACGCCGACGTGTTCAAGGCCCGCCAGGTGAGCTTCGGACCGCGCACGAATCCGGCGTCCGGCGACCCCCGGGCCGACGTCCTGCGCGCGCAGCGGTTCTGGAACTCGCTGTCGCGGGGCGAGCGGATCGCTCTCGGCAACGAGATCGCCCGCGGGGTCGAACGCCGCCACCTGGTCGTCAGGCACCACGTGCCGTGGAGCGCGCTCACGCCGGCCTTCGTCGGCTCGCTCATCCGCATCCAGGCGCACTGGGAAATCCAGGCGCACTGGGAAGACGTGCCGGAAGGCGCCCGCGCCAACCCGCGTCGCGCGCGCACCCCGCGGGTCGGCGCCCGGGTCGAATACTGGCAGATCCCCGCCGGCTACGATCCGCCCCAGGGGCCGTTCCCGGGGAGGATCGTCAAGACCGAGGTGCGGCCCGGTGTCGGCCGCGTGGAGTCCGTGGAGTTCGTCCATGAGGGCCGCAAGACCGTCGCCCGGGACATCTCGCACCGGACGCTGCGCGAGATCCGGGCCATGAGCGGTCCCGGCCGGATCCGCTGGTGGAGCTGGCCCGGCGAGAACCGCTAGCCCGCAGGAGCCTGCGCCATGTCCTCGACCACCATCATCGTCCCCGAGCCCCCCGGCCAGATCCCGACCTGGCTGGCCGTGGTACTGACCGCCGTGGTGGTCGCCCCCGTGGCCGCCGCCTTCGCCTGGACCGTCGCCCGGCCCTCCGTGCCGGTCCCGGCCCGCCACCGTCCCCGTCACAACCGTTCGAGGTAGCCCATGCCGCCGTCCGACACCACCACGACCCCGACCTCCACCAGCACGGCCATCGTGCCGGCCACCCCGGCGACGCCGGCCGCTCCGACCGAGTACGTCGCCCCGGCGCTCGCTCCGCGCCCCGGGCGCGGCATCCTCGAGATCCAGAACGTCCAGGCCGACCAGCGCGACTGCCCGCGGGCCGCGGACCAGGCGGCACCGACGGCGCTCGAGACCGCGCGCGCCTACGACAAGCAGGGCCGTGAGGTGCCGCCGCTCTCGGTGCTCTTCCCCTCGGCCGACCACTGCGCCCAGCCCCTGAGCGGCACCGTGGCCCGCACCGAGGTGCAGCCCGGACACTACGAGGTGCGCTACGAGAGCCGCGACCTCGCCACCGGCGCGGTGACGGTGCTGGCCCGCCAGTACGTGCACGTGATGCCCAACCTGCGCACCGTGCTGCGCGTGGTGCGCGAAGGCGACCGGCCCGTGCTGCGCGTGCTCGAGGGCGAGGCGACCGACATGGTCCGCATCGGCCCGCTCCTGGTGCCGCGCTGGTCGGCCTACACCGGCGGCGCCGTGCTGGCCGTGGCCGTCGCCGCGGGCGCGACCTACGCCGTGCTGCACCGGACCCCGAAGAAGGCCTGATCCCGGCCCACCGCGTCCTCCCCTCCTGGCACATCCTGGCCATTCCCGACCTCGCCTCCCACTCCACATCGCCTGCCCATTCCCACGGATCCGTGGTCCGCGCGGCCGCGCCGTGCGTCTCCAGCCCGTCCGTGCTATCGTGACGGGCGAACCGGACAGGCGCCGGACCGCAGGTCGCATCGGCCTGCCCGGAGCCGGAACGCCCCTCCGGTGCACCGGGCCCGTGCGACGCGTCGCGACGCTTGCACGATCCGCCTTCGAGGTGGCATGCTCCCCATCGGATACCGGTTGCCTTCAGTGGCGACGTGTCCGGTCCCCTCAAGGGGCAACGGAGCCGGATGCACTCTGTCGACTTCCTGCGGCTGGAGAACGGACTGCGCGTGGCGACGGTCGCCTGCCCCGGTCTGCACCGGGCGGTGATCGTTGCCGGGGCACGCGTCGGCGCCCGTGACGAGACCGCGCGCACCAACGGACTCTCGCATCTGTTGGAGCATGCCCTGTTCCGCGGCACCCGATCCTGGCCTTCTGCGCAATCGCTCAACCGGCACGTCGAGGTCTTCGGCGGCACGCTCGGTGCGGCCACGACCTGCAACGAGACCAGCTTCGAGCTGTCCTTCCCGCCGCGGGCACTGCGCAAGGCGGCTGGAGTATTCCGTGAACTCTTCTCCTCGCCGGCCATGGCCGATCTGGAGATCGAGAAGAAGATCGTCCGCGAGGAGACCCTCGAGGAGCTCGACGAGAACGGCCGGTGGATCGCGGCGGATGGCCTGTCCCGCCGCCTGGTGTTCGGCCGGCACCCGCTCGGCCTGCCGCTGACCGGCACCCGCGCGAACATCGACCGCTTCACCGAGCGCGACCTGCGCCGGCACTTCGCCCGGCACTATCTGGCCGGCAACATGGCGGCCGTGATCGCGGGTCCCTTCAGCCGCAGGCGGATGGCCAGCGCCGCCCGTCTCGGATTCGGCGCGATCCCGGCCGGCACGGTGCCCCGCCCGGCGCCCTTCGTGGCCGGGCAGCAGCGGGCCCGGACCTGTTTCATCGAACACGACACCGGGCAGTCCTCCCTGGCCATCGCCTTCGCCGCCTCCGGGCAACAGCAGGGCGACACCCGGGCGCTCACCCTGCTCATGCGGGTGCTCGATGACGGCATGTCCACGCGCCTGCACCGGCGCCTCTGCGACGAGCTGGGCCTCGCCTACGAGGTGTCCGCCATGACCGAGATCCTCCCGGACGTGAGCTACGTCGAGGTCTGGGCCCGCGTGGCCACCGGATCGGCCGTCGCCGTGGTGGGCGAGGTCCTGTCCCTGCTTGCCGACCTGGCCGTCTCCGGCCCGACCGGCGAGGAGGTGGTGCAGGCCCGCCTGCGTCATGTCTGCAGCCTGGACGGCGACGAGGACGTCCCTTCCGATCTCGCCTCGCACTACCTGCTGGGCGAGCTCGCCGACCTCCGCCAGACGATCGGGGAATGCCGCCAGCATGTCCTCACGCTCGGGGCGGAGGACCTGCACCGGATCGCCCGCGAGGTGTTCGATCCTGCCCATGCCTGCGTGACCGTGGTCGGCCAGGTGGATTCCCGGACGCGCCAGGGGATCTCCGGCCATCTGCGTCGCTTCCGCCAGCGGATCCGGCGCGCGAACCTCCGACAAGGACCAACGAAATGAGTGCTCCCAGGACCGTCACCACCCGTGCCGCCGCCACCCCGCGTTCCCGCCGCAGCGGCCGGCGCGGCTCCGAGGAGCCCGCCGCCGAGGTGGCCGTCCGGGCACGGGCCACGGACGCCCTCGCCCGCGCCGCCGGGCGCGGGCGGAAGAAGCCGGTGCCGGCCGCGGCCGACGTCGAGTTCTTCAACCCGCCGCCGCGCCCCGCACCGTCCTCGCGGGTCGGCCCCCGCAGCCGGATCCTGGCCCCGCCCTACTGGATGCCGCCCGTGGACTACGTGCCCCCCGCGTCGAAGTACGCGGCCGTGCTGGGCGACATGCACTTCGACCTCGAGGAGCCGGCCGCCGTGTGCGCCGCCGTCCTGTGCCTGACCTGGCTGAAGCCCGAGGTGATCGGCCTGATCGGGGACCTGGCGGACCTGGGGATGCTCTCCCGGTTCGACCAGCCCTCGGACGCGCAGGCGCACGCGATCGAGCAGATCCGGCAGCTCGTCGTGTTCGCCAACTACATGAAGAAGCTCGCCCGCCGGGTCTTCATCATGGAGGGCAACCACGACGAGCGCTGGTCGAAGGCGCTGATGGGCAGCAAGGCCATGTTCTTCGACGGTGCGGTCGGCCTCTCCTTCCGCGAGCAGTGCGTGGGCCAGGGCCTGGACGAGCGGGTCGAGTGGCTCTCCGAGGCGGTCGGCGTCGGCGGCGTGCCGGTCGGACAGTTCGTCATCCGCCACGCGCACAACCAGACCGGCCGCTTCGGCGGCGGCATCCACATCTGCCGCAACTACCTGGTGAAGAACAACGGCCAGTCGGGCATCGTCGGCCACCACCACAAGGCGCAGATGTTCTGCCAGACGGCGAACCACGAGACCGCCGTGGCGCTCGCCTGCCCGGGCCTGACGCGCGAGCAGCGCTACGCGTTGGGTGCCGACTGGCAGCAGGGCTTCGTCATCCTCGAGATGCAGGCCCCCGACTTCAAGCGGGCCACCCCGCACGTGGTCCTGATCGAGAAGGGCCGCTGCAGCTTCGGCGGCCGCACCTTCGACGGCAACGCGATGCTGCGCCCGGCCCGGTAGCCGTCCGTCCCCACCCCATCTGTGCCACATCGTGCCGGGCGTGCTAGGATCCCGGCATGCCTCCCCGCCCGACCCCCGCCCGACCCCCGCGCGCCCCGGAGCCCCCTCCGGGCGACTACCGGCTCGTCGGCCCAGGGGCCGTGCCCTGGAGCGACTCCCGGCCGCTGGTCTTCCACGCCGTGATGCGCCATGGCAGCAGCGCCCGGGCGCTGATCCAGGCCGACGCCCGCCTGGTCCCGATCGATGCGCGGCCGACCGACGGAGAGGAAGGCCCGGCCTGGGGCCGCCGGAGCCTGGATTGGGAGGGGGTCACCGCCCGGGACCGTGCAGCCGGCGATGGCCGCTACTTGTTCTTCACCCCCCTGCATCCGGCCTTCGGGCTGCGGAGCATGGCCTGCTTCGCCTTCGATCCGGGCGACCTCGCCCGCTGCGGGCGGTTGCGGTGGCGTCCGGAGGACCTGCTCGACCGGTTCAACGGTGCGACCTACCGGGAGTACCCCGGCATCGTCCGGTGCTACTCGATCGCCGGGGACCGTCTCGTGCAGGAGATGGTGCGGCTGGAGGCGCGTTCCCGGCTCCGGACCGGGGGGGATCTGCAGGCGGTGCGGGAGGCCCGGCGGCTGCTTGAGCCGCACGCCCGCGCCCGCTGCGAGCACCCCGGCGGTCACTGGTCGTCGTGCCTGGACGTGCTCCTGCATCCCTTCCGGCCGTCCCCGTGCCGGTGGCCCCGCAACCTCTTCGGCACGACCGAGCTGCTCTGCCGTGGCACGGTGCCCGTGCGCGCCGCGCGGTTCTGGCGCGAGGACGGCATCTGGCACCCGATGGCCAAGGCGCTGGAGGGCGGCCGGTGAGCCGCCACGGACGCCTGGGCCTGTCCCGGTTCCCGTGGAGCCTGCGGGATCCGCTCGCCTTCCACACGCTGGTGGGCAACCCGCCGCCCTGCGAGGAACTGCTGCGTGCCGGCGCGCGGCTCGTACCCGTGGCCGACCGGAGCCTGCCCGGCGCCCGGGAGGGCTGGGGCGATGCCACCGGCGTCGGGCAGATCGAGGCCATCGATACGGCTGCGGGCGACGACCGGTGCCTCTTCTTCACGGCGCTCCGGGAGTTGCGGGGCGACGACGTCGACGAGGTCTCCGTCTGGTGGCACACACCGGCCTTCGCCTTTCCGGTCGATGCACTGGCCCGTCACGGGAAGGTGTACTGGGGTCCGTACGACCTGATGGGTGCCTACAACGAGGTGGCCTTCGACCCGCGTGGCCGGCGCCGCCCGATCGAGAAGGCCACCATCGACGAGCTGCACCGGGTGCGCCGGCTCCTGCGGGTCGAGGGCGAGCGGGCGGTGGTCCGCCTGATGCGCCTGGAGGCGATGCTGCTGCGCCATCCGGAGCGGCAGCCGGCCGTGCTCCGGGCGGCCGGGCAGGTGTTCGGGGACCGCCCCGGGCGGGACAAGCTGCTGACGCCGTTCCGGAACTCCTGGGGGCGTGCCGGTGCCCGGTGGGAAGGCGTGCTCGCCCTGCAGCAGGGGCCCGAGGTGCTCCTGGAGGGCAGCGTGCCGGTCGTGGAGTCGGCCTTCTTCCGGGGGACGGACGGCCGGTGGCACGGGACGGCGGAGTTCCTGGCGGGGGAGGGGCCGGCGTGATGGGCGGCCACACCTACCAGCGCATCGGGCTCAGCAGGTTCCCGTGGAGCGAGGAGCATCCGCTCGTGTTCCACGTGGTGCACCACGGCGCCGCCGGGGAACTGCTGCGTCTCGGGGCGGTGCTCGCTCCGGCGTCGGACCGGGCGGGCGCGGCAGCCCGTGACGAGGAGCGCGAGGCGTGGGGCTTCCACGGGGCCGCGCGCAGGTCGATGCTCGATCCCGTCGACGTCCAGGCCGGCGACGACCGGTGCCTGTTCCTCACGCCGCTCTGCGAGTTCGACGGCGACGAGGTCGACCGCCTGGTGCGGGCCACCTCGGTCTCCGAGGCGCGCTTCGCCTTCGACCTCGGGGTGCTCGGCCGGCACGGCGAGGTCTCGTGGCGACCGACCGACATCCTGCACCACTACGAGGCCGCGCGCGACGCCGGCCGGAGCCTGGAGGCCGTGCGGCGGGTCTTCACCCTGCCGGACATGGACCTCGTCCACCGCCTGGTCCGCCTGGAGGCGCGCCTGCTGGTCCACCCCGGGGAGTTCAAGGAGATCCAGGACGAGGCTCATGGGATCCTGGCCAGCCAGGTGACCCGGCGGTACTCGTCCGAGGCCGGCCTCAACTTGTCGAGGGCCATGTACTACCACGCCGTCCCCTTCGTCCCGGCGATCGGCCGGAAGTTCCCGCAGGTGCTCGATAGTCCGCTCTGGCCCGAGCTGCTGCTCGAGGGACACCTGCCGGTGCGCGAGGCGGCCTTCTTCCGTGGCAACGACGGCATCTGGCAGGAGGTGCCACGGTGAAGAGCTACGAACGCCTCGGCGAGGTCCGCCTGCCCTGGAGCACCGAGCGCCCGCTCGTGTTCCATGTCCTGACCAGCCTGCCCTGGGGGGATCCGGGCCGGGCACCCTTCCGCCGGCTCCTCGACGAGGGAGCATCCCTGCAGCCGCCGCGCGCGCGCCGGGGCTCCTGGGGAGGGGAGGACACCCATCTCGGCGGCATCGATGCGGACGCCGGGGACGACCGGGCGCTCTTCCTCACGCCGCTGCGCCCGCACAAGGACAACGGCTTCCGGAGGAACCAGGCGAGGCCGGCGGTGGCCTTCGGCCTGGAGGCGCTGCTTGGGGCAGCCCCGGTGGGCTGGCGTCCCTGCGACCTGATCGGGCTCTACCAGGAGGTCTTCGGCCTCGAGCCGTACTCCGACGACCTGCACGCCGCGGCCCCGCGCCTGCGGGAGGTTGCCGCCTGCTTCACGGCGACCGGTCCGGACGACGTGCGGGCGCTGGTGCGAGGCGAGGCGCAGCACCTCGCCGGCCGGCCCTACGAGGCCGGGCCCGTCATCGCCCGGCTGGACGCGGCGGCACAGCGGAACTGCCGGGCGGCGCTCGCGGGCGTGCAGTTCCCGCCCTGGTTCCAGTACCCGTTCCTGTCGCTCGACGAGCTGGCCGGCCACCACGCCGACCTGGCGGTCTTCCCGGGGAGCCTGCTGCGCGGCCGGCGGGTGCCGGAGGTCCTGGTGTATGGTGCGGTGCCGCTGCGCGAGGCGTCGTTCTGGCGCGATCCGGGGGACGGCGTGTGGCACGGGGTGGGGCGGTGATGGTGCCCCGCTACCGGCGTCTCGGAGAATGCGACCTGCCGTGGGACGATCCGGTCAGGAACGACGAGGATGGTGCGTCTTGAAGAGCATGCCACGCTACCAGCGCCTCGGCGCCTCGCGCTTCCCCTGGAACCCCGAGCACCCCTGGTGTTCCACGTGCTGACCTCGCTCGACCGCGCCCCGCAGCCGGGCCGCCCCAGCCCCTACGCGACCTTCCTGGGCCTGCTGCGCGACGATGCCCGCATCCGCCCGATCTCGGTCCGCAAGCGCTCGCAGGAGGCCTTCTGGGGCACGGGGCGCGCGCTCACCGGCACCCTCGGCAACACGGACGAACTGAACGGGGACGAGCACCTGCTCTTCTTCTGTCCGTACCGGGAGTACGACGGGACGCGGGTGGACTACCTGTTCGGCCGCATCGCGGTCGCCTACGACCTCGACGACCTGATGCGCCACGGCCCGGTGGGCTACCGGCCGCTCGACCTGATCGCCCCCTTCGACCAGACCGCCGAGTGGGCCGACCGCGAATACCCGGGCCACTGGCGGCGGAAGCAGCGGATGCTGGCCAAGGTCGCGCGCTGCTACTCGCTCTTCGATGCCGGGGCGGTCCGCCGCCTGGTCCGCCTGGAGGCGCGCCACCTGCAAGGCGACGCGGCCGCCCGGAAGGAGGCCGACCGGATCTGGCACCGGGCCGTCGACCGGTGCGAGAGCGAGATCTTCTGGCTGCCGTGGAGCGAGAACAGTCCCGACTTCATCGTCGCCACCGGCCTGCACGGGGGCGCGTTCTATACGTCCGTCCGGCAGGCGGGGCCGGGCACCCTCGTGGACGCACTGGCGGACGGCACGGGCACCCCCGAGATCCTCCTGCGCGGCGAGATCCCGCTGCGCGCGGCGCGCTTCTACCGGGGGCCGAGGGGGATCTGGGAGGAGATGCCCAGGACCTGGCCGCGCGCGAAGACGGTTGCCAGCCCGGCCGTGGCAGTGTAGCCTCGCCGGCATGATCGTCTCGGCGTCGATCCGCACGGACATTCCCGCGTTCTTTGGCGAATGGTTCAGCCGGCGCCTCGCCGCCGGCTGGTGCCTGGTCCCCAATCCGGTCACCGGGCAGCCGATGCGGGTGGACCTCGTACCGCCGCGCTGCGACGGCCTGGTGTTCTGGACGAAGGACGTCCGGCCCTTCCTGCCGGCACTCGCCGAGGTGGCCGCCCTGGGGCTGCCCTTCACGCTGCAGCACACCGTCACCGGCTATCCGCGCGCTTACGAGCCGGCGGTGCCGCTGCCGGCCGACGTCCTGCCGGCACTGCGCGAGGTCGTGGCACGCCACGGGCCGCACGCGCTCGCCTGGCGCTACGACCCGATCGTGCTCTCGACCGCGACGCCCGACGAGTGGCATCTCGCGAACTTCGCCCAGCTCGCCGCGATGCTCGAGGGGCTCACCGACCAGTGCACCGTCTCGTTCGTGCACCCGTATCCGCAGACCTGCGAGGGTCTTTCCGAGGCCGGGATGCAGCACCGGTTCGACATGCGGGTGCCGGACACCTTCCAGAAGCGGCGCCTGCTCGGCCGGCTCGCGGAGATCGCCCGGGCGCACGGCATGCGGACGGCCACCTGCGCCCAGCCGGACCTGGCGATCGAGGGGGTCGAGGCCGCCCGGTGCGTCGACGTCGAGAGGCTCTCGCGCATGGCCGGCCGGCTGGTCAACGCGCCGGTCGGCGGGAATCGCCGCGGCTGCGGCTGCGCCCGGAGCGCCGACATCGGCGAGTACGGCACCTGCCGGCATGGCTGCGTGTACTGCTACGCCAGGCGTGGGAAGCCTGGCGCGCACGACCCGGCGGGCGAGTCGCTCACCCCGCTCGCGGGAACTGTCCAGGCGCCCGGACACCGGACGCTGCCGCTGTTCCCGGAAGGGAAGTAGCGCGGCGGGCCATCCCTACCGGCCGGCTCCCCGGCGCTGTTCCACGGCCTGGATCGCCTGCCAGATCCGCCCGCCCACCTCGTGGCAGACCGCCGCCGTGTACCGGGTCGGCCGCGGGTCCTCCCAGGGCCGGTCCTGGGCATCGGTGCCGGTCTCGAACGCGTGGTGGCAGACCTCGCGGACGACCGTGACCGCGTCGGCGGCGCTGCGCATCCGGTAGGTCGAAGCCGCGATCTGCTTGATCTCGCCGTCGTATTCGCCGGAACGGCAGCCCATCCCCCTGAGCAGGCACTCGGGATCCCAGGCGTCGAACACCGGCTTGATGGCGTCGAAGAGGTCCTCGAGGCTGCGGGTCATGGGGGACAGGGTGCGCCCGGCGACCGGCGCGCGCAAGGGGACCGGTGGCCCGGACGGCCCCGGCGTGGCACACTTGGAGGGCATGCCTCCCCGCAACCGCGCCACCGGCGCGAAGCCCCCCTCCGCCCGTTCCCGCCGCTCCACGCCCCGTCGCCGGGGCCTCTCGGCGATCTGTGCCGGCGAGGAGGACGACGCCCTGCTGCGGCTGCCGCCGCCCCCGCGGGTGCCCCAGATCCAGGCCCCCGACCCGGGGCCCCGGTGCACGGTGCCGCCGCCCGCCCGGACCTGCAGCGCCTGCGGGCAGACGGGGGTGCCCCTGGTCTGCAGCGTGTGCCACTACAACGAGGGCTGCAGCGCCTGCTGCCCGCGGGGCATCTGCCCGCATTGCCAGCCGACGGGCGGATAGCCGGCCCGGGTGCTAGGCTTGGCACAGGAAGGCACGTCGCCATGCCCGCCAGACCACGACCGCCCCGTCCCCGGACCGTCACCCTGCCCGTGGGCACGGTCCTGTACCATGGGACCAGCAGTGCGGACCGGTTCGGGGTCCCTCGGGACCGGTCGTGGTTCTCGACGGACGAAGGCGTCGCCGTGAAGTTCGCGAAGCTGTCCGATCCGCGGGATGCCCCTCACGAGCGGGTCATGGTCTTCGAGGTGACCTCGCCCCTGCGCCTGCTGTCCGTCCGGGGCGAGCCGACGCTCGGGAGGTTCGCCGAGGACCTGGCCCGGAAGCTCGGCGAGCCGGTGGCCCTGACCTTCCACGTGCCGACCGCAGCCCGGCTCACCTGCGAGGCGGGGTACGACGGGTGGATCTCCGAGGACGCCTACCGTCCCTATCACCACGACGGGTCGGACGTGATGCTCTGCCATCCGTCCCGGCACCTGCGGCTCGTGGAGGTCCGGCAGGTCGGGCGGGCGCGGCGGCGCCAGCCGGCGCGCGCCAACCCCCGCTCCGGGACCGTCCTGGCGACCACCACCCTGCCGGTCGGCACGATGGTCTACCACGGCACCTGCTCCCCGGAGCGGTTCACGATGCCGCAGCGCCGATCGTGGTTCTCGACGGACGTTCTCACGGCCAGGGGTTTCTCGGCGACCTGCCGGGACGGCACCGTCCACCGGCGGATCATGGAGCTGGAGGTGGTCGGTTCCCCCCGCCTGCTGCTCGTCGAGGGCGAGCCGGCGTACCCGTCCTTCGCCCAGGACCTGGCCGTCAAGCTCGGCAGCCGGACGATCCTGATGCTCGATCCGGATGCCGCCGCCCGGCTCACCTGCGAGGCGGGGTACGACGGGTGGATCTCCATGGACGCCTACGCTGCCGGCGTGCCGGACATCCTGCTCTGCCATCCGGAACGATGGCTCCGACCCGTGCGGACCCGCTGGCTCACCACCGGGCGGGTGGTCCCTGCCCGGGCCAACCCGCACCGGAGGCGCCCGTGACGCGTCGCGCCCGCCGCAACCCCGACCCCGCGGTCCGCGTCCTGGAGCCCGGGACGATCCTGTACCACGGCACCTGCAGCCAGGAACGCTTCGACATGCCGCGGGCAGGGTCGTGGTTCTCGGCCGACAGGGGCGTGGCCCACGGATTCTCGTCGTGGTGCACGGGATCCCCGAACCGGAGGATCCTGGTGTTCATGACGGCATCGCCGGCACGCCTGCTGACCGTCGAGGGCGAGCCAGGCCGCAGGGTCTTCACCGACGACCTGGCCGGCAAGCTCGGCACCGATCCGCTCCTGGTCTACGAGCCGGGCAAGGCCGCGCGGGCGACCTGCCAGGCCGGCCATGACGGCTGGTATTCGGCCGACGCCTACGGGCCGGGGCAGTCGGACATCATGCTCTGCCATCCGGACCGCCACCTGCGCCTGATCGTTGCGCAGCAGATCGGACGGAGGGAGCCGGCAGCGTACCGCACGCGCCACAACCCCGCCAGCCCGCCCCGGCGGGTGACGCTGCCCGTGGGCACGGTCCTGTACCACGGGACCTGCGACCCGGCCGGCTTCGACGCGCTGCACGGACCGGCATGGGTCACCGACGACTATACGGCCGCCGCGTACTTCGCCCTCGACACCCGGCGCCACCTCGCCCGGAGCGGTACGCCCGCCGGGGAGCCGCGGATCCTGTCGTTCCGCGTCGTCCGGTCGCCCTCCCTCGCCGTCGTGTACAACTGGCGCGCCCCGGTCGACTACCGCCCCGGGGTCATCAGGATGCTGAAGGCCTCGGGCATGGAGCACCTCGACCGGTGGCTGACGCCCTCCACGACGAAGCACCGCCTCGCCCTGGAGGCCTGCCGTCCCGGCGCCGGCATCGACGGGTGGGTGATCCCGCTGCAGCACCGGTTCGGCCCCGGCGGGTCGGACATCATGCTCTGCGAGCCGGACCGCTGGCTGGAGCCGGCCGGGACCGATCTGCCGTGGCCGACGTGGATGCCCCGGCGCGGCCGGAAGCCGGCGACGCGCGCGCAGATGCGGGAGCGCCTGGAGGACCTCGTGACCGGGAGGCGCCGATGAGCCGTCCGAAGCTGCCCGCGAAGTACCGCACCACCCTGCCGGAGGGGGAGATCTACCACGGCACCAGCGCGGACCGCCACTTCCGGTATCCGCATGGTCCCGCGTGGTTCAGCGACAGCGAGGACACAGCCCATACGTTCTCGGATTGGCATGGCCGCGAGGGGCCGCGGCGGGTCCTGGTCTACGAGGCGCGCCGGCAGCCCCGGCTGCTGGCCTTCGAGGACAAGGGGGATCCCCACGCGACCTACCGGGGCATGGCCCGCCGGATGGCCCGGCTGTTCGGCGAGGATCCGGACAAGTGGGGCGACTCGGACACCTACGACATGGCCAGGACGCTCTGCGAGGCGGGCTACGACGGATGGCTCGCCGATGGCTTCCTCGGCGCCGCAGAGGGAGGGGGCCTGGACATCGTCCTGTGCGAGCCGCGGAAGTGGCTGGAACTGAAGAGGATCTCCTGGGTCGACCCCATGCCGAAGGGATTCCGCGAGGGCCGGACGCTCGGCGTCTCGAACGTCAGCGGCGGAGTGGATGTCGCCCTGATGGAAGGCAAGCACGAGATCGGCTCCCTCCTCCTGGCCAACGCGACCGAGCGCACCGTGGATCCGGTGGCGGCCATGTCCCGGGCGGTGTTCTCCCGCCAGATCGGGCGCAGGCTCGGGATCGCCCGGGTGGCCCGCGAGGATGGCCTGCTCTCCCGCAAGCACCGGGCCTGGCTCTACCTCGAGGCGGCCCGCGCGGCCGCGCAGCGCGATCGCCTGCTGCTGCTCAAGCCCCCGGAAGTCCAGGCCGGCCTTCCCTTCGACGCCCCGGCCGGCAGCAGCCAGCCTCGCCTGCCGGGCATCCCGGGGTGGCGCACCCTGGATCCGATCTGGAACGACCCCCGCTTCAAGCACTTCACCGTCCGGCTGCCGGGCGCGGTGGTGTGGGGCGGCGACGTGCCGGAGGACTCCCGATGAGGCGCCGCAGCCGCCGCAACCCGACCCGCTGGCCGGTCATGCGCCTCGCGCGCGGCACCGTGCTGTACCACGGGACGGGCGCCAGGAAGCCGTTCCGTGTCCCGGACCGGCTCGCATGGCTCACCGACGTGCCCGCCACCGCCCGCGAATTCGCTGGCTACATGAGGCACGAGCCGGCCCGCGGGGGCCCCCGGCGCGTGCTCGCCCTCCGGCTGACGGCGCCGGTGAGGCTGGTCCGTTTCGATTCCGCCCGGGAGATGGACCTCTTCGTCGCCCTCCGGCACGGGTACGGCAGGCGGGACGTCGAGGAGATGGGGGAGGTGGAGCTGGCGGCCGCCCTCGGCATGGGCGACGACGTGGATGATGACGACATGGAGCACCTGGCAACCAGCCACGCCACCCTGGCAGTCGCCCGCGAGGTCTGCGACGCAGGCTTCGATGGCTGGGTCGTCCCCGGCAACTACGCCATGAACGAGGGCGGCGACGACATCATGCTGTGCCACCCGGGCGACCACCTCGAGCTGGCCGGGGTCGAGTGGATCGACCCGCGGCCCAAGGGGAAGGACTGGAAGCTCGAGCCGGAGGCGGCCACGGGCCGCGCGGGCGGAGCGCCCCGCGTCGCCAGGTTCTCCATCCCGCCGGACCTGGAGGGGCACGGGACCCTGCGGGCGATCCGCCAGCAGGTGCTCCGGAAGCGGCTCGTCGAGGCCCGTTCGATCTCGACCATGGGGGTGCACTGGCAGTCCGTCCTCGAAGCTGCCCGCAGCCCCGATCCGGAGCAGCAGAAGGAGCTGGAAACCTGGCTCGTGCAACTGCGCTCCCGGCCGCCGCGGGGCAACCCCCGCCAGAGGCACCGATGAAGCACCGTGCCCGCCGCAACCCGTCCGACCGTCCCGCGGCCGGCGACCCCCCGGTCACGAGCCTCCGGGTGGGCACGACCCTGTACCACGGCACCCAGGAGCAGGGCGACTTCGCCGAGCTGGGGGATCCCGGCTGGGTCACGGACTCGTGGGACACGGCCTGGTGGTTCGCGGCGAGGGACTCGGGCAGCCCGGACGACGCCCGCATCGTCCGCTACCGGGTCAAGGCCGCCCCGCGCCTCCTGGCGATCGGCGAGGAGATCGCCTCCCGCGCCTTCCATGATGCCGTGGCCCGTGCCGTCGGGCCCCGCCGGTTGCGTCACGACTACGCCGACACCTCGTTCCGGGAGCTCGCCCGGGCGGTCTGCGAGGCGGGCTACGACGGCTGGCGCGTGGACTACGCCTATCCCCAGGGCGGGTCCGACGTGCTGCTGTGCCATCCCGCCCGCTGGCTGGAACTGGTCGGGACCGAGCCGATCGCCCGCCCGAACCCCCGCCGGAGGCGCCGATGAAGCACCGCTCCCGCCGCAACCCGGAGCCCGTTCCGGTCCCCCCGCTCGAGGTCTACGCTGCCGGGGAGATCGCTGCGGCGCGAGATGCCGAAGTCGAGGTGAAACGGACGCTTGATGCCTGGGGGGAAGGCGCGGAGGCCGACTCGGACGCCCTGGCCAAGGCCTTCGACAAAGCGATGGTCGCCAAGGCGCGGGCTGCCCGGAAGCTCGCTGCCCGGCGCCAGGCGTGGAAGGAGGAGGTTGCCACCGGAGGCATAGAGCCCTGGATCGAGGACCGTGGCCCGGATGGATTTGTCGTGAGGTACGAACGCGGCGACCTCAGTGGGGTCGTCCACTGCCGCGAATTCCCGATCGATCTCCTGCCCCGGTGCCGCGGGGACCTGCGGCGGGCGGCTGCGCGCCTGCAACGCGGAGACCTGCGCTTCTTCTACGTCCACCAGTCCGGCCTCTCCCCGGAACTGCAAGGTACCGGCCTGGGGACGCGTCTGTACGTGATGGCCGCCCGCGCGGCCGCGCGCCGGGGCGCCGTGCTGGCGCCGGACTGGTGTCGACAAGGGGGCACGACCCACGAAGCGTGGAGGGTGTGGAAGGGGGGCGGATTCAGGTCGCAGGTGGCAGGATTCGGCGACATCGTCTGGGGAGGCGGTCTGCCGCCCCGGAAACGTCCATCACGAAGTGCCGCGGCATCTCGCACCAACCCCCACCGGAGGCATCGATGAAGCACCGCTCCCGCCGCAATCCCTACTTCCAACCGCCGCCTCCGCCCGGCTCCGATCCGCTGGAGACCGTCCTGATGGTCACCGCGGGCGCCCTCGGCCTCACGGGCGTCTCCTGGGCCGCCTGGAAGCTCCTGCAGCCCGGCACGGCCGAGGCCTCCGCCCTGGCCTTCCCTTCCCCTCCGGAGGCACCCGCGATGGACGCGATCGACACCTCCACCCTGCTCGGCTTCAGCCCGATGAGCGCCGCCGACTCCAGCGGCGGCGGTCTGCTCACCGGATCGGCCTTCCTCGCCTCGGTCCAGGGCCTGCCCGACGCCACCCGCGAGCAGGCGGTGATCCGTGCCGCGCTCGCCGGCAGCATCCCGGCCCGTTCCCGGCCCTCGGTGCCGATCCCGGTCTCGGCGGGCGGCCACTCGGGCTTCTTCTACGTCGCCCCGGACGTCCTGGCCATCGGCACCGACGGCGACTTCGTGCGCACGCCGCTCGGCGCCCGCGGGGCGCAGTCCCTGGCCGACCAGCTCGGCTGGTCCCTGCTCACGAAGCGGATGAGCGACCTCGTGTGGTCCGCCGGCACGGTGAAGCTCGACCCGGAGTCGTTCTCCCCGGCCTCGGGCGAGAGCCACAACGCACTGCGCCTCTGGATCGCCTCGCACCAGGCGATCGAGCAGCAGCGGGCCGGCCGCGACGGCCTGGTGGTGGGGATCAACAAGGACGAGATCCTCTCGCGCGAGAACGCCGCGCACCCGGGCAAGGTCACCATCTATGGCTGGCACCGCCCGACCGGAAGGCCCATCCAGGGCGGCCCGCCGTTCTACACCGGGCACAGCGACACCTACACGGACTACTCGCAGGCACCGCGCTACGCCGCCGGGATGATCGTCGACGGCCAGCAGGTGCGGGTCGAGGACGTCCTCAAGGACGCCACGCTGGCGCCGCTGCTGAGCGACGAGGGGCGCATCCCCGACCCGGGGTACCGGTGATGGTCATGCGAAGCGTGCGACGCAACCCGGAGGAACTGCCGCCGTTCGTCGCCGAGGCGATCTCGGACCACTACCGCGCCGGAGGCATCCGCGACCGGACGGCCGATGAGATCGTCTCCCTGCGCCGGTCGGGTCGTTTTCCGCACCTGCTCGATCCGCCCGCGGAATCCCGATACGCCTACCGGATCCTGGCCGGCCTCGAGGACCCGCATCTGGAGAAGATCGTCGGCGTGCCGGCGGCCGGCGGGAATTCCGGAATCGAGTACGACCTGCCCATCTTCCCCATCTACGTCACCTCGAGGACGATGAGCTGGACAGTGGACTTCTCGACCTTCTGCGACCCGGCGGACGGGATCCAGGGCGTGTTCTCCACGGTCTACCGCGGCGCGTTGCGGGACGCCCGCCGGACGATCACCGCCATCGCCGTGGCCGACCTGCGGCGCGAGGCCGGCCCCAACTTCTTCTTCGGCAACTGGCGTACGCTGCCCCGTGCGGTGATCCCGGAACATGCAGTGGACTTCTACGAGAGCCAGAGGGAGATCATTTCAGTCGGCGGCGTCGAGGTCGAGGCGCTCGCCTGGACACGTGGACGCAGGACGGATACCTTCAACTCGATCCTCGGCCGCCTGGCCCGACTGCTCAGGGAATACGGGGCGGCGACGTGTCCCCGGGTAAAGGTGCGGCGATGGCGATGAACCTCCGCACCCGCCTGCGCGAACTGCGCGACTACCTGGCCCTGGAGGTCGACGAGTACGACTACCAGGACGCCCTGGTCGACTTCCTGGAACAGGAGCAGGGCATCCCCGCGGACTTCCACCGTGACCTGCCGGGCGTGGATGACCTCGACGACGATACGCGTCGCGAATTCCGCCGGTGGCTCCTCGACAATCAGATTCCCGGCCTGCTGCGCTACGAGGAGCCCGAGAGCGCCCCGGCGTACCTCTTCTTCGAGGACGTGAAGGTGCTCCCTGCGCGCACCTGGCTCGTCCACTTCACGCGCGATGCCCTGGGCGTGGCGCGCCGCGGGTTCCTCTACGGCTGGCCCGAAGACGAGGAGCGCTCGCTCGCCCTGACGCACTTGCAGCCCGAGGAGCGACGCCGCCGTGGTCCCGGATGGAACTTCGCCTTCCGGCTCGGCAGCCACCACGCGACGCAGTCCGGACGGCTGCGTCCTCCGGACCAGGAAGGCTACGGGCGCGAGGCCGTGCTCTTCCGCGTGTCCGCGGTCGAGGCCTTCCACAACGGTGACGGCTACCAGCAGGTGATCTTCTGGGGCCCGTCGGTGCGTTGCGTGATCCCGCTGGTGCGCACCGCCGGATGGGACTGGACGATCCACGGGGCGCAGCGGGCCGGCACCTTCGACGAGGTCGCCGCCTACGCCATCCGGCATCCGGCACGCCACCAGATGTGCGTGCACCACCGGCGCCTCGCGCGCCCGGCCCGTACCGTCCACGCCGCCACGAGGTGACCACCATGCTCCACCGGCCCGTCCGTTCCCGGCACAACCCGCGCGCCTGTGTGGCGAGCCCCGCCGTCGAGGCGAGGCACATGGACCTGCTCCGTGAGTTGCGTCGTTACTTCGAGGGCTGGGGGCATCTCGACCACGAGGATCTGGCCTCGTTGCGCGTCCTGGCCCGCCACCCGTGCTACCGGGACATCTATGCGGTGCCGGATCACCACCTGCAGGCCTGGCGCCTGCTCTTCGAGGTCGATCCGCGATCCGTGGCGGAGATGATCGGGGGCGCCGTGCCCGGCGTCCGCGGATCCGTCCGCGGCGTGACCTACCGCCCCTGGCATCGGTACCGGCCGTCCTCGTGGACCGTCTCCCCCGGCATCTTCCTGGGGATGTCCGCCGGGCAGTTGCGTGAGGACCACGACCTGGCTACGGTCTGGCCGCCGGACCGGTACACGGTGATCTTCCGGGCGTTCACCGACGGGACCAGGCCGCGCAACTTCTTCTTGAACCCCGACCGGGTGTACGAGGAGGTCGAGCGCGTCGGGGGCACCGACTTCGGCAGCCAGGACGAGGTGCTGTCGTTCGGAGATGTGCCATACTGCGACGTGTGGTATGCTTCGAGCGAGGACGAACACAGCGAGAGGGAGTTGATCCGATGGCTCGTCGGACAGTCTGGACTGGTGTAGCGGCCATTGCCCTGGGGCTGGCCCTGCTGCTCTGCGCCGCCCCCTCCTGCGCCGACCCCGGCCGCCGCGGCATCTTCCAGCGCGCCCCCGTGCCGGCCCCGGCACACCTGCTCGGCGCCGACCCGGCACCCGCGCCGACGCCCGCGACCGGCACCAGCTCCCCGTTCACCCTCGGCACCCTGCTCGGCCTCGCGGTGCCCTTCGCCGCCCCGGACACCTACGCGGTGCGCGATGGCGTGATCGTGCGCGACCGGTCGGCCGCGTGGTACGAGTGGGTGCAGCCCGCCCTCTACCTGCTGCCTTCGGTCGCCCTGTGGGGCCGCGGCGGCTACTCGCTCTCGGTGATCGTGCCGGCGGGCCTGACCGGCGGCCGGCCCGGGGCGAGCTACGGCTTCGGCGTCTCGGTGGGCATCGCCACGCGCGCGAGCGTCGAGGTCGGCCTCGCCCTGGCCCTGGTCTGGACGCAGCAGCCCCGGCTCTCCGACGGCCAGCTCGCCTCCTTCTCGACCGGGCAGCCGATCGCCGCCGGGGTCGCGACCGAGATCGGCACGGTGGCACAGCCCGGCCTGGTGTTCGGCGTGTACCTCACGCCGCTGTTCTAGGCGCCAGCCTCGCGCAGCACGTCCAGCAGGTCCCGCACGGTCCGCACCCGGTCCTGGTCCGGAGAGATCAGCAGGCGCCGCGGATCGAACACCATCCAGGTGCGGCACGGCGGCCTGCAGCCCCTCGTCATGTCGCGCGCCTCCCTGAACCGGACGCTGTCGTAGCCGGCCGCCTTGACGGCCTGGACGAACTCCGGCTGGTCCAGCAGCCACCACACGCCATCGTTGCCGTGCAGGCTGGTCTGCGGCTGGTGGTGATGCCGGTTCCAGACCCCGAGCGCCGTCCGGTGCAGGGCGGCGGGCATCCGCCTGGTGGCGAGGTCCAGCACCCGGCCCGGGTCGGTGTGCACCTCGAGCACCCTGAACCTCTCCCCGTCTGCCCGGTCCTGGCCATAGGAGCGGGCCAGGTCGCGCGAGTCGGAGAGGAAGACGCCCAGGTTGTCCACGTCGTTCGTGAGGCCCAGGAACCCGATCCCCCGCTTCCCCCTGGTCAACTCGAACCGGTCGAAGACGGCCGGCGTGCCGTGGTACAGGACCACCGGCTCCCCGCCCAGGACCATCTCGCGGTGCTTGCGGTTGATCTCGTCGGCGAACCGCAGCACGGCGTGCTTGCCGTCCTGCGTGCCCGCCCGGTCCTCCAGGTCCTTCACGCTGCGGATGCCGGCGAGGCACTCGGGGACCGGGATCCCGTTCCAGGCCGGCCGGTGCTGCTGGTTGCGCCGCGGGATCCGGCGTCTGCGGGGATGGCTCATGGTGGCACTCGACAGCGTAGCACCCCGTCCGGCTTGCGTCCCGCCGGCCGCCCGGTGTAGCCTCCCGCGCATGGGAACCACGAAGCCCGACCCGGACGTCATCATCCTCACCGGAGACCTGGAACGCCGCGCGCGCGACGCCGACGACGCCCTGCACGACGCCCTGCGCCGGCTGGGGCAGGCCGAGCTCTCCCTGCGCCGGATCTCGGAGGAGGCCTCGCAGGCGGCGGAACGCGCCAGCGAGACCGACGGGGACGGGGACCTGGAGCGCCTGGGGGACCGGGTCCTCGACCGCTCGCGCGCCCTGCTCGCCCTGGCGGCCGCCGAGCGCGAGGCGATCTCCGCCCGCAAGAGCCTCGAGATCGTCACGAGCCACATCCTGCACGAGGCCGGCCTCGCGGCGGACGGCTGGCGGCTCGACATCGGCTGGCGGGGCGGCGCCCCCTCCCTGCGCCGCCGCTGACCGCGCGCCCGCGCTTGCCCCCCGCGCCGGATCGTGCCACGGTCGCTCCTGCGGGCCGGCTGGCTGCCGGTCCGGGGAGTGTATGTCGTGAAGAAGCAGGAGAACAGCAAGCGCGGCCCCGCCGCCACCCACCCCGTCTCCCCCGTCTCCCCCGTCTCTCCGATCCCCCTTGCCAAGGAGGAGCAGGAGGCGGTTCGTGGGGCGTGCGCGGATCTCGACGCGGCGCTCGATGAGGTCGGCCGGGTGGCCCGCGAGGTGCGCCAGGCGCGCGCGGTGGAGGACCACGCCTCGGTCTTCCTGGGCGAGGAAGCCAATCGCGCACTGGGGAAGAAGATCATGGCCCTGCTCGAGGCCGAGGGCGCTCTTGCGGATGCCGCCGGGAAGGCACAGGCCCTCCAGGCGGCGCTCGGCCACCTGGCCGACGGAATCGTCCGTGCCCACGGCATCGACCCGGACGCCGGCATCCGCTGGAACATCAACCTCGACCGCATGATGATCGAGCGGCTGCCCGGGGCGTAGCCGCCGGCTTGCGTCCACGGCAGCTCCGGTGTAGCGTGGCGCCACCATGAGTGCCGAATCCCCGCTGCTCTGTGCCCTGCCGATGGCGGGCCGCCGCTGCCTGCTCCACTGGTGGACCGGATGGAAGCAGGGCCAGGTCATCCTCGCTGCCGATGAGGCGCAGATGGCCGCGCTGGCCCGGGCTGCCGCCGCGCAGCACGCGGACGCGAAGCTCCGCGAGGCCTGCGAGATCGATCTGGTCGCCCCGAGCCGCCGGATGCAGGACCTGGCTGCCTGGTACCACCGGCGGGAGGAGGTCGCCTGGTTCCATCAGGAGGTCGCCGGCCGGATGAAGGAGGCGCTCGCGGCGGGCCTCGCGCTGCCGGCCCCCTTCGCCCGCTGCACGGAGTACCGTGGCCGGGACGGGTGCGACAAGGACGTCGACGCGGAGCGCGAGCACTGGTGGTGTGCCAACTGTCGCAACGGCATCCGCCTGGCGGGCACGACGCCCGCAGAGTTCCACGACGCCTGGCGCGCCCGCTGGGAGGCGGCCTTCCCTCCGGAACCGGAGCCGGAGCCGCGCGTCCGGCGCCGGCCGAGCGAGGCGCTGCCGGCCGGGGACGACGAGCCGGTCTGGCACGCCCGCGCCGACTTCGGCCACCACCAGGAAGGCGTCGTGCTCGAGGAGGTGCAGCTTCCCGGGGAACCGCAGACGGACGCCGACGGCGACGTCTGGGCGCCCGGGGCGCTGGGCGACCGGGTGCTCTTCCGGTTCCGGAGGCTGCGCGAGATCGACCTCGGGCCGCTGCGCGCCGAGCTGGAGGCCGCCCGCCAACGCCGGGCGGAGGAGGCCGCCCTGGAGCGTGAGGCGGTGCGATCCGCCAGCGACCGGCAGGACCGCCTGCGCCTGGAGGCCGCGGTCGCGGTCTTCACCTCCGGGCGCTGACCGGCCGGACGTGCTACCTTCGGGGCATGGTCCCCCCGAGGACGAGGACGCCGGCCTTGCCCGGCCAGCGGCCGCTGGCCGTGGTCGCCGCCCGGATCTATCCGCCCCGCACCACCCCGCGGACCCCGGCGCGCCGCTTCGTGGCCCGGATCGCCAACGCCCTGAAGGTGCCCGAGGCCTGGGCCGTCGAGGTCGCCGCCCGGGCGCTCGCGCCCCTGGTCCCCGCGGGCGTCGTCCTGGTGCCCGTGCCGGGCTCCAGCGGCTCGTCCCGGGCCAGCCGCCGCCTCGCCCGGGAGATCGGGCGGTTGCGGGGCCTGCGGGTGCTGGACGGCCTCGTGCGCGTCCCGGGCGCGAGTTCGCTCGCGCGCCGCCGCCGGGGCCTGCCCGGGCTCGGGCCCGACCGGATCGTGCACCGCTGGCGCGGCGCGAGGCCGCGGGCGCCGGTGTGGCTGGTGGACAACGTCGCCTCGACCGGCGCGACGGCCCTGTCCGCGGCGCGGGCGCTCGGCCGGCCGGCCACGCTGCTCGTCTATGCCCGGGTGCCGGACGTGCGCGGGCGGGCGCAGGTCGAGGCGTCGCTGCGCGCGGGGCGCCCGGTGCCCCGGCACGTCCTGGCACGGTACCCGGAGTTCGCGGACCGGAAGCGGCCTGCCGGCCGGTCGCGTGCTACGCTCCGGAGACGGGCCACCTGACGGTCCGCCCCGCTGCCGGAGCCTCGCCATGCCCAAGTGTGCCACCCTCCCCCGGACCAACCTCGAGGCCGCCTTCTCCAACCGGGCCTTCCGCCGGGTGCTGACCACCTGGAAGCGGACGCAGGCGGTGGCGATGAGCCTGCGGCCCGGGCAGGACATCGGCGCCGAGCGGCACCGCAAGGTCGAGCAGGTGTTCCTCGTGGTGGCCGGCGACGGGGTGGCGACGATCGACGGGCGGCACCTGGAGATCGGCATGGGCAGCGTGTTCGCGGCCTGCCCGGGGCGCAAGCACAACGTGCGCGCCGGCCGGGAGGGCCTGAAGCTGCTGACCTTCTACACGCCGCCGAACCACCTCGAGGGGCGGGTGCACCTGACGAAGGCGGACGCCGAGGCGGACCTCGAGGACGAGGCGTTCGGGCAGAAGGTGGGAGGGTAGCGTGCGTGCGCGCCGCAATCCGGACCCGGGGCGGTACGAGCTGCCGGAGTTCCTGCAGAGCCTCCAGGCGGCGCGGGCATGGGCGCGCCGCCGGAACCAGGGCGTCGGCAACACCGACTGCTACGAGTGCGAGGGGCTCACCGAGGAGCAGATCCTCCGCCAGCGCCTGCAGGTCTACCTCGACCAGGCGCGGAAGATCGCCCACGACGGCTCGGCGACGATCTACCGGCACCTGCGCGTCCCGCGGGTGCGCGACCCGCGGACGGTGATCGACTGGGACTGCCTGGGCACCTCGTGGACCTGGGATCCCGACCTGGAGGTCGAGGCCGGCAGTTCCGAGGTCCTGGACTGGGAGGACGTCGGCCTGCGCGAGGAGGATACCGAAGGGGTGGTCCTGGAGGCGCGGGTCGGGCCGGATGCCATCTGGTGGGAGGCCGGCCTCAAACTCTATTGCGAGTACGGCGAGGAGGAATCCGAGATCCCGCTGCGGGACCGCGAGCCGGTCGAGGTCCTGCGGATCCTGCGCCACGGCAGGTTCGTCAAGGTCCGCTACAGCCGGCCGCGGCCGATCGTGCTGGACCCGCCGGTGATCGGCAACACCGGACAGGGGGCCGCCATCTGGAGCCTGTCGTCCTGCGCGGCGCGGTGGAAGGAGAAGCTCGCAAGCCGCTTCGGCCGCCGGAAGGCGGTGGCGCGATGAGGCGCGCGCGACGCCGCAACCCTGCCCGCTTCGACCTGCCGGAGTTCATGCAGAGCTTCCGGGCGGCGCGCGAGTGGGTGCGCAAGGACGGAGCCGAACCCGACCTCGGCGACGTGCCCGAGGACGTGCGGAAGGAGTGGATCGACGACCTCGTCGCGAAGTACGTCGAGCGCGCCCGCGAGATCGCCGACACCGGCGAGGCCGACATCTTCCGTGAGATCCGCATCCCGCAGTCGGACGATCCCCGCCTGGTGATCGACTGGCAGTGCCTCGGTAGCGCCTGGTCCGGGCGGCCGACCTCGGCGCAGGTGCAGGGCGGCGTGTCGTGGCGGGTGCCGACCGAGGTGGTGATGCTCGAGGGTCTGGTGCTGGCGAAGCACATCGACTGGGAGCGGGGACTGCGGCTCTTCGTCGAGTTCGGCGAGGACGAGTGGGAGCTGCGCCTGAAGGACCGTTCGCCGGTGCTCGTCGGCGCCATCCTGCGGCGCGATGGCGGGCGGACGATCTACGAGCCGCCCATCCGGGGCAACTCCGGGACGACAGGAGGCAACTGGGAGTCGAGCGGGTGCGCGGACCGGTGGATCTCCCGGATCACCCGGCGGCTGGCGCGCCGGAGGAAGGCGGGGGCGCGATGAAGCGCACGACGGTCCGAGCGCGACGCATTCCACTACCCAGGCGCCCGGCGCCCGGGGTGACCTTCCGGGTGGAGGGGGAGGACGGGAAGGGCTACCGGCACGTCTACGCCCTGCAGGGCGGGAAGAAGGTCGGCGTGCTCGAGTGGGACTTCGTGCGGGACGGCGCCGCCCTCGCGCACCTCGCCTTCGTGGGGGTCACGGCCCGGCTGCGCCGCCAGGGGATCGGCGAGGAGCTGGTGCGCCGCTTCAAGCAGGAGGCGAGACGGCTCGGCGTCCGGACCGTCTCCGCGGACCTGACCTGGATCGGCGCCGCCCGGCTCCTGGCCCGGGTCCTCGGCAGGCCCCGTTCGATCGGGGATGCCGTCCGGGACTACACGGCCGCCGAGGTGCGCCGCTACCTGCCGGACCGGACTCCGTTCAAGCGCGGCCGGATGGAGGACGGGATCAGCCTCGAGGCGTACTACAACCTGCCCCGGGCTCCCTGGTGGGAGGTCGACGACCTGGCGACGGATCCCCGGCGCAACCCTGCCGGGACGCCGCCAGCGGCCCGGCCATCCGGCCGCCGGGGCGGCCGGGCCGCGCCGCCGTTCACCCTGCCGGCGTTCCTGCAGTCCGACGACGCCGCCCTGGCCTGGGCCAGGGCGCATGACGTGGACCTCATCGACAGCGAGGAACTCGAAGACGAGGACCATGACGCCCTCCTGGAGGAGCGGGCGGGGGAATTCTCCGACCGTGCCAGGGAGATCGGGCGCGATGGCGGCGCGGACATCTACCGCGCGATCGAGGTGCCGAAGGTCGCCGATCCGACCAGCGTGACCGATCTTGCCTGCGTCGGCAGCGCCTGGTCGGTCGAGCGCGGGCGCGCGGCGGTCCAGTGGGGTGGCGGCTGGAAGGGACCGACCGAGCGCATCCTGCTGGTCGGCCACGTGGACGCACGCCACGTCGACTGGCCGGCGGCGCTGGCAGTCTACATCGGGATGGGCGAGGACGAGTGGGAGCTGCGCCTGAAGAAGCGGGTGCCGGTCTGGATCACGGAGATCGAGCGGGAGGACGGCCGCGTGATGGTCTTCGATCCTCCGCTCGCGGCCAACACCGGTAGCGCGGGCGGGGGCTGGGGCGGTTCGGAGTGCGCGAAGCGATGGCAGGCGCGCGTCATGCGCCGGCTGGTGCGGCAGGGGAAGGCAGGGGCACGATGAGACGCACGACGACGGGGCGGGGGCATCGAGCCCGCCGCAACCCGGGCCACCCGCTCCCGGGCCTGGTCCTGCGCGCCGGAGGCGACCGGCGCCGCCGGCACCTCGTCGCCCTGCTCGAGGGCCGCGAGGTCGGCCGCCTGGACTGGTCGCTGGACCGGTACGACAACGCGGACATCGACATGGTGCAGGTCGATGGGGCGCTGTGCCGCCGTGGCATCGGCCGCGCCCTGCTCCAGCGCTTCCTGCTCGATGCCCGGCGCGAGGGGATCGAGCAGGCGCAGGCAACGGTTACCTGGGCCGGCGAGGAGCGGCTGCTGGCCGGCGTGCTCGGCGAGCCGCGGTCGATCGGCGATGCCGTGCGGGACTACACGCCCGAGCAGGTGCGCCGCTACCTGCCGGACCGGGTCCCGGGCGCGGAGGACCACCGCTACCTGGATGCCTACTACGACCTGCTGAACGCCCCGGTGCACCGGACGCGCGTCCGCCGGACGGCGCACGGCCTCGGGGACCTGCCGGCCTTCCTGCGGAGCACGGAGGCTGCGGTCCGGTGGGCCGAGGCGCGCGGCGATCTGGACCGGATGGCGTCCGCCAACGGCAGCGACCGGGAGGACCAGGAGTGGCAGATCGGGCACTTCGTGGACGAGGCGCACCGCGTCGCCCGGGCCGGAGAGACCAGCATCTACCGCGCGATCACGGTGCCCGCCTCCGACGATCCGGCCGGGGTGATCGACTGGCGCTGCGTAGGCGGCGCCTGGTCGGCCAAGCCGCGAGGTGCCCAGGTCATCATGGAACACCCCTGGAAGGTCCCGACCGAGCAGGTGGTCCTCGAGGGCCGCGTCACGGCGAAGCACATCGACTGGAAGGAGAGCTTCCGACTGTTCCTGGGCTACGGCCTGCAGGAATGGGAGTTCCGGCTGGAGGACGGCGCGCCGCTGCTGATCGACGCGCTCGTGTGCGATGGCCACCGGGAGATCGTGTTCGACCCGCCCCGCCGGGCCAACGTCGGGGATGCGGGCGGGGAGTGGTCGAGCAGCGCCTGCGCGCAGCGGTGGCAGGAGCGCGTGGGGCGCCTGGTGCCTTCTGCCCGCCCGGTGCGCCCGCGGGGGAAGGCCGGTGCCCGATGAGACGCAAGGCACGACCCGTTCGCCGCAACCCGCCAGCGCGCAGCCTGGGCCTGGAGGATCCGCCCCGCGGCGAACGCCGACCGGACGTGGACTTCTCGAAGCGGGACCTGCAGGACGCCTCCAGCCCGGTGACCGAGGCGACGGTCCGGCGGGACTACGCCGGTGGCCGGCCCGGTCCGCGCATCTACCAGGCCTGGGTGCCGGCCGACGAGGTCCCCGCGCCGCGCTTCGCCGAGCGCGAGCAGGCCGAACAGGACCTGCGCGAGTGCCGGGAGCGCCAGCGTCGCCTGCACTGGCCGGACGAGGACGAGGAGGGCTACGAGGACTGCGGCGAGATCGCCCGTGCGCCCGACCCGTATGACTGGGAAGACCTGGCCGCGGCCCGGACGCTGCCGCCAGTGAAGCTGCGCGTCTCGCGGGCCGGGAAGGTGGAGATCCTCGACGGCAACCACCGGATCGAGCACTGGACCGGCAAGGGATACCAGTGGATCCCGGCCTGGGTCGTCGACGAGCGCGGGCGGGCGCGCCGGCCGCGGCACAACCCGGAGCTGGCGGTCGAGAAGGGCGACGAGTATCCGTACCCGGTCGGAAGGATCGACGTGTGGGACGACCAGAGCGACCTGATGCTCATCGCGCTGCATGGATCGCCGCGGGCCCTGCTGGAGTTCTTCGTGCCGGACCACTGCCTTGCCGACCGCTTCCGGAAGATGCGGGACGCCGAGATCGGCTACCTCTCGCGCATGCACAGCCCTCCGGAGGACCGGCGCTCCGATCCGTTCGCCGCGCCGGCTGCACTGCGCCGGATGCTGCGGGAGCTGGAGGCCGAAGGCGTCCGGCGCGTGCTCACCTACCTGGATCCGGAAGATCCGGAGGACTACGACCACACCTGGAAGTTCCTGCGGGCCGCCGGCTTCCGTCCGCTGGGCGGGCAGGCCGGGGACCCGCGGCTCGAGATCGACCTGCGCGCGAAGAAGCCGCCCCACCCCGCACCCCGCACCCGACGTCCATCCCGGCCGCGGCGTAGGCCGCCTGGGTAGGGGCTCCACGGCGCCATGAGTTGCTGAACGCCCGCTCACGAATCCACGGTGGTGTCCGCGGCCGGAAGTCCTTGACATCCACCTCCGCCATGGCGAAGATGCCGCCCATGGCACAGATCCCCGTCACCTCGAACCAGATCCGGGCCGCGATCAGCGCGGCCGAGCAGCAGCGCGACCTGGCGAAGGGCCTCTTCGCCGGCTCCCTGAAGGCCTTCCCCGGCAAGCAGGAGTCCGATCCGCTCGTGATCGCGACCGAGATCGGCGCCTGCGAGCGGCGCATCGCGGCGCTGCAGACCGTCCTCGCCCGGTACAACCTCCTGGTGGAGGTGTCCTTCGAGGGCCGTCAGGTACCGGTCGCCGAGGCGGTCAAGCTCCTCGGGGGCCTGGAGCGCCTCGAGGCGCTCTGGCAGTCGGCCCTCGCGGTCCGGAAGGAGGATCCGTACGGCCGCGACGAGTCGCGCGACCCGAAGCTCTCCTACCAGGAACCGACCGTGCCCGCCGCCCGGGCCGCCATCGAGGTGTCCGGGTACGGCACCATGCGGCGAGGCCTGGCGGCCGCCCTGAAGGATGCCAACAGCACGCGCATCACGCTCGACTTCGATCCGGCCCTGCTCGGGCCGGTCACGTAGCTTCCGGCTCCGGCGTCTCCGGATGCCGGGCACACCCGGCTGCTCGCGGCGAATGCCGTAGCCGTCGGCGACAGGCGAGGTGAGTCGCCCGAGAGGGCATACAACGTCTTCCGTGCGGAGGCCGCCGGGCTGGGGATCATGGCGGGGCATTGCGTTCCCCGTCGTCCCGATCCGGTCGGTCCTCCCCGAAGTCTCGTTCTCCACCTCGTACTCTACCGCTTCACCTGTCCGTGCCCGGCATCCAGAGGCGCCGGAGACGGCCTGCCGGTCATGTTCCGGTCGCCGCCCCCACGCCCATCGGCAATTCCCCGCCTTCACGATCCAGGTACTGTCGCCGGCACTCCCCGGCCAGCCCCGGGTAGGCGCTGCAGATGGCCTCGTAGACCTTGCGGCGGATGACCGCCGAGGCCTCCCGCACGCCGACCCTGGCCGCCATCGAATCGAGCGCCCGGTCGTAGCTGGTCATCTGGTGCCGGATGAAGTTGACCTTGATGCGCCGCAGGAACAGCGGATCGGAGTCCGGCCGGGCAGGCTGCCGGTCGGGATGCTCCCACCGGGACTCCATCCACTCCTCCTGCCGCCGGTTGTAGTGCCGGATCGCCTGGCGGAGCAGTTCGTCGTCCCCGAGCTGACGCACCCGTACGGGCATCGCCTCGGCCCGGGCGATCAGGTCCGCCCGTTTGCGATCGGCCACCCGGCGTGCGGCATCGCCCCGCCTGCGGGATCCTGCCCGTGCCTCCTTGAACGCCTCATCCGCCTCCGCGGCCTCGACCCGCGTCAGCAGGTACAGGCGCATCGGCGGCCCGCTGCGGTAGTGCGGGTTCGGTGCCGTGCGCTCCGGCGCGCCGAGGAACCGCTGCACGAGCGTGGCGGTCCAGCCCCGTTCCTTGAGTCCGGCGAGCGTGATGTCATCGTCCATGCCCGCAGGATCCCTGCGCCGCAGGTCGCGTGCAAGGAGGAGCTGGCCAGTGCGGTCATATCCCGTCCATCGGCGGCCGGTTTCCCCGTGATCTCGCGGCCGGCACCGGAAACGACGTGGCCGGATTCAGATCCGGGCGGCCTCGCACGTCTCGTCGGCATGCACCCCTCCCTGGTCCCCGCCGCACTCGAAGACTCCGCCTCCACGCTTCCCTGCCCGCCCCACCCGGATGCCTCGGAGCTGGCCCTGATGCTGGTCGGCCGGGCGCTCGCCGCCGGCCTCGACGTGCCCGCTCCGGTGCGCAAGCACCTGCTCGCGGCGCCCGCGGAGCACGTCGAGGCTGCCTGCCGCGGCGCGCGCGAGTGGCTGGCCCCGGGCTGTCCGGTGACGCTCGGTCACGCTCGCGCGGTGCTGCGTGGCGCCTGCTGGTGGGCCGGCCGCGGCACCTCCGCGCCGCAGCTCCTGCCGCCCGGGGGGCTGGCCCTGCTCGCCGCGCTGCTCGATCTGCGCGAAGACCATTGACGAGCCGGGCCTGACCGTGCCATGGTCGCACCATGTCGTTCTTCGGCGTGACCCTGGAGCAGATCGGCCGGATCGACCCCATCGAAGGGGCCGACCGGATCGAGTGCGCCACCCTGCGTGGCAAGGACTTCCGCTTCGTCATCGGCCGTGGCTCCTTCGCGCCGGGCGATGCGTGCCTGTACATCCCCGTGGACAGCCTGCTGCCGCCCGCGCTGGCCGAGGCGCTGGGCGTGGCCGGCAAGCTGGCCGGCAAGGCCCGCAACCGCGTCAAGACGGTGAAGCTGCGCGGGCAGATCAGCCAGGGCATCGTGGCCCCGCGGTCGATCGTGCCCGAGGAGGTGCTCGCCGCCGGCCCGGAGGCGATCACCGCCCACCTGGGCATCGTCAAGTACGAGCCACCCGAGATCGTCTCGCAGGACGCGATCCTGACCGACCTGCCCGACGGCGTGTCGGTGTACGACATCGAGGGCGCCGACCGGTACACCGAGGTGGCCTCCCTGCTCGAGCAGGAGGAGGTGCTGGTCACCGAGAAGCTCGAGGGCTCGAACTTCTCGGTGCTGGTCCGGCCCGACGGCACGGTCTGCGTCAACCAGCACCGCAAGACCGTCCTGCCGAAGGAGGGCGCCGAGCACACCTTCTGGAAGGTGGCCCGGCGGGCCCGCGTGATCGGGTTCGCGCAGTCGCTCGCCGCGCTCCATCCGGGCCTGCCGGTGCTCGTGTACGGCGAGGTGCTCGGTCCGGGCATCCAGGGCAACCACTACCGGCTCAAGGAGCACGAGGTGCGCCTCTTCGACGTGCGCATCGGCGGCGCGTGGGTGGATCCCCGGCGCTTCCTCCACCTGGTCGGGGAGTTCTACGGCGAGGTGAACGAGATGACGGTGCCGGTGCTGCACCTCGGGCCGCTGGCGCACTGGCTCGGCGGCCACGGCATCAAGCACGTCGCCGACGGCCGCTCGCGCCTGGCCGACGTGCGGCGCGAGGGCGTCGTCATCCGTCCCTGCCGCGAGCGCGACCTGCCCGGGTTCGGGCGCCTGATCCTCAAGCAGCGCGGGCCCGAGTACCTGGCCGGCAGCGACGCCTGAGCCTTCCGGGCGCCGGCCCCGCCGCCGTGCTAGGCTTCCGGCATGACCCGGCACGGAACGGCACCGAACCGGCGCGAGCCGTGGCAGGCCGAACCTCCTCGCGGCCCGCTCGGCCTGCGCTGGTACCACGGCACCTCGACGACGATGCTCGACCGCGTCCTGGCGGGCAGCCGGCGGATCGCGGAGCACGGCGGGCGCAGCGTCCGGAGCGTCCAGGGCGCCTACCTGACGACCGATCCGGAGACGGCACGGAGCTACGCCCGGGAGGCCTGCCGGTTCCATGGGGGCAGGCCCGTGGTGCTGGAGGTCCGGCCCCGCCTGCCGCTCCTGGCCGACGAGGACTGGGTGGTCAACGCCGTCGACGAGGATACCAGGGAGCCTGCGTACCACGGCGCGGTGCTCGCCGCGCGGTACGATCCGTTCTTTCGCGACCTGTTCACCGGGCACGACCCCCACCGGCTGCTCTTCGACCACTACCGCAAGCACCGGGCGCGCCTGGACCGCAAGCACGGCATCACCTGGCGCGATTCGTGGCGCTTCCTCCGCACGGCCCGGCAGACGGGACCGCTCTCCGCCGACCAGGTCCTGGCGGTCATGGAGGTGGCCCGATGAATCCCCCTTCCCTCGCCAGCCTGTCCAGGCGCTTGCGGGCGGCGCTGACCGACGACCTGCGCCGGCCACCCTGGAGGGGCTGCCGCAACCACCTCGCGGGCCACTGCTACGTGGCGAGCGAGGCCGCCTACCACCTGCTCGGCGGGCGTCGTGCCGGCTGGGCGCCGCGCAGCATGCGCCACGAGGGGGCGGTGCACTGGTTCCTCGTGCATCGGCCCACCGGCCGGATGCTCGACCTGACGGCCGGGCAGTTCCGCCGGGCGCCGGACCATTCCCGGGGGACCGCCCGCGGCTTCCTGACCCGGCGTCCGTCGGCGCGCGCCCGGGAGCTGATGCGGCGGGTGCGGGCGGCCGTCCGCAACGGCGCCCGGGCCAACCCCGGGCAGGAGCATCCCCTGCTGCACCGCCTGGAGGCGCTGCGCCCGGAGATGGCGGCGGCCGCGCAGACCATCTACGACGATTGGGAGCAGGACGAGGAAGGCGAAGACTGCGATCTGGGAACCGGGGGGATCTGCGACGAGATCGCCCTCGCCCTTGCGGACGTGATCGGCCAGGCGATCCCCGATGCCGAGGTCGCCGACGGTGGCCAGGACGGTGACGACCACGCCTGGATCGAGGTCATGCGCGGGCGCGAGTCGTACGGCGTGGACATCCCGGCCGGCGTCTACGAGCGCGGGGGCGGGTACTGCTGGCGCAGGGTGCCCGGCGTGCGTTTCGGGGCCGACGACGTGCAGATCTTCGCGCTCGACCCGCCGGAGGACCGATGAGCGCCCGTGCCACCACCATCCGCGACTTCGTCCACCTGCTCGACCGCAACTTCCACGGCCTGCCCTACGACGGGTCGGACCCGTACGTGTTCCACGTGCCGACCACCATCGGCGGCGGCCAGGAGGCGCTCGACCGCGTCGTCGCCTGGACCCGGGCCGGCGGGGCGCTCGCGCCGCTCGATGCCCGCCCGGTCCGCGACGTCAACGGCCTGGGATCCCTCGACATCGCAGCCGGCGACGACCGGTTCCTCTTCGCCACGACCGGCATGCCGTACGGCGGCTCGCCCCGGGGACCGGACCGTGTCACGTCGGAGTGGCCGCCGATGCTGGCCTGGCGGCTCTCGTATGTGCTCTCCCTGCCCTGCCGGGTCGGCTGGCGCCCCCTCGATCTCGCGTACGCGTTCACCCGGGAGCAGGAGCTGCGCCAGGCCCGCCTCGGCCCGCGCGAGGTGGCCGAGGCGCTCACGGTGTGGGATCCCGGCGCGATCCGCCGCCTGGCCCGGCTGTACTGCCTCCTGCTGCGTACGTTCCCGCCGGCCCGCCGCGCCCGGATCCGGCAGGTGGCGTCCAGGATCACGCTCGAAGCGCTCCGGGCCGCGCCCTCCTGGCCGGTCACGGAGGCCGCGATGACGGCGGTGGACCTCTGGAAGGACCTCGGGTACAGCTTCTCGCCGACGATGGACCAGTTCGACGTCGGGGCGGCGCACGAGCTGGTCATCCAGGGGCCGCTACCGCTCGCCGCCGCCGCGTACCACTACGACGCGACCGCGCGCCGGCCCGGCGCAGCCACGATGACGCCGCGGGGCCGGTGGATCGAGGGGCCGGCAGGAGGCTGGCGATGAGCATGGCCCTCCGGCTCCGGGAGTGGCGCGACCTGCCCTACGGCCGGTCACGGCCGCTCGTGTTCCATGTGCTCACCCGGCAGCCTGACGGCGATCGTGGCCTGCAGGTGTTCCGGGACCTGGTGCGTCAGGGCGCGGCCCTCGCTCCGGCCGGAAGCCGTGACGACTGCTGGGCCCGGGGAGGATGTGGCGGCGCCCTGTTCGAGGACGACACCCGGGCCGGCGACGACCGGTTCCTGTTCTTCAAGACCGGGGCACCCTATGGGGGCGAGCGGCGGACGATCCTGCCGGCAGGGCTCGGGTACCTCGCCCACCCGGCCGTGGCCTTCGATCTGGAGGACCTGTTCGACGCGGGCCGGGTCGGCTGGCGCGTCGTCGACATCGCCGGCATGTTCCCGACGCTCAAGGCGAGGCGGGTGCCCCTCCGGGAGTTCACCGAGCGCTTCACCGTCTGGCGGCCGGAGACGGTGCGCCACCTGTGCCGGACCGAGTGCGACCTGCTCGCCGGCATGCCGGACCTGCCGGCGCTCGAGGCGGCGATCGACGGGGTCGCCCGGATCCTGGAGCGGCACCTGCGCCCGGACGACCCCGTCCTCGGGGAGATGCGCGAGCGGCTCGACCCCGTCGGGCTGGCGGCGGCGCTCACCAGCGGCTACGGCGGCCTGCGGCCCGGCTTCGACGAGGGCACGAGCGCCGAGGTGCTGCTGGAGGGCAGCCTGCCGCTGTCCATGGCGGAGTTCTACCTCGACGGGCAGGCCGGCCGCTGGCGGCCGATGGAGGACCTCTTCCATGGATGATACGGTCCAGCTCCCGCAGTTCGACGGCCTGCCGTCGAGCCGGCGGGACCCGCTCGTCTTCCATGTGCTGACCGGCCCGGCATGGCGCGAGCGGCGCCTGGCCGACCTCCTCGCCGCCGGGGCGCGCCTGGTGCCGCCGGCTTCGCGCGCGGATGATACCCTGGGGTTCGTGGGCGGGACCGATATCGCGGCCGGCGACTGCTTCCGGCTCTTCTTCACCGTCGGGTTCCCGTACTTCACGTCCGGGCTCGGCAGCCGCAAGGCACTGGCCTTCGACCTCGCCACCTTGCAGCGCCACGGGCCGGTGGGCTGGCGGGTGCGGGACATGGCCAGCCTGTACGGCCGTGCCGCGGAGCACCTGCGTGAGCCGCACCTGCGCGAGCTGTCGCGCCGTGCCACGGTGTGGGATCCGAAGTCCGTGCTCGCCCTGGCCCGGCTCGACGTGGAGCTGCTGTCCGGTAGCGCCAACGGCACCCGGAGGGTCGACCGGATCCTCGAGGCGGCCGAACGGATCGTCGACCGCGAGGCCTGCCGGGACCATCACGGCCTCGACGTGTCGTACTGGTACTTCCGCCCCGCGTTCGTGAACCGGCAGATCGAGCACAAGCATCGTGCGGGCCGGAACGAGCCCGGCCCGGTCGACTCCGAGATCGTCCTGGAGGGAGAGCTGCCGCTCGCCGAGGCGCGTTTCGTGTACGATGGCATGGTCGAGAGGCGTTGGATGCCGATGGAGGATCTGTCGGTCGGGAGGGCACAGCCATGACGGAGTATCGCCTGGTCGGCATGCGGGGTCTTCCGTTCAACCGGTGGCGCCCCTACGTGTTCCATCTGCTGACCCGGCAGCCGTTCGACCGCGAAGGCCTGGAGGCGCTCTCGCGCCTGGTGCGGCGGGGAGCCAGCCTCGCCCCGGCGGCCGGTCGCTCCAGCGGGTGGGGAGGATCCGGCGGGAACCTCGGGGCGGAAGATGTGGAAGCCGGCGACGACCGGTTCCTGTTCTTCACGGCCTGCACCACGTACGGCGGGGCGTGGCCGACGCACGTTCGCCGGGGGAGCCGGTTCGAGTCCCAGCCGGCGGTGGCCTTCGACCTGGAGGACCTGTTCGTCCGGGGCCGCGTCGGCTGGCGCTACATCGACTTCGGGGCCGTCTTCTACCTCCTGAAGAAGCACGGCATCCCCCTGCGCACCGGAGTCGAGAAGCTCACCGTGTGGGACCGGGAGGCGGTACGCAAGGCCTGCGTCCTTGAATGCCGGGCGACCGGCGGCCGGGCGGATCTCCGCAATGTCCTCCGGGGCTTGCAGGGCATCCTGCGGCGGCATACGGATGTCGGCTCCCTCGGGGGCCGTGGGTTCCAGGAGGATCTGGACCTCGCCAGCGGTCTCTTCAAGAGCTTCACCTGCCACGGCAAGCCGGGATACGAGACGGGTACCGCTTCCGAGGTGGTGCTCGAGGGCGCGATCCCGCTCACGACGGCCCGGTACTACCTGGATGCCGTCATCGGCCGCTGGAGACCGATGGCGGACCTGCTGGCGGGGGCGACGCGTGAGCCCAGCAGGGACTCGGCCCCGGGCGGGCCCCGACCTCCGTGACCCCCGGGCTTCAGCCCTGGGGAGGTTCAGGCCGACAGGGGGTGGGGCCAGTCCGCGTCGCGACGCTTGCCCTTTCGTCCCCCTCCGTGCGAAACTGTGCCAAGGTGTGCCATGGCCCAGGACGAGGACGAGCAGATGACGGACGAGGAGATGGAGCAGACGCTCCAGGCGGCGTTCAGCAACCTGACCCCGGAGGACCGGGAGCGGATCGGGGACCTGACGCGCGAGCACGCCGGGCAGCAGGCGATGATCGACGTGGTGCTCGATGCGCTGGCCCGTCGGGACCCGGACCTGGCCCGGCGCCTGCGGGGGCAGATCGCCGAGGTGCTGGCCGGGACGGACCTGCCGGCGTTCCTCGAGAACCCCATGGGGGCGATCGCCCGCGGGGAGGCTGACGAGGACACCGTGCTCGTGGCGATGACCTCCACGCTCACGGGCCTGCTCGACGCGCCGGAGACGCCCTGGCGCTGCATGTTCGCCTTCGAGGACAGTCCCGCCGTGGTCTGGCGGGCGATGGGGCAGGACTTCGACGCCGAGGCCTACGAGCAGATCGGGAAGGCCTTCGGCGGCACGGCGGACGAGATCCGGGCGGTCTTCGGCCGCTTCGCCGACCTCTGCGAAGCCCAGGGGATCAGCTCGGTCGAGGTGTTCGTGATGTGCGGGCGCGCCTTCCCCGTGCCGCATTCCTCCGGCTGCGGGTACTGCAACCCCGAGGAACCGCCCCAGGTCGGCGACGCGTGAGCCGCCCGGGCTAGCGTCCAGGCCCCGGGGTCCCGGCCTGCTCCTGCTGCGCCGCGAACGCCATCTCCCGGTCCGCCTGCCGCGACGCTTCCGCGCGCTCCATCTCCTCCCGTCGCGCCTCCATGCCCGCGCGCCGTGCGGCGTCCTCGCGCTCCAGGTCCGTCCGGCGTTCCTCCCGGCCGGCGGCGCGCTCCTCGGCGGCCCGGACGGCCTCGGCCTCCCGGGTGCGGGAGACGTCGGTCACGAGGTGGTCGATCGCGCTCCGCAGGGTGGCCACCGTGTCGACCGCGCCGGCCTTCTCGGCCAGGGCCATCACCAGGCCGCACTGCCGGATCTCCAGGACCATCTGGTGGGCATGGCCCATGCGGTGCATCTCGTCGGCCCCCGGCTCCCGGGGGGCACGGCCCACGCCGAAGAGCGCGAAGAGCGGGGTCACCAGGGCGGGCAGCGTCTGCGCGAGCCGCTCGAGCGGGTCGGTCGGGGCCTCGGCCGCGGGCACCTGCGGGGACGGCGGCGCCGGCTCCCTGCGGACCCGGGACGGACGGCGGGGGGACGGCTTGCGGATCTTGGGCATCGGTAACCTCCTCTGTGCCCGGCCGATCCTAACCGTCGTGCCGGTTCGTGTCAACGCGTGCACGGGCGCGATCGGCCATCTCGTGCCATACTGGTGGCATGGCCCTTACCATCGGTGGGATCGAGATCCCGACGAGCCCGAACGCCCAGCTCCCCTGGCAGTCCCCGCTCGCCTGCCAGATCTCGCTGGACCCCTCCGCCCCGCGCCTGAACTGCAGCGCCACGGGGGCCACCCTCGCCTCGACCGCGGCGCCGGCCGGGGACGACACCCCCCGGATCGCCGGGCTGACCCCGAACCAGATCCTCTCGGCCGCCGTGGGCGTCACCTCGCTGATCGTCGGCGCCATCACGATCACCAACTGGCTCGGCCGGCGCGAGGAGAAGGCTGCAGCGGACAAGGCCGCGGCCCGCCTACGTGCCCGCAGGTAGGAGACGACCCATGGCCCGGGCTTCCCGCCGCAATCCCTCCCCGGAAACCGACGCGTACGACCTCGGCCATGCCCTGGGCCGGCAGGTCGCGGAGCAGGCCTGGAGGGCCGACCTCGGGAGCCGCGAGCGCTACGAGCGGGTGCTCGAGGCCGAGGTGCCGCTCCGGTTGCGGGTCTCGCCCATCGTCGACCGGTTCGTCATGGGCCTCGGCCGGTTCCCCGACCGCCGGGCCCGCTGGGGCGCCTTCATGCGCGGCGTGCACGCGGCGATGGCCGAGGCGATCGCGCGGCACCACCCGCCCAGGCGCACCATCACGCAGCGGCTCTTCGGGATGCGGGCCAATCCCGGGAAGGTGGTCGTCCTGAGCGTGGCCCCGGTCCCGGAGGAGCCCGGATTCTGGAGCTTCCGGTGGGGGCGCCGGAACTTCAGGCCGGGGCTGGGGTTCGCCGGGGGCGGCATGGGCATCCCGCTCGGCCGCCTGACCACGGAGCAGGTCGAGGCGAAGATCGCCCGGATGGTGGCCGGCGCGGAGAAGCTCGGCCTGCAGGTCCGGGTGGTGCGTGCGGGCGCCCGCCGGAACCCGGCAGCGGCCGGCGAGGCGCGGCCGGGCCTGGCCGGCTTCATCGGCCGCCTGCGTCCGACCGACCGGATCGTCGCACTCGAGGATCCCCTGGACCTCGACCGGCTGCGGGCGCATCTCGCCTCCATGCGGCAGCGGGTCGGGCCGAAGCCGCGCGGCCTGTGGTACGCCTGCGGCGACGAATGGCTCCAGTGGACGGCGTCCAACGCGCCGGAACGCTTCGCCGGGTACCGGCACCTGTACCGGCTGATGCTGGACCCGGCCCGGATGCTGCGGATCAAGGACGAGGAGGGCCTGCGCGCCCTCGACCGGGAGTCCGGGGTGGACGTGGGCGAGAATCCACGGCTGCGCCTGCGCATGGTGGACTGGCAGCGCGTGGCCGCCCGCCGGTCCGGCATCGAGATCTGCCCGTGGATCTACACGCTGCGGGACGAGATCGAGTGGTACGCCCCGTGGGACGTGGCCGGCGGGTGCATCTGGGACGCCGACGCGATCCGGGGGATCGAGGAGCTCCGGCCGTGAGGAGGCGCCGGCTGCCGGGTCCGCCGGTCCGCCCCCGGTACGAGGGCGAGATCTTCGCCGACTGGAACGAGTGGCCCGAGGGCGAGGGGCTGGACTATCTTTCGCTCGGCACGGGAGGCGACCAGTCCCTGATCGAGACCACGGCCGTGATCGGCAGTGCCCGGGCGCTTGCGGACTACTTCCACGAGCACGACAGCCCGGGGATGGCGCGCCTGCTGCTCGAACGGCACCGGCCCGGCGAGAGCGTCGCCTACCTCGCTCTCTTCTTCGTCGACGAGCAGGCCCGTGGCACGCGCATCGCCGAGCGGGGGATGCGCCTGCTGTTCGAGGAACTGGCCCGGGAAGGCGCTTCGGCCGTGTACACGCATTTCGGGCCGAACCGCGACGAGGATCCCCGGCGGCTGCGCGCCTTCGTGCAGATGCAGGGCTTCGTCCCGGTCCACGGCTGCGCCGACCCGGGGCAGGGCGGCGGGACGCCGATGCCCTGCCTGGTCCGGCCGCTCGCACCCCGCCCGAACGGACGTCGGGAGGTGCGCGCGGTCGGTGTCGACTGGTCGCCCTTGCGGACGCGCGAGGGCCTGGACCAGGTGACGCTGACGGACGAGGACGACGACCTCTATGTCCGCGCGCTCCTCGGGCCTGTCGGGGCCATCCGGGAGTTCCTGGGCGAGGAGGCCCCGTCGCTGGCACGGCTGCTGGCCACCCGGCACGGGCAGGACGAGATGGTGGCCTATCTGTCGGTCTTCGAGGTCGTCCCGCGGGCACGCGGCACGGGACTCGCCGAACAGGGGATGCGCGTGCTGCTCGAGGAGCTGGTCCGCGAGGGCGCCTCGGTCGTCTACACGCACTTCGGCCCGCGCATGGACGAGGATCCCCGGCGCCTGCGCGCCTTCATCCAGATGCACGGCTTCGTGCCCGTGCCCCGGTGCGAGGACCCCGGGCGGACGGACGGTCCGGCGATGCCCTGCCTGGTCCGGCCGCTCGCGCCCCGCCCCAACCCGCGTCAGTGCCGGACGGGCGCCCGGGCCGGTCGCGTGCTACGCTGACCTCATCGGAGCAACCATGAAGACCCGCAAGCCCCGCCGGCCCTCCCGCAAGGTCATCGCCCGCAACAACCCCGACGGTTCGCGGATCATCGTATCCACCGAGCGCCGGCCGGGCGTGCACCCCTACGCCATCCTGATCCCCGCCCCGGCCGGTCGTGGCCGCGCCCCCGCCCGGCACAACCCCGCGGGCACGGTCCTCGGTCCGCCGTCGCTGGGCACCGCCCTGCAGCGGTACCGGGCGGACTGGAACGACGTGATCGACCGCACCGGCTCGGCCTTCGAGGCCGGGCGCCCGGTGCCCCTGGCCCAGGCGAAGGCCGCCCTGGCCGGCCTCTCCCGGCAACGGGTGATGCTGCCCCGCGTCGAGCTCCGGGCGTTCGACGCCGCGGAGACCGGACTGCGTCGCGCCCTCGGTACCGCCCGCGTCAATCCCCGCGTCCGGGCGCGCAAGCCGGCCGGCGCCCGCAAGAGCGTCGCGGCCCGCAAGCGCACCGTGCGCCGTCGCGCCCGCTAGCCGCCTTGCGGGCGGCCCGGCACGATCCGGCCGGCGATCCGGGCTTGCGCCCGCCAGCCCGTCCGTGATACGCCTTCCCCATGCACGAGAAGCCCTGCTGTCCCGACCATCCTTCGGCCGGAGTCGTCCTCTTCCGCCGGTTCGGCCAGCCTCGCCGGACCTGGACGTGCCTGCGCTGCCACCGGCATCTGGGCGATGCCGGCCCCCGCGAGTCCGGGGACGAGCTGCAGCAGATCGAGAAGGACGCGGTCGGGTGCCTCGAGGCGATCCTTCCTGGCCTCCTCTGCAAGCATCAGGCCCGCCTGGCCGCCTGGGAGGCCGCCTGGGACCGGAGCAGGAGGGATGACGGTCCGGTCCTGGTCGCCACGCGGGAGGCGATCGGCCTCCTCGGCCCGGACGCCGTTGGCAGCCTGGTCGCGGCGCTGCTGGCCGGCGCCGCACCCGGGTGCATGCCCGACGGCGTGTCCCTCGTGATCCACGGCCAGGGCGAGGGCGCTCCGGAGCTCTGGGTGCTCGCCCGCGCCCGGGAGCCGGCGCCGTGATGCCGGCCGACCGGATGCGCCTGGAGGCCGGCCAGGTCTTCGCGGTGCGCACCTCGCTTCGCGAGGACCTCTGCCGCACCTGCCTCGGCGACTACCCGGATGCGGATGACCTCGCCGAGGACACCGACCGGCGCCGGTGCGAGGATCCGGCCTGCGTGCCGGCCGATGCCCGGGTCGCGCCGGGCGGGCACGAGCACCGGCGCTGCAAGGCCTGCGGAGCGACCTGGGCGATCTTCCGGCGCGCGCCGGTGTAGGCCGGCTGGCCAGATTCCCGGCCCCGGCCTCCACGCGCCCCGGAACCTGGCCGGGTTGGCTGGATTCCTGGCGCGATTCCCGGCTGTCGGCGCCGGGGCGGGCGGAATCTGGCCACGATGGCGCGATTCCTGGCGCGATTCCCGGCTGTCGGCGCCGGGGCGGGCGG
>Ga0172379_10001032_pt1 | contig 60171 bp, 63 predicted proteins | sample GrowelOW334metaG_FD_119756 | JGI IMG/M metagenome (GOLD analysis project Ga0172379, IMG submission 119756) | Groundwater microbial communities from an aquifer near a municipal landfill in Southern Ontario, Canada - Groundwater well OW334 metaG | ecosystem: Environmental > Aquatic > Deep... | reverse complement strand
GTGGTGATTTTTTTGTTTTCCATTTTTTTATGTTTATTAAAAATTAGTTGTTACCTATAAGGTTAAGGGGCCACTTCTTTCCAATTTTTGTCACAAACTTGGACGCTGCAAGGTCCTTGAACAGTGAAGCTGCCAGAAAGAACGCCGTTGGTACAGGTGCGAGTTTCACAGGCACAGCTTGACCCACACGGGACGGAAGCGGATTGGCAGGCAGTGACTGCTCCGCCAGAAACCATTGCTGTTCCCCACGGCGCAGTGCAGCCGAGGCAACCGGTGGCCGAGCAATTTTGATTGGCATAGCTGCCGCTCAGGAAGCCGTTGGTGCAGGTTCTCACTTGGGGAGAGCAACTGGATCCGCACGGAACGGAACTAGCTTGATAAGCAACAACGTTGTTGCCGGAAGGAATGCTGCCACCCCATGGCAAGACGCAGGAAGCGCAAGCTGCTACACTACAAGACCCACTAGTGGCGCCAACAGCGTAAGGTGTTGTCCAGACACCGTTTTGACAGTAACCCTCTGATGCAATCAAAAGACAATTTGATCCACAAGGGACAGAACCGGCCAGATAGCAGAAGGCTCCCCAATTGCCGCTGGCCGTAGCAGCCAGTCCGCAAGGAGAGACGCAGGAAGTACAGCCCGCCACGCTGCAAGTCTGACTGGTGTAGCTGCCAGAGAGAACTCCGCTATTGCATGTTCTGGTTTGACTAGAACAGCTGGAACCGCAAGGCACGGAGCTGGCTTGGTAGGCAGTGACACTAGAGCCATTGGCTAGAGTACCGCCCCACGGCAAATTGCAGGAACAAGCCGCCACAGAACAATTCTGATTAGTGTAAGTGCCGCTCAGAACTCCGCTGTTACAGGTACGGGTTTGACTGACGCAACTACTGCCACAAGCAACAGAGCTGTTTTGGTAGGCGGTGACACTGGAGCCATTGGCAATCGTGCCGCCCCATGGGAGGGTGCAAGTCGGACAAGCCGCTACGCTACAACTGGCTGCGGTAGAGCCAGCCGTATATGGAGTTATCCAGTTACCATTAAAACAATAACCTTGGGATGAGGAACAACTGGATCCGCAAGGCACTGAACTGGCCAGATAACAGAAAGGCCCCCAATTACCACTAGTCGTGGCGGAAAGTCCGCAAGGAGAGGCACAAGAAACGCAAGCCGCTACGCTACAACTGGCTGCGGTAGAACCAGCCGCATATGGGGTTGTCCAGAGACCATTATTACAGTAACCCTGGGATGAGGAACAACTGGATCCGCACGGTACGGAGGCGGATTGATAGCATAAAGCGCCCCAGTTGCCACTGATGGTTGATCCGCCACAAGGACGGTTGCAGGAAAGACAACCGGATACCGAACAGGTCTGGCTGGTGTAGGTGCCGCTTAAGGTACCGCTGTTGCAGGTTCTAGTTTGGCTGGTGCAAGTGGATCCGCATGGAACCGAGCTGGCCTGATAGGCAGTAACGCTGGAACCATTGGCTAGCGTGCCGCCCCAGGGGAGGGCGCAGTCAGTTACGGGGCAATTGACAGTTTGCGGATTGGTCCCCCAAGGCAAAGCCGGATTATTGCCAGCTGGAGTATTGATTGCATACGTTGTAATGGTATGGTTGCCAGCAGAAAATCCAGAAATATAGCAGTCAAAGCCATGGTTGCCAGTGGTACCATAGGCGGTATTGATATCGGATCTAAGCGTAGTGGTATTACATTGACCTTTGTAGGTTCCGCCTTCGTAAAAATGGACGGGTATGCTGGTAGTGAGTGCGTCTCGGTCAATAGCCCAGCCCCAAAGATGTATGGTGCCATTAGTACAAGTTCCTCCAGACTCTACTCCGCCTTCAGGATCTTGGTTGGCGGGAGCGTTAACAACAACTGAACCGCTGCAAGAGCTTGAACCACCAGGACCTGACACGGACGCTGTGCATGTTTCCGTGCCGGTTTGGCCAGCAGGAAAGGTAAATACATAAGTAGCACTGGCGGCAACACCCAAGCCGCTTCCAGATGCAACCGGTTGAGGGCCGGTACAGCCATAGGTGGCGCTGGTAACATTATTCATAGTCACCGTGGCTGTGGAACTGCCCGGAGAGGTAATTGTACCTGGGGAATATGAGATACTGCAGGTAGGCGCCGGCGTCGTGTATTCACAGGGCTGTCCCGTGCAAGAACCTACATTGTGCCAGGAAGCTGGAACTCCGGATGTCCAAGGATTACCGGCTCCCGGGCAAGTGACACTCCCACCCGGAATCGAACCATCGCATGTGCAAGTGGTAGTTGTGCTGTTAGTTTCGGTTTTGTGCACATCAACAGTAATCTTGGCATTGGCCCCAGAATTACAAGTAGTATGGCCCGTCCCTGCCGTCTGCCAACAAATTAAAGACACGTTTTTTGCCTCAGTATCAAGATCCATTACTACTGAACCGCTTGTCGCTGTGGCAGACAATACGCGATAAGATGGTGGAAGCCAGTATACTAAATACTGCACCTTGCAAGAATAGGTTCCAGAACCGCTGGTACTCCAATACAGGGTAGTTGAGGTATTTTTTAAAACAGCAGGAGGGCTGGCATAAAAACTATTAATGGTAATAGGAAAAGATGGCGTACAGGCAACACACCCGTCACCCCCTGAGTATGAATAGCAACTATAATTGCCATATCCATCGTCGTAGCAGGAGGAGGATGCAGGACAGTTTTTATTATTAGGACAGCCACAAATTGCAGCTTCCGCCTTTTCACTGAAACTAAAAGTAACTAAAAAAACTAAGAGGAAGAAAATCAAAGCCCAGCCCTTTTTTTGTGAAAATAAATTTTTCATTTTTTGTTTTACTTAAATTGTTTTGGGCAGTTTCAAACATTTTGATTATACCACAAAACAATACAAATTGCCAAAGTCACGTTATCCACAGGTGCTCAGAATAATCTTTGGGATGAGACCGCCACCCAAAAGGCTCCCAAGACTATCCACCAGGCAAAAGGAATAGTCTTGAAAATATAAATTTCTTGAATATCTCTGCCTGCCAAGTAATTTTTAATTGCTGACGCCTGTTTTTCAGTCAGTCCTTCCGGAAAAATTTTCCCCGCTAATTCAGGAAAGTTATTGTCTTTCTTGATCTCAGCTAAAGTTTCTTTGGATATATTCATGCCTTTTTTCAGCTCAAGCGTTTTTATTTTATATCTGGAATTATGATCCACATAAAAATCCAGGAGAGCCAGAACGACCGCGAAGACAACCAGCGAAATAATAAACCTCCAAAAATTGAAGTCGGTTTTCAAAAAAAATTTGACTGCGATAAAGTAAATTAACAGCCCAATCGCAAGCCGCTTGCCGATTTTTACCCAAAAATTTAAATTTAATAATTTTTTGGAATTGATGACCTCAGCTATCAATTCATTTGTCCGGCCGCTCTTGCCCCGATGGGAAAATAAATATTTTACAAAAAATATCAGCGCTTTAAAAAAGATGAAGACCAAGAACGCCGCAAAGGAATAGAAGAGCAACCAAAAGGAAGGAAAATAAAAAAGATATGCCTGGGCGTAAAGATCCAGCGGCAACAAGAAAGCGATAAGCGTAAAAAACTTAGCGTCTCCCGAAGGCCAGAAGCCGAATTGCCAAATAAGAAAACCAACTAAAAATGAAATGGCGGTGTTGGCAACAATTTTTCCCAAATACTCAATGCTGACTATTCCAAATAAATAAGAAATGACAAGATATACGGCTCCGGCCGAAAAACCTAGCATTATCCATTTGTTTCTGATTTTTTTATATTGCCAATCTTCTTTTAATACAAAAAAACTGATGAAAAATATTATTGCCAATGGAATGTAATTGAGCGCCATATTTTTTTATTACTGTTGAGTTGCCAGTGTCAGCCTTTGGAGATTTTATCGATTATATTTTGAGGATCAACAAAGACCGGAAAAAGTTCTTTTTCGCTATAATACCCGCCCTTGGCATAAAGACCGGCGCAAATTTTTTTAAGCGAACAAGCCTGACAGGGCGGAAATTTTTTGTATTCACGAAAACCAGTCTGCTCAAATTTACCCCGCCGGTCCAAAAAGAAAATCATACGGCTTTCGCTTTTGATAATTTTTCTGGTTTCCGTGGCAATATGCTCAAATTCCGGCAGATAGCACAGGGGCACGCGTTCGACTCGGAATGTCTTTTTGTTTTGCTCCAGCATTTTTAAAGTTTTATGCAGTTCTAGCTCAAAGTCAGCTAGCTTGGGCACGACTTCCGGATTCTCTGATACCCGGTTCATGAAAGGATCCAGATTGTTAAAAACAAAATGGCTGATAAAGGGATACCTCTCAATTAGCCAGCTTGCTGTTTTTGAAAGGTGCCCGGCATTGTATCGGCTGATGGCTGTATTGACATCCACACTGATCCCCCCGATTTTTTTCAAATTATCCAGAGCTTTCTTTATGTTTTTCAGCGAATTTTTATTGCCGGAAAGCCGGCTTTGGATTCCTTCCTCGCCAGAATAAACCGAAAGATGCAAATGCTTGAGCCCGGCTTTTTTGAGTTCTTTCAAATAAGCAATCTTGGCAATCTTTTGGCCATTGGTGATGATTCTGGGAAATAATCCGGCGCGCGAAGCATATTTGATAAGTTCTGGAAGTTTTGCGTAAAGAGTCGGTTCCCCGCCGGTAAAAATAACTCCGCTGCATCCCTTCGCTTTTAGACCGTCTATTTCTTTTTTAGCTTGAGCAAATTCAAGAAACTGGTCCGTCGGCGGATTGGAACATATGATGCATTTCTGGTTGCATTCGCGCGTGATTTGAATATATCCAATATTTGCCATAAACAGTAACTATTTTTTAATGGATTTTAAAATTTTGAATCCCTTGCTCCTGATCTCGTTGATTTGGGCGCCCTGGCAAAGCTGGTCGTATTTGCAATTACTGCAACCAGTACTCTTAATAAAATAACGATGGTCAATAAAAAATTTCAAAAATTCATAGATATCAAAATTTTTCGTGAATTTAAACACTTTTTTTGGAGCCTTTTTTTGCACAAAACACGGAGGCGCCAGCTTGGCTTCCAAAAATTTTTTGTCCCGTAACTCGGAAAGATCAGCGCAAAAATCATGGAGAAAGCAAAATTCGCATCTTTCGCCAAAACATGGCATTTTTTTGCCGCTTTTCACAAATTCTAAAAAGTTTCTTTCCATCCCCTTGATCTCACCGGACATTTTGATAGGATGCTGGATCAATTCTTCAAAGCCCTCCAAATATGCTGCCGGCAAACGATTGGTCCAGATGAATAAATTTTTTCTTTTCCCTAATTGAAAAGCCCGGTGCAAATATTTTTTTGCCTCTGCTGAAGAAAAGAACAACTGATCCTTGTTTTTCCAGGCACTTCCAAATGGAACTAGGTGCAAAAGATCGAATTCAGATACTCCCATTTTTTCAAAAAAAATCATTGTTTCTTTGAGTGTCTTGTAATTTATCTTATTGATCACGATGTCCACGCTCACAATGAAATTATTGTCCAAAGCGTTCTTGAGCCCCCGCATCGCCTGTAAGTAGCTTCCTTTCACGCCTGACATTTTTTCAAAATCATTTTTTTTATGGCTATGCAAGGAGAGGGTAACCTCATCTAAACCAGCCTCTTTGAGCTTTTGGACAAAATTTTCATAAGCCAGCATCCGGCCATTGCTGATCATCTGAACATGCTTGTAGCCCAATTGCCTTGCTTTTCTAATTATTTCAAAAACTTGCGGATGAAGAGTCGGCTCTCCGCCGGAAATGATAGCTCTGGCCGCTCCTTCCTTTCCCCCCTGCTTCAAAACTCTCACCACTTCTGTTATCGGAACAAGTTTCCCGTTATGGGCTTCTTGATCCAAACAAAAAAGGCAATCATTGTTGCACGCTCTGGTGATTCTCACCCACTGCCTTTTTTCTTCCGCGGCTTTTTCTCTTAGTTTTAAATTGTTTTTTAGCATGACGGTTGTTAAGAAGATATATTTTTAAGCTTTTCGATAAGCCTAGAACGCATAATTTCTTTAGCTTTTTTAGTGGAAAGATATTTTGGATTAACTTTCATTCCGACTCTCTCTAAATCAAGCCTGTCTCCATCCCAAATCGCTCCAATAACCGGATCTCGGGATATTTTGCCCCGCGAATGGTATTTTACGGCAAATAAAATTTTTTTGAAATCAAGGGGTGCATTTCTGAAATATTTCGCCAGAATTTCATAAGCGATAGCCGCCCCCTTCTGTGCATGCGTCGATTCCCTGTCGAAATCATCCACTCTCCCAATATCATGTAGTAAGGCTCCCATCTTGACATCATCTATTTTTTCCGGGCATACCGATTTCGCAATGATAGAAGAATTTCTAACGGTTTTCAAGACATGTTTCACGTTGTGAACCGCGCTTGAATGGATGTAATTTTGCAAAATTATTTCTCCGGCTTTTTTCCAGTTAATTTTTTCTTTTTTAAGATTATTATAAAAATCATCAAATCGGCATTCAAAAATAAACTCTGGTTCGACCTTTTTGCGGCAAAGGAAATTCTCATCATTGTTTTTTTCAAAGTCATTTCTTCTCAAAATATAAATATACCCCTTATTGTTATTTTTATGCTTATTGTAAAACTTTTTTCCATGAACTATCTTATGCGTACTGCGGCTAATCATAGCATAATAAATAGCTATTGAGGGTATTTTTGTAGCGTAAATAGCTGATATTGTTTCTCCCGAAATTCTATGGCTTTTTTGCGGTTTGATAATTTTATAAAGCTTCTTCGAGCCGTGAAAAATATATTCTTTTTTAGCCAAAAAACCAAGTAATTTTTCCAGATCCGTTCCTCTTTTTAGGATATGTCTGTCTAGGTTTTTTCTGGAAATAGCACCGTCTTTATTTTTTGGAACATTTCGCAAAATACTTATTATTTTCTCCGCCTTTATCATAAAAAGTTATGTTAACAACGGTTCAAATTCATCCCACCCAAAATGATCCGGATATTCTTTCCAAGATCCTTCACAAACATGGAAATATTTGCATTTTTTGCATCGCGGTCCTCTGGCTTTGCCTTTAGTAATTCTAGCTTGAGTGTAACTTTTAATTATAAAATCCTGGTCATATATCTTCATTTCCGGCATCATATTTTCCGATATATTGTCTTCATAGCCTTCTAAAAGACAACGAGGCACGGCCTCGACCATAGCGCTCTTATTGAAATGCTTGCCGATACTTATCGCCTTTTTAAGATACGGCATAACCATTGTCATCCGCGGAACGATGCTTTGAAAATTTTTGCCAGCCGAACCAATGGCGTGGACAAATGCAAATTGGAACTGATCAACATCGAGGCTCACCAAAAGCTTGGCAATTTCCGGCAAGTGGCGATAATTGGATTTGGTGATTACGGTATTCATAATCACGGTTTGTTTGAGTTTTTTAAGATTTTTTATTCCTCTTACCGTTTGCAGAAAACTTTCGCTTTGCGTGAGATAATCGTGCAACTCAGGAATGTGGCCATGCAAAGCTAAGGCGAATTCATTGGCTCCTGCCTTGATTATTTTTTTGCAAAAATCTTTGTAGGCGAACATTCTGCCATTGGACTGGATCTGAATCATCGCAAAACCCAGCTTTTTCGCGTACCCCACCAACTCAATAATATCCTGGCGGATAGTCGGCTCACCACCGGTAAAAACGACGATCTGACAATCACGCTTGGCCTCATCCATAATTTTTTTTATTTCCGCGGTTTTTTTGTTGCCAAATTTTTTCTTCTCACTGCCCTGCACGCAAAAAAGACAATCATTATTGCACAAAAATCCTGTTTTAATGTCGGCTTTTTTCATTTTTTATAAAGATTATTTGCTTAACCAGACCTATTTCTTTCTGATTTTATTTTCTGGAAATAGACGGCTATAAAATTTTCTCCTACCGCGTAAGCATATGATTCCCCAAAAAAGTCTTCCGTTTCAAGAGGAGCGATGAATTTTTCTGAGAATTTACGGGTGAAATCCGCCGCCACTTTTTTTGCTATTACGGTTTTTCTTTCTACTTTTTTATCCAAAAAAAGCTCGATTTTTTTCATAGAGAGAGCCCTGCCCGCGACATTATAACAAATTGTGACATCTGGCTGCAAATACTCCTTGTGAGCAAAGAAGAATTTATTGATATCCGCGATCGTTTCTTTTTTAAAATTAAACTTTTTTAAATCCGCGTAAAATTCCCTCGAATTCATGCGGTAACGCACGTAAATTTTGGCGCCTTTCTTTTTTTCCCCAAAATCAAAACTGAATAATTCGATGTTTCTGTTGCGAAGAAAAAGAATGTCATCTGCCATTTTTTCTTTCCCTAGAATTTCCTTCAATACTGCGTACTTATGCTCCCGCGTGGAATATTTGATCCCGCACCAAAAATAAACCTTGAGCGCATTCTTATTTTTCTCAAAATTAGCATCGAATTGCACCGGCAAGAGGACATTCTTATCGTAAGTTTTTTCCAGCAAATAATCGATGGTCGTGAGATTTTTTTCGGTTGAAAAATTCAGGGCCTTGAAAATGTGCTTTATGATCTGTCCTCTCTTTTTATAAATTTTTTCCCTTTGCAGCTCGCTTGTCACCCTGGGATAATAATTGTGGTTCAGTATCCTGATTGACGGAATTATTTTTCCATTGCCTCTCTTTATTTTTAGCGAAAAACCAAAGTAAAAATCGTCGGACAAAAAATTGCTGTTTTGCGAATTTGCCAAATATAAAAGCGAAACAAATTTTTTCGCTTTTTGCATTGCTAACTTTCCAGGCCGGCTTATGCCGGAAAGCCCGGAAATCGATCGGCAAACATTTTTCAGGTATATTTTATCAATTTTCTTATTTCGCATAATTTTTTATTGCAGATAACCATGCTTCTGAGATTATTCCCCTTGTTGATATAATATAATTTAAATAAATCCCCTGAATTGAGCAGATCTTTTTTACCCAAAAAATCATCCTTGATATTTTTGGCCGTTGTTACATGCCCAATTCTGTATTTTCCCCGATGCGGTTCAGTCAGGACCAAATAATATGGCGAGGAATAAACACTGCCATTTGAATCAATGCTGAAAATATTTTGGCCGAAGTTTTCAAAGTAGCGTTCGGGATTCTTGATTTCAGATACTTCCTGAAAAATCAAATTTATTCCAGCCTTATGGAGCCTTACCGCTAATTTTTTTATTTTTTCTAGCTCTTTTTCAAACACCTTTAATTGTTCTTCATTCCAGTCCCATGATCCCCTGCCTGAAACCGCCGGCACTAATTCAAATCTGCGAAATCCCAAGCGTAGCATGTGTTTGAAATCTTCAAAAAGATCTTTTGCCAAAGATGGAAATGATGTCATGTACAAATTCACATCGGAAAAAATTTTGTTTCTGGAGCGTAAAGTTTTAATGTTTTCAAGCACTGTTTTATATGTCTCTCCATTATTTTCTCTTAACGGGCGATTTAAATTCTGTGTTTTTTCTCTGCCGTCGAAACTTAAACTGACTTGCACCTTGTTTTTTTTAAGATACTCGATCTTTTTCTTATCCAGCAGATACCCGTTGGTATAAAGATAAATTTCATATTTGTTACTATTTTTTGATTTTCTCACCCTATCTACTAACTTCTTCATTTTGTCAAAATGCAACAACGGTTCGCCTCCAAAAAAAGACAGGTTGATTTTTTTAAAATCATTTTCCGATCTTTTCAATAATTCCTCGATTTTATTGATCGTCTCTCCGGTCATCACGCAGTTGCCTTTGCAAACCTTGCAAAAATGGCTGCATATTTCGCAATAACGGCAATGAAAATTGCAATTATGCGTCAAGACAATAAACAAGCTGATTTCTTTCTTTTTTTCTGCCATAAGGATAAATATTTTTATTTGAGAAAATATTTTATGCTGCGGTTGAAAACACTAGCTTTCTGTTTTTCATTTTCATGCATCTTCTTTAAATTCAAATTGTCTTGATTCTTAAGCAAAGCGGCGCATAGCACTTTCTTGCCCATAAACATCGTATCTTGTTTCATTTTATCATAAGCCTTCAAGTAGGCTTGACGCTTGATTTTGAAAAATTCTTTATGCTTGATCTTTTCCAAATCGGTGGCAGAGATTACCTTCATGCTTTCCAGATAGAGTTTTTTTGTCACGCTCAACACTGCCGAGCACGGAAAAATATCTCCGCTAGGCAGGGCGACGACCATCTGCTCAGGATGGCATTCCATGCTCTTCCGCAATCCGCTTTTGGGATTGTCCAAATATCCGCTCAGATGTTTTATCTTAATATTCTGCCGGTGTTTCAGGCAGTAATAATTAATTTTGCGCAGCTCTTTTTCCAGTACCTCCAGTTTTGTCTTCGGCCAAATTTTCCCCTTCTCTTCCTTAATATTTATATTTCTAAAGCCCAATTTAACCAGGTGGAAAAAATCCTGAGCCAAAAAGTTAATCCTATTCATAGCGGCAACTTGATTAATCTGCAGTTGCGGATAACTGACAATTTTTTTAAAAAAATTGCTTTTGGCAATAATATCATAAGTGTCCACAGCTTTGTCTTGAGCGCAGCGGTTGCAGTTTTGCGTTTCCGGACCGCCATCCATACTGAGTGTCAGGCTGACTTTATTTTTCCTTAGAAAATCGAGGATTCTGCCGGAAAGCAGAGAGCCGTTTGTATCTAATCTGATTTGAACCTTGCTATTTTCTGATTTGATATGGCTGATAATTTTTTTGATTAGAGGGAAAACCAGAAGCGGCTCGCCGCCGAATAAATGCACCGCATCACCAGCGCGTAAATGCGGTAAAAAAAAATCCAGAATTTTTCTGGCTGTTTCGAAAGGCATTTTTCCCCCCGCTATTTTTTTGTTTTTTTCATAGCAATACCGGCAAGCAAAGTTGCATTGCTTTGTAACAACCAGGACTATTTCCATTTAATTTCCCACGCAAAAGTAATTATCCCGCAATTGCTTCAAAAAATCATCGCACGAGGAGAGAAAATGCAACCGGCAGAGGGTATTAAATTTGATATATTGCTCCGATATAGCATCACAATTGACAGCTGTTTTTTCGAACTTAAGAGTCTGGATGAATTTAGCCCTGATTTTGCACATTTCTTTGCTCTCTTCATTTGAGACATTATCGCAGTTGCCAGCGCTTGGCTTGCCCGAGACAACATTGATGCAATTGGCCTTTCCATAATCACTGGTTTCCTGGTCGCAAATTTTGACATCTTGGCTGAATATGGCTGTAAGCGTTGTCCGGCATCGATTCCCCCTTTGTTCCAAATCGGCTACGCCAAAAATATTTTTATCAACGCAATATTTAACGTCATCATCGGTAAAATTTTTCTTCCCCAATATTTTCGTCAAAAACACATCAACTCCGGTACCATAATCGTCCTCACAAGTTGATTTTTCATAGCTGGGCGGCAACTTGCCACAAATTGTCTTATCGCCGTCCAAAGCAGCCTTACAAAAAGAGTACTGGCCAAGCAGATCTTTAGTAGAAGGAGCAAGCTTGTCAAAATTTTCTGATGCTTTTTCAGGATTAAAAGCCTCTGGACAAGGAACGTTTTTCACCACCTTCAAATCATTATTTTGTTGGTTCACCTCGCTTGCTTTTTTATTTTTTGAGATGTTGCCACCAACTAAGGCTATGACAACCAAGATCACAACAACAATTAATGCAAGTATTATTTTTTTTGCCATAATATGTTATTAAACTTTATTACCACCCGCCGATCTGGCACCCGCTGCCGGAGCCATGCGAGCCATGGGAGCCATGCGAGCCATGGGAAGAGTGGGAAGAGTGGCATCCTGCCTGGGTTGCGTCCGGCTTGGCTATCCCGCTTATAATGCCCGCCGCCGCGATTAAAGCTATGCCCAGCTTGACGGCATCTTTTTCGACAATCTTTCCTTCCTCACTTTGCAAAAATACTTTAATGTTTTTTTTAATTTGAGGGATTTTTTTATTCCTTGCCATTTTTTTATAAGAAATTTTTATGTTTATATTATACCATAACCCGCATAATTATGTAAATACACCGCCCACCATGTTGTCCACAGCCCCTAAAAAGAATTATAACCCCTTACCCACCCAGCTTTCAAAAACGGTTCGGTATTTTTTGTCCCCCATCTTTCGGAATATATAGTCAAAGATGCCCTTATTTATCCGGCATCGCAACGTATTGGCTAACTGGGGAAAAATCGTTCCGCACTCGATATAATTAGCCAAGGGACAAACTCCGCAATATGGTTTATAGACGCAATCTTGACAGCCGGCATGATTATCCAGAGAGGATGCCAGGCACATAGTTTTTACAACTTCATTATCAATCAGCCGGTTATAGTCATTATCATCTACCTCGCCTATCATAAAGTTATCATGGCTCATCCGGCGCGCCATCCTGCCCTCATCGCAAGTAAATATTTTTCCGTCATAGTCAAAAGCCATCTGCCCGATTCCTGCCCCGCATGGCGAACGCAATTCCAGAAAATTGGGATCCTCTTGCTTTAATATTTTTCTTAGGATATTGAATGTTCCTCTTTCCGCAAAAAGTTTCCCCTTTAAGTTCAATTCCACTATGTAATCCAAGGATTTTTTGTAAAATTCCAAAAACTCTTCCGCCGTATAACCGATTAGGTCAGTTGTTTTTCGTTCCAGGCCGAAAGGGCTCAGCGGCCTGATAAAAACATTATCCAGGCCATAGCTCATATATTCGTCAATAATTTCTTTATAGTACGGGAGGGAAAATTTAGTAACTGTAAGTATTGCATTCAATTTGTCCGTCTTTTCTTTTGTTTTTTCTTGCTTTTTTTTGATTTCTTTTTGAATTTTTTTTATTTTGACGGATACAACTTTATGGCTGCTAGCGCCGTCCAAATATGTTCTGTTCTTATCATGCACTTTAGCCGGCCCATCCAACGAGCAAGCAATGTCAACTTCCTCGTCCAGCAGAAATTTCAATTTTTCGTCATCCATCAAGGAAAGATTGGAAACAATGCTTATTTTTAAATTTTTTTTCTTCTTTTTATTCACTTCTTTGGCATATTTCACAACGTATTTCAACACTGGCCAGTTGAGTAGTGGCTCTCCGCCTTGAAATTCAAGACGGACACTTTCTGAGGGAGTCCGGAAAATCAAATCAACCGTTTTCTTGGCAGTTGCTTTGCCCATATCAAAACCTTTCTGCTTGGGATTTTCCGGAATAACCTGGCAATACAAACAGCGGTGGTTGCACCGCAGCGTAAGAACAATGATAAAAAGAGAAGGCCCCTGAGAAAGCGAGTAGTTTAATTTTAAATACTGGCTGGCTAATTCAGAAAGTTTTTTCTTTCCGACATTTATGAATCCTTTTTTTTCAAGTTCCTGGTACAGCTTTTCTGTGTTCTTTATTTTTCCTGAAATAAAACGCCTAAAATCATCATTCGGCAAAGAAATCCAATTTCCGCCATCATTAGTAATGAGAGTTTTTTCCCGAAGCTGCCTGAAATAAAATTTATCCAGCTTCCTATTTTTTACTAAAAAAGATTCATCTTTTTTCATTGTATGTTCAAAAACAACAAATAATTGGAAAATTCATCCGCAATATTGTCACCCAAATTATTATCGTTTAATAATAACTTTATTTGTGTATATCCCTTTTCCTTTAAAATTTCAAAGCCGATTTTTCCGCCATAGGCTTTTTTGTATTCATTTGTGGCCTCCTTGATGCTTTTTTCTGAATACAAGCTGCTGCAAAAGTTTATTGATTTTTGATACTTTGCCATTATTTCTTTTTATTAATCTTCTTGATTTGCCTGATATTAAGAGAGTCTTTTTTATAATCCGCCTTGTCCATTTCTGCCAATTCTTCATCCAGCTGCCTTATTTCCTTTTCAATATCGGCGAATTCATCTTTGCCGGAATTTTCATCCTTTTCCAGCGCAGCGTTTATTGCCCCTCCCACTATATATTCTAAAAGTTTCGCGTTTTTCCTGGAAATTTCTTCCCGCAGTTTTGTGTTCAAAAGCTCATTGAAAAACTCTCCTTCTAGCTTTTTTAGCTCCCCTTGATTTAGTTCACGTTTACCCCTAAGAGATGCCGTGATTAGATTTTTTTCTGGCTGATCAAGATAAATATACATCCGATCAATGAAAACATAGCACGTTTTATAAATTATCTCCGGCGTGTAAATGTTTGTATTTAATGAAAAAGTGATAGCATTATCTCCTAAGTTTTTCTTCATAAATTCAGTAAAATTTTATTTAAAGTCCTATTAATGCTAATTCAGATAAAAACTCTTGTCAAGAAACTGTTTTTTGTATTTTTGCTTTAGGAAACGTAGAAACTTTATACTTTCTGATTAATGCTCTATACTTTAAACATGACAACTGCAGCCTACAACAAGCGCGCTAATTTTGACTACCAAATTTCGGACAAATACGAGGCTGGCTTGGTTTTGACCGGCCAAGAAGTGAAATCGGTCAAAGCCGGCCATATCAGCCTCAAAGAAAGCTTTGTCACAGTTAAGGGCGCAGAATTATACCTGACTAACGCCCATATCACGCCTTGGAAACACGCCGGTGAGATAAAAAACTACGAACCGACCCGCCCGAGGAAGCTTTTGCTCCGCAAAGCGGAAATCCGCCGTTTAATCGGCAAAGTGCGCACAGAAGGCTTGACACTGGTGCCAATTCGAGTGTATACTAAAAAGCGACTATTGAAGTTAGAGTTTGGCGTTGGTAAAGGAAAAAAGAAGTTTGATAAGCGCGAAGACCTCGCCAAAAAAGAAAGCGAAAGAAGGATAAAAAGGGCGCTGAAAAATTACTAGGGGGTTGCCTAGTTTCGACAGGTTGTACTTTTAAAATATGCAAGCCGAGCATGATACTTACTCGTTAAACTCGTATCAAAGTTATAAGTGCAAACTTCATAACAAAAGCGAAGGCTACATTTGCGCAAGCATTTGCAAGTTTTGCTCCCGCTTTAGCTTAAATTGCCTCTTCAGGCGATTACCTAGAGCCATCGGACTGTTGATTCTCAATAAGCAGTCTCCGGTGTCATATTATTGAGATAGAAAATATGATTTTGTTTAAGCCATATTTTCAAAACTAATTTAGACATAGATTAAAAAGATTTTGTTTATTTATCACTTTTTAATTGATCCGCCTCGGCGGAAATAAATAAACTACGCTTGTAGATTATTTTAATATAACAATTTTGGACATGGGTGCGATTCCCATCAACTCCACCGCGTAATAATTAATACTAAAACCATAAGAAGAGGACCGATCAAAAGAGTATTCCCTAAGAAAGTTCCGCGTGAAAGGATCAACGAGCAAATCAGGGTTCCCCAGATCCGGGTCATTGATGACCAAGGAAATCAATTGGGCATCATGACCCCGTTTGAAGCCTTGCAGATTGCGCGTGAACGCGAAATAGACCTGGTTGAAGTGGCGCCAACGGCCCAGCCGCCAGTCTGCCGCATCATGGACTATGGCAAGTTTCAATATCAGCAATCCAAACAAGACCGCCAAAGCAAGGCCAAACAGAAAAAGACCGAGGTCAAAGGAATAAGAATCGGTGTGCGAACAGATGACCATGATCTTAATTTTAAAAAGGACCAGACAGAAAAATTTTTGACAAAAGGCGACAAAGTGAAGATTGAAATCGTTCTTCGGGGCCGAGAGAAAGCCCACGCGGAGCTGGCCAGGACCAATCTGGTTAATTTTCTCAAAAGCATTGCTATTGATTACAAGGTTGAACAAGACATCAAAAGATTCCCCGGCGGTTTCAATGTTGTTATAACTCCTTCGTTATAAATTTTAAAATTACCGATTATATGCCAAAATTAAAGACCAAGAAAGCCTTGGTAAAAAAATTCAAAGTTACCAAGAACAGAAAAGTTACTCGCCGAAAAACCGGCCAGAATCATTACAATTCCAAAGAAACCGGATCCGAAGGCCAAAAGAAAAGAGGCGATGTCAGACTTTTTAAAACTGATGAACAAAACGTCCTAAAAGGAATGCCATATATTAACTAAACTCACTAATTTCTAAATACCATGACTAGGGTAAAAAGAGGAACAACTCATGTAAAACGCAGGAATAATCTTTTGGAAGATGCCAAGGGCTATCGCTGGAACCGCAAAAATCTTTTTCGTGAAGCCAAACAGGCCGTCATTAAAGCCGGCCAATACGCTTACCGGGACCGCCGGACCAAGAAAAGAACTATGCGCGCGCTTTGGATTACCAGACTTAACATCGCCGTGCGCGAATTGGGCCTGAAATACAGTCAGTTAGTCCAGATTATGAAAACAAAAAAGATTGCCACGGATCGCAAGGTGCTTTCCCAAATGGCCGTTGAAGATCCGAAAGTATTCGTAAAATTTATTGAAAGCATCAAATAATCCTCGCAAAAAACCAGAGATATTCTTCTCTGTTTGAAATGACAAAAAAGCCCTTTCGGGCTTTTTTCTTTATCTTCCTTTTTTGAAAATCACTTCCTTGATCAGTCTATGCAGAGCATAAATCGGCAACCAAAGCCAAAGGGTTTTTTTCGTCCATTTGTTCCCGAATTTATTGATATCCGCTCCGCACACAAGCAAAAAATCAATGACCAAATACAAAAAAAATATTCCGATAAAAATAAGGATCAAACCAAGAGCCATATGTTTTTATTTTAATGATTAGTTTGCGGATTAAACTCATAAATCACGTCCTTTTTTTCCACCACGATGCGCCATCCATTTTCTTCGGCTATTTTTTTAAGATTATAGTTGGGGTTGAAAGCAATCGGATTTTCCACTATTTTAAGAAACGACGCGTCAGATTCAGTATCCCCCACCCCAAAAGACCCGGTAAAACTTAAATTATTTTCAGTAAGATATTGACGCACAACTTGCCCCTTATCAATCGTCGGCTCAAAGATCGCTTTCCCGGTATAAATTCCATTCGCATCTATTTCATAAACAGAACCGAATACCGCGTTAAATTTCAAATACTTGTTGTATTCTTCCACAATTTCCAGCGGCGAACCGGAAATAGCAATGATCGTATAATTTTCTTCTCTTAATTTAGCTATGAGATTATTGGCAAAAATATATGTCCTGTCTTTATAAAAAGGCACAACAATCTTGCTCGCCGCCAAAACCTCCTGCTTGGAGCAACCTTTGATATTCTGGCAATAAAGCTGAACCAATTCCCGCCGATAGTCTTCGTAAGTGCCTTTATGGTCCAACCACTTGGAATAAAGAGTGGTCAAGTCTTTTCTCACTTTGTGATCAAAAACTTTCATCCAAGCCAATTCGTCAATCAATTCAAAAGCCAGATTTTTGCGAAAAATCGTGCCATCAATATCAAAAACGGCTAATCTTTTTTTATTGCTCATTATTAATCTAGAGGTTCGACCTCTCTCGACCGCAACGACCAAAAGAGGTCGAACCTCTTCTTACTCTTCAAAATTATTCTTTTTTGTCAGTGCAGCATCCGCAACTGCAAGTTCCGAGATATACGGCATAAATCGCCATAACAATGCCAACCAAAATCCATTGCGTTCCGGCCAATCCCAACACGTCAGTTCCAGCTAAAGTATCAATTGCAGCCAATACAACCGCGACAACAGAAAGGGCCATAGCGATTTTTGATAAATTTTCCTTGTTTTTCATAATAACACCCCGCTTTCTAGCCACCCGCCCCTATCCGGATTGTTTTTTATTTTCTACTTAAATAATACCATAAAAATGGTTATTCTAAAACAATCATCGCTTTCCTGCCCTGATTTATGTTTTCCGGCCTGCCAGGAAAATCATGAATGGCATTGTACAAAACATCAATATTGTAGATATATCCTTGACCCTTGCGCGTGCCAGGGTCATTGGTAATTACAGTGTTTCCATCATACCCAACCAGAACCAAGTTGTGATATAGTGGTCCCGGCGCAGTAAAATTGGGATTACCCAAGAGTCTCCCTGCCGCCGGCACGATTACGGGATTGCCTTTGGCCAAGTGTTTTTTCAAATCTTCTTTTTGAAAATCATAAACTACTTTCAGATTACCGATTTTGTAAAAATCTTCGGCCAGTTTCACAGTTTCGCTAGCAGTCGTATCTTTATAATCGCCATAATTTTTGATTTCAAACTTTACCATCTTTTGAATTTCTTTTTCGGCGATATCCGGCGTCAGCGGTTTTTTGTCCAAATAATATTTGAGCATGATAAGTGATGCTTCTTCACAAGATTCTTCATGCAGCATGTCCCAATTGGCAAACGGCGCTTGCGTTGTGAAGGGAACCTTGATTAAAATTTTATCGGGAATATTTTTTTCACCATCTTTATTCTTTTCCGGCAAAATATTTTCCCCGCCTCGCAGAGGCGTTGCGTCTCTGCTAGTCGAGGCAGGCGCTGGCGCATTTGTTTCTTCCTTGGCATTATTACCCACCGGCAAATCCTGCAGGATTTGGGTCTTTTCTCCAACCGGCGCCTCCGCGCTTTTTTTGGATAAAACAAAAAAGCCGCCAATAATAATTGCTAGCGCGCTGATAATATATAGGTATTTTGAAAATTTAGCCATACAGGATTTGCAAATTAATTACCAAGAACTATAGACTATAAACCAAGAACTAATGTATGACGACAGGCGTGCCAATCGGCGCCCAGTCATAGACAATTTTGGCCGGACCGACACCCAACCGGACACAGCCATGCGAAACCGGAGTGCCCAAATGATTAGCGCCTTCTTTATATCCCCCTGGCCATTCCGGCAACTCATGAATACCATATTTTCCGCTAGGCACCAAAGCGTTCCAGTATGGCATATACAAACCATATTCCTTAGACCAAGCACGCGGAGTTTTATTCTCTATTTCGAAAGTTCCTTTCGGCGTCGGCATACCTGCCTTGCCGGAAGAAATCATGAAAGAATCTAGAGGTTTTCCATCCTGAAAAATAGTCATTACCTGATTTGCTAGGTTGATGTCAATATATTTACCAATAGCTACCAGTGGCCGAGTAAATCTGTGAGCCTGTGTTAATCTTATGCTAAAATCCTTATCCCAAACAATGTTGGCCGGCACAAATGTCTCAAAACTGCTTTTGAAAATTTCAAAATAGCTAGTGTCATCAGCCTTTGCATATTTAGCGTAAATTTTTATCTCATAGCGCTGACCGTCTTGCACATTTTCTTTCGGGAGTAGTTTAAACTCAGTTTTTTCTGGATTATGCTGATAAACAACCGTACTCTGCGGATCTAAGACAAAATTAATGAAAAAACCGCTGGTTGATTTATCAAAATCAACGATAATCGGGCTCTCGGCATCCACAATCGAATCCTTGGCCCCGTCATTTGGAGATATACTTGTGACCCGCGGAAATCTCACCGTTTTAAAAATTAATTCGTTTCCCTCTATTTTAGACAATAAAACAGTCCTGCCTTGCGGCAAAATAATTTTATATTCTGTTTCCGGAATCCAGAATTTTTTGGGAGTGATGGCCAGTTTTTTCTTGTCTTGCCACTGAAAATTTACTGCAATGGCCGGAACAATACGCACTTCATTCGCATAATTCTTCGACCAAGTCGCCATCGGCAAATCCACTACTACCGCTTCCTCTGGAGCAACATCTCGATTTTTCTCCAAAAAAATATCCGCGCTTGCAACCGCATATTCATTTTGAATTACCAAAATAACGCCGAAAACACCCAGTACTATAATTACCAGCAATAAAAATATTTCTATTGATTTTTTTATTTTATCCGCCATAGTCTAAAAAATATGAGAGGACAGGCGTCTGTCCTCTCAATAGCATTTTCACCTTCCCATAGCCCTTTCCATACGGCAAACTTCGCTGATTTTCATCATCATTTCGTATGGAGAAACCCCTTCTCCCAAGCGAGCACTCTGCTCCTCAAGCACTTTTGTTGCATATTCTTCCTCGGTGATACCAAGTTCCGCAACAACACCTTCCACAGTTAACGGTTTATCTTTTTCGTCCTGAAGCATAATCCCTCCCCTCTATTTTTTATAAAAATTTATAAAATATACCAAGGAACAAAAATACATGCCTACCTACTTTTATTTTAACACATTATTCTGGTCAAACAAAGTTCTAGCCGTGTCCCACAATTCCGGATGGTCTTGGGTGGTTTTCAGCCAATACCACCATTCTGCTCCCCAAAGATATATTTCTGGAAAACCGACTTTCCTGGCAAATTCGACATTCTCCTGAAGTTTTTGCGCGTTCATGGATTTAAATTGCTCGGAAAGCTCACCGCTGGTCGTCCAGCCATTGATCCAAGGCTCAGCCTGCAATTCAACCACAATCGCTTCATTTTTATTGTTTATCAAATTAACTAGCCCTAACTTCGCTTGAAAAAACCTGGGTCCGATCGGATAGTCAAAATAACCGAAGCCTTCTTTCCAAATGGTGCGATACATTGTCGTGCCGAAAACATCCGCATATGAAGCCGCCTTGTACCATAAACTCAACTCGCCGCTGTCTGTAACAATAACTTTTCTAGATGGATCAAGATTTCGAACCAGTGCCACTTCACTGCCCAATAAATCAGTATCTGGAATGGGACAAATTCCAAAATCCAAAAATGGCTCATTCTCAACCTGCCAATATTTGACTTCCGGATTATTTTTATATCTCTCCACGACCGTATTAACCATCCGAAGCAAGGCAGGGTTTTTCTTCTCCGGATCATTTTTCGTCCAGTCGGGGATGAAACATTCCGGCCAGCGCGGAACCTTTTGCCCGACCGTCAGAATTATTTCTGCGTCTCTTTGGCGCGCCTCATTCAACTGCCAATCCAAATCATCAAAATTATACTCCCCCTCTTTTGGCTCAATCAGATCCCAATAAACCGGAATTCTGATTTTTTTAATGCCAAGATCATCCAAGATAGCTAAATAATTTTCTTTCCAATCCACACCGATGTCCTTTGCGTATCTCGCGGAATATGTCACACCCAGTTTAGCATCGCCGTTGGCTACGTTGACTGGCAGGTTAAAATAGATGAATATTCCGATAATTAAAGAGATGATCAATGAAACTGCCACAAGCAGTACTTTGAAAAAATTTTTAATAATAGTCATTTTTTATTTTAGAGAGATCAGGACAACCCCGGTCGTGATCAAAATTATAGCCACTATTTTTTCAATCAGGCTTTTTACATCCCGCTTTTCTTGGAAAATCTGCGGAAACCAGACAGAAAAAATTATGCCCATCAAAAGAATGAAGGCATATTCCGTTGAAACAAGCGCGTTCACGATAGTAACGCTGCCTAAAGATATGGCCCAATTGGTTAGAATTGATCCGGTTCCGCCCAACGCCTTATTCAGGATAAACAGCCCGCTTGTTTTGAGATTCTCCTTTTTTTCTTTTTTATCCTTTTTGAGTCCCGTAAAAGAATTCGAAATAATCAGGCGCCAGGCGGGTATGGCCAAAAGAGTCAGGGCGCCGATGAAAAGTCCGATGCGCGTCCAAATAAACACGTTCAAAAAATTGTCTCGTTCGTAAAAATGTTTGAAAGAAATGAAAGCAACCGCCAAGAGAACTCCGGCTCCGATTGAATAATAGAAACCGGAAAAAAATTTCCGCTTGCTTATTTTCAGCGGCAGATCAAAAGAAATCAAAAGGCCGCCAAGAATCAAGGTGGCCACCCCGATCAGTTGATGACCCAGCAAATGTTCATGCAAAAAAATAAGTGACAAGAAGTAAGTCATGAGCGCTGTCATGGCCGTAACCACCGGTATCGCCTGGCTAGCCTCACTCTTGTTGATAGCAAAAAAAAGGCAGAGGATACCATAAGTGAAGATCAGACCTGCCAAGAAAGAAAGAATTGCGCTGGAAAAACTTATCCAGTGAAAACCAAACGGCGCAAAAATCAAAAGCGCCCCCAAGCTCAAAACACCTGAATAAAAAGCATACACCGCCGGGTGTGATACCCTTTTGGAGGTCAGCAGAAATTTGTCAAGAATAATCTCGAGAGCGACCAGAAAATATGAAACGATGGCAATAACAATAAAGTTCATTTTTTAATTTTTAATTTTTGTCTTATATTTTTATACTGCGGAATTGTTCTGGCAACCAGCTCCCAAAATTTTTTGCCGTGATTCAGCTCCAGTAAATGGCAAAGCTCATGGACAACAACATAGTCACGCAACTCTTCCGGCAAAAAAGCAACCTTGTAGTTAAAATTAAGATTCCCCTTGCGGCTCGCGCTTCCCCAGCAAGATTTTTGATTTTTAATTGAAACGCGATTATAAGCAAGTTGATAGCATTGGTTGAAAAACTCCACCCGGCTCTGAATTATTTCACGCGCCAGCTCTTTTTGCGCCTGGTAATCATTTTTTTCCGCTTTCTGCCTGAGTTCCAGCTCCGCAAAATCGATATGCTGTAGCTTATTATAGATCCACTCGGCCTTTTCCGCCAGAAACTTATTGATAATATAAGCCGGATACCATTTTGGTGCCGTTACCACAAAGGCCCCGTCTGGATAAATAGCCAGCCGCATCGATCGCATGCCTCTTTTTTTGCGCAAACTATAATGAAAATCCTTGTCCTTTATTCTGATTTTTTTAATTTTCATTATCATTTTCTATATTCCAGTTTTTTGAAAGGCTTGGGCTTTGTATTGCTTTTCCAGTGCTTCAATTGCTTAATTAGACCAACTAAACCCAGGCTATGCGAATGACACACTGAAAAACGACGGTCCCTAACAGCCACATATCCTTTCTTGATCCAATATTTACACCATTCTCCGTCTTCACCTCCGCCCCCATAATCTTCATTCAAGCCTCGCCTTTCCCAAAGATCCTTTCTAATTATTGCGTTAGTAAAACCCAGAACTCCCATTTTTGATTTTTTAAATATTGTTCTGCGCTTAAATAGATTAAAAATATTGTCCCAAAAACTGTTAAAGTATAATTTTTCCCAGATTGTTGCATCAGGAAGAGCGCGCACATTTCCATAAACTCCTAAAATATTTTTGCCCACAGAGAACCCGCTTATTCCATCTCGCAACCAGGTATTGGAAATGGGCAGTGAGTGAGCGCTCAAAAAAAGAAAATATTTTTCGGCTTTGGCTTGCCTGCACCCAAAGTTAAGCGCGTATGGATAAGAGAAATCTTCAGGCTTAATTTCAAATAGCCTGACAGGATACTTCTTAACTATCTCAAGAGTCATGTCTATAGAACCAGAATCCACAATAATTATTTCGAAATCTTTATATGTTTGATCAAAAAGCTTTTCTAAAACTTCGCCAATCCACTTTTCTTCGTTTTTAGTCCTGATAATTATTGACGTTTCCATTTTTTATTATTTTTTTATACGCATAAAAGCTCTTGCGCGGTTTGCGTTCCAAAGTTTTATAATCCATCTCAATAAGCCCGAATTTCGGATCATAGCCATACAGCCATTCCAAGTTATCCATCAGCGACCAAAAATTGTAACCGCGTACATCAATCCCCTCCTCAACCGCCTTATGGACAAAAACCAGGTGCTCCTGAATAAATTTAATTCGATCTTCATCTTCAAGGCCCGCCCTGGTCGGCCCGCCATTTTCCGTGATATAGATCGGCAGCTTGAATTTTCCGCTGGCTTCTTTGAGCACTTTATAAATTCCCTCCGGGTAGGTTATCCATTTCATCACATTCTCTTTATCTTCTTCGATCGTAAATCCTAAATAAATCTGGTTTCGAGAATCCATTCTGATATTTTTTCGGTCAAATTTAATCTTACCTAAGCGATAGTAATTGACACCAATGTAATCCTGAAAGCCCCTTATCTTATTGCCCAGCAGATCTATCCTGTACCACTGCGCGATCCTATTGATAGCCTTGAGCAAAAATCCAAACCCTTCTGATTCATACCAATTATAAAGGTAGGTTATGCCGACTTGCGCTTCGGGCTTGATTTTATGAATTATTTTATATGATTCTTTGTATGCGTGAGCGACATTGTTTACTGCCCGGATAAATTTGCACGGGTTGCGAAAGCCGGGAGGAAAAACGCCCGCCAAAAAACCTTGCCCCAAGGGTACCATCGGCTCATTAAGAACCGTGAATATGTCAATCAGATCCCCCAGTTCCTGCGTAACTTTTTCCACATATTCAGCAAAAATTTTGACTGAAGCTTTTTTATGCCAGCCGTATTTTTTTTGAAACCAAATCGGACTGGTCCACCACCACAAAGTAACCTGTGTTTTTATGTTGCGCCTTTTCAAGTCTTGAAAAATTTCACGATAGTGCGCAATCGCCTCCTCGGAAAAAACACCCTCTTCCGGTTCCACCCGCGACCATTCAATCGATGTTCGAAAAATATTTACGCCGAGCTCGGAAAGCAAATCATGATCTTTTTCATAACGATTCCAGTAATCGCAAGCCAGCCCGGACTCATTGTCCGCTCTCCCCTGTTTTTCCCATTCCCACCAATCAGATTTAGAATTATTGCCTTCGATCTGATAAGACGAAGCGGCTACGCCCCACAAAAAACCTTGCGGAAATTTCCTGTTTATATTATCCATGGGTATATTTTACACCAATACATCATTAAAAAAAAGCGGGTTTCCCCGCTTTATATAAAACAATACATTAGCACCAATTCACGAACAACTTATTTACCCATCTTCCTGCGGATAAAGGCTGGGATTTCCAACTCATCATCTTCATCCTGCAAATCCTTATCCACTTGCGTGAAAGTTCTCTGCGATTTTGGCGGCACTTTTTCTTCAATAATCATCTTGGGCTCGTTTTTGCCCGGAAAAGTTATTTTTGAAATTTCTTGATTATCTTCCTCATCTTCTTTTCTCCTGGATTCAATCGTCATACGCGACATTTTTTCCAATGGTGATTCCTTGACTCTTTCCGCGTCAAAACCAGTCGCCACTACCGTAATCTGCACTTCACCTTTTTTGATTGAATCATCCACCACGGCGCCGAAAATAACCTTCGCATTCGGGTCAATTGATTCAGTGATGATATTAGCCGCTTCATTGATTTCGAGCATTGTTAGATCGCTGCAACCGCTGACATTGAAAAGCACGCCCTTGGCGCCATCGATGGAAAGTTCCAGAAGCGGACTATTGATCGCTGCTTTGGCCGCGTCGGCCGCGCGGTTTTCTCCTCCGCCGATGCCGATGCCCATCAAAGCCGAACCGCTGTTCGACATAATCGCCCGCACGTCCGCAAAGTCCACATTGACGATGCCAGGCTTAGTAATCAGGTCAGAAATACCCTGCACACCTTGACGCAGAACATCATCTACAATCTTGAAGGAATTTATCAAAGTCGTTTTTTTGTCGATAATCTGGAGTAATTTATCATTTGGGATGGTGATCAAGGTGTCCACGCGTTCCCGCAAATTTTCCAGAGCTTCATCGGCGATCGCTCTTCTTTGCGCGCCCTCAAAAGCAAACGGTTTGGTCACCACCGCTACGGTAAGCGCTCCCAATTCTTTGGCAGTTTCCGCTACAATCGGCGCCGCGCCGGATCCTGTGCCACCGCCCAGACCGCAAGTTACAAAAACCATATCCGCCCCCTTCAAAACTTCCTGGATTTCATCGCGATTTTCCTCAGCCGCCTGGCGTCCGATGTCTGGGTTCATTCCGGCTCCCAACCCTTTGGTCAGATTTTTTCCGATGTGCACTTTCTCCGAAGCTTTGTTGTGATGCAAATCTTGCGCATCCGTGTTAATCGCCACAAATTCAACGCCTTTGAGTTTGGTTTCAATCATCCGGCTGATGGCGTTTCCGCCTGATCCTCCAACACCAACGACTTTGATTCTCGCAAAAGTTTCTACGGGTGGTTTTATTTCTGCCATATGTTTTTTTGCTAATTTTGAAAAAATTTAAAAAATTCAGTAAAAAAATAAACTCAAAACACAAAAATTTAAACGCGCGACTGTTTTGTTCGCCACTCTCTTTAAATTTTTATTTTGAGTTTTTCGTTTTCGTTTTGGTTTTCCAGTCGTGCCTGATTCCTTGGTAAAATCGGCTTTTTTCCAGTACTTAAATCTATCATATCGCCGTCTATTATGTCAAATGTGATTTTACGGCGTTTTTACGGCAAAAACTTGCCCAGCCATTTTTTCATGCTGCCCACCGTGCCGCCCATGCTGTCAGTAATACTGCCCACCAGCCGGTTGCCGATACCGCCGCCCCGGCCGCTCGCCAAGCCTTCCAATCCCCATAAAACCAGTCCGACCGCAGTCGCAAAGGAAGGATCATCAACTTTATCCACCAAACCGCCCAATGGAGACGGAAAGCCAGTTTGCGCCGGAAGTCCTAGAGTGTTTTTGGCCAAATCAACCGCTCCTGGCAATTTGGCTGTTCCGCCGGTAAGTATTACGCCGGCTGGCAACAGCTTGTCCCGCCCGATCGTCCGCAATTCCTTGTTAACCATGCTAAAAATTTCTTCAAGTCTGGCTTCAATAATTTCGGCTACATGATAGCGCGAAACAATCCCCTCTTCCTGTGAATCAATCTCGGACAAATTTATGTCTTCCTTTTTGCCAATTTCTCTCGGCAGCGCGTTGCCGTATTCGATTTTTACCCGCTCGGCCACATCAATTGAAGTGCGCAGTCCGATCGCAATGTCGTTAGTAATATGGTTGCCGCCGATCGGCAAAATAGCCGTATGCAACAGATCATTTTCTTCATAAACAACCACCGAAGTAGTTCCGCCGCCGATGTCCACCAAAATAACTCCCAGTTCTCTTTGCCTTTTGGAAAGGCAGGCTTTCGCGGCGGCCAGCGGCGCTAAAACAAAATCATCGATTTTGATGCCGGCTTGCTCCACGCATTTGGTCAGATTTTTGATAACCGGAGTCGAGCCTTCAATGATGGTCGCGTCCACTTCCAAGCGCACCCCATTCATGCCTGACGGATCCTTGATATTTTTTTGATCATCCAAAGAATAATTTTTCGGAATAATATGCACTATCTCTTTGTTGGCAGGAACCGAAATCGCCTGAGCCGCGTTGATTACGCGCGCGATATCATCCTCGGTCACTTCACCGTCCGCACGTCCAACCGCAATCACTCCTTTGGAGCTTTGTGAGCTGATATGATTGCCGCCCAAACTTACCACAGCGCTGTTCACGGCCACGCCTGAGCTTCTTTCCGCGTTTTCCACCGATTCATTGACCGCCTTGATCGCTTCTTCCAAATCAACAATCATGCCTTTACGTAGGCCCGCCGAAGACGCCACGCCCACGCCAATGACGCGCGGCAATTCTTCTTCAGGAAAAGATTGTACGATAACAGTTCTCACTTGTGATGAGCCGACATCAATTCCCACAACTATGTCTCCTTTGGGCATGAATTTTACCTTAAATACTGATTAGATAAATAATAGGCTAAAAAACGACATTTGACAATGATTTTACCTCTACACCTACCCCATCAACGCCTGAATTTTCGGCACTACATAGGGCAGGAAGATTATCAAGCCGATGATCAGAGCCAAAATCGAAGAAAGGAGTACTGTGCCCGCCATCAAATCTTTGATCAGCTTGGCATAGGGATGCACCCTAGGTTTCAATATATCCACTATTCTCTCCATGATAGTATTCAATAATTCGAACACTAGAACCTCCATGATGACAATAAACAAAACAACCATTTCAGCACGAGTAACGTGAAAATAAAACATACAAAAAACAACTAAAAGCCCAATTGCCACTTCGTTCTGAAAATTCTTTTCAAATTTGAGCGCGTACACCAGGCCGCGCACGGCATGCCGGCAACTGTGTGAAAATTCTCTAAATCTTTTCATTGTTTTATTTCTTAAATTTTGTTTTTTATTCTATTTTGCAGTTCAAACATTTTTTCTCCATGCTCAAAACCCAAAAGATGCAAGATGCCATGCGAAACAACATTGGCCAGCTCTTTTTCCAATTTTATGCCTTCATCGGCCGCATATTCCTTTATATCATCATAACATAAAATCAGCTCGCCGAGAAATATTTCCTTATCCACATCTTTTTTTATTTCTTCGATTTCTCTATATTCCGCAAAAGACAAAATGTCAGTTACGCTATTGTTTTTTCTATGAACTCTATTAAGTTTCTGAATTTCCTCAGGCTTTACCAGCGCAAGACTGACAGTCACTTCTTTTTCTTCTAAAAAATTGAGTCTTAATTCCGCAAAAGTTTTTTCCGCAACAGAAATAAAAAAATCATCCTCCACGGGGCTTTGGGTTGTGTTGTTGATTTCGAGATTAATTTTCATAGGTCGCTCTTATTCAATATCGCCAATTTTTCAGCAATTCCCGTGTAATTTTGAGGAGCTGTGGAATGAAGTTCCTGCTTAATTTTTTTAGAGATGTGCAATCCATTAATAAACTTTTCAAAATCCTGCAAAGTACATTTTTTCCCCCTAGTTAATTCTTTTAATTGCTCATACGGAATGGGGTATTTTTCCCTTCGCAAAATTGTTTGGATTGCTTCAGCTACAACCTCGGGATGATTTTCAACTTCTTCCGCCATCTTTTTATAATTCAAATTTATCTTTTCCAGCCCTTTTAAGATAGATTTGTAAGCAATTAGGCTGTGCGCCAGAGCTACACCAAAATTTCTTTCGACAGTCGAGTCAGATAAATCTCTTTGTAATCTTGAAATCGGAAGCTTGTTGGCAAAAAAAGAAAAAAGCACATTAGCAATACCCAAATTACCTTCGCTATTTTCAAAGTCTATAGGATTTACCTTGTGTGGCATTGTCGAAGACCCAACCTCTCCCTTTTTGAGTTTTTGGATGATCCAATTATCACTGATATATCGCCAGATGTCCTGATCGAAATCGATCAAGATAGTATTGATTCTTTGCATGATACTGAAAAGTTCGGCATAGGTGTCATGCGATTCAATTTGCGTTGTAATTAAATTAGTTTTAAGCTTAACTTTTCTTGACGTATTAAAACCTGCAACAAAAGTCTCTGTAAACCTCATCCAGTTTACTTTTGGATAGGCTGCGCGATGAGCATTATAATTACCCGTAGCGCCATTAAGCTTGGCCTGGATTTTAAAATTCTTAAGTTGCTTTATTTGCCTTGCCAAACGAGCAGCAAATACCTTGAACTCTTTTCCGATTGTCGTAGGCGATGCTGCTTGGCCATGCGTTCGAGCAATGGCAACTACAGCTTTATTTTTTACGGCAAAGTTTTCCATTTTTGCGTTAATTTCTTCCAGAACTGGCAAGATAACTTGCGCCAGAGAGTCGGAAAGCATCAACGCATAGGACATATTATTAGTGTCCTCCGAAGTTAGCGCGAAATGAATCCACTCCAAAGAATCACTTAGCGTTGTTTTTTTAAGTTTTTCTTTTATAAAATATTCGATTGCTTTTACATCATGATTGGTCGCAGCTTCGATTTCTTTGACCCTCGAAATATCTTTTTCTTTCAAATTGGAAAGCGTCCGGATAATATTTTTTTCTTTTGCAGAAAATTTTCGAAGTCCCACTCCTGGCGTATTCGACAGACCTAAGAGATATTCTCCCTCAATAATAATTCTATATTTAATAAGAGCCTCCTCACTAAAAAATTGGGAGAGGATTTCTGTTTTTTCATGGTACCGTCCGTCAATCGGGCTAATTGCCTTAAGCCTTTGCATATTTTCTAAGATTATTCTTTATCCTCTCTTCAATTGGAATAGTAACGTCCACTTCGAATTTTTCTCCAACTATCTGTTCATATATCTGGATATACCTGGACGCCATTTCCACTATCATGTCCTCTGGAAGCTCAGGTAGAACCTCATCTTTATACGGATCACATTTATCCTTGAACCACAACCGCAAAAATTCTTTGTCAAAATATTCCGGATCTTGTCCATTCCTAAATCTTTCTTCATAACTGCCCAGCATCCACCAACGAGCCGAGTCTGGGGTGAGAAGCTCATCGATAAGCACCAAATCATTATTTTCATCCAGACCGAATTCAAATTTGGTGTCAACTAGGATCAGCCCCTTTTCATTAGCGATTCGCTGCCCTCTTTCAAAAATTCGGAGAGCTGCTTCCTTAACTTTTTCCATAATTTCTGCCGATATCAGCCCTTCTGCCACAGCTTCCCCCGAACTCAGGCTCCTGTCGTGTTCTTCTAGTTTGGTTGTGATAGTCAGGACAGTTTTTTCTAATTTCTGATTTTTCTTTAATCCTTCTGGTAGAATAAAATCACCAAAATCTCTTTTTCCGTTTTGATAATGCGTCCAGAGAGAGGTATTAGTCGATCCGGTAATATATGCACGCGGGACAACCTCAATCGGAACAATTTTATATTTTTTCCCCACAACCACATTAGGATCGGGATAATCTATGACATGATTAGGGATAATATCTTTAACTTTTTCAAACCACCACCGGCTGGTTCCGGTCAGGACTTGTCCTTTAAAAGGAATGTGAGCAATAATCCGATCAAATGAAGAATGACGGTCCGTAGAAATGAGAATCAGCTTATCTCCTTGATCATAAATATCCCGCACCTTGCCCTTTCTTTTTTGCCCTAATTCAGGCAGGTCGGTTTCCTTCAAAACATTTTTGATGTTTTGCGCTATAAATTCTTTGTCCATTTGTTTATTTTAATTAATTATTTTTTAATTTTATCAAGAATAAATAATTTCTTTATTTGATAATTTGGAAAATATTTTTACTTTTGGAATATTTGTAACTTTACCAGAAATTTTAGCTTCAATTCCAAAGTCCTTGGCTAAATTTAGACATTTTTCTGCATCTTTCTCATCCACAATCAACATCATTCCTTGCCCACCATTCCAAGTTTCATAAAATTCTTCGTCTTTTATTCCACGCCATTGTGCACATTCCTTCATTATTTTCGGCGGATCCCAGAGATCATCAATATCTGCGCCCATTCCTTGAGAAAATAAAATATCTTTAGCCAATTTTTCTTTTATAGCTCCCCCGGAAACATGAACTACTGCATGAAGCTTAACTTTCGGTTTAAAATCGCTATTGTACCAGCCATGAAGAGTGGTCACATACTTATCATAAAGAACAGATGGAGTCGCAGCCAGCTTTATACTTTTTTTGGCTTCGGGATTTTTCCACCACTGTTCTCCGAATTTATTCGCTAAAGCTTTACGCAAAGAACTAATCCCATTGCAGCGAAAACCATTTTCTTTTAAGGCTAAAATAATCTGTCCGGGCCTTATGGTTTCCCCCGTAATCATTTTGTCTTTATGGTAAGCGCCAATCATCGCACCAGTCCAATTAAGTTTAGTTTTGGAGTCTGCTATCTCTGACCCGATACAAACTCCCATCTGTGCAGTTTCGCCCTTCAAAATAACTATATTTGAATCTTTGGCAACCTTACCTAGCCCGTCCAATACGCTTTTATAAGCAAGTCTGGCTTCATCATTATCTTCACCTACTGAAACAATATCCAGAGCGTTAACAAAAACTAAAGGTACGCCTCCATAGCGAGTTATATCGCTCGCTGTCATAGCAATAAGATCATAAGCCGCGTCAGCATGAGTCTTAGCTGCATCAATAATTATTCCTTTGGTCCCGATTCCATCAGTTGAAGCTTCAATAAAAAATCCTTCAGGTAAATTTTTGAAACTAAAGGGCCTGGGTCCGCGAAATTGCCCCAGAGAAAGATCATGCACATCTACAAAAAAAGAATTTTCATAGCTAGTTTTACAAATCGAAGCTGCGTATTTACTGAAATCAGCTTCTTCGATAACATCTACGCCGTCTTGCGCATATAAGCTTTTTTGTTCTTCGCTCATTTTATTTTTTATCAGATAGATATTTTTTATATCCTTCTTCTTCCAATTTTTTGGCTTTGGCCAAAACTTCATCGGCCATTTTTTTCTTATACTCATCCATCTTGCCCGCAAGAGCAGCATCGGCCGTGGCTAAAATTTGAACGGCCAGCAAGCCCGCATTTTTTGCGTTATCAATTCCAACTGTGGCTACAGGAACGCCCGGCGGCATCTGCACAGTGGCCAGCAAAGCATCCAAGCCATTCAGTTTCCAATTAATCGGCACGCCAATCACCGGCAAGATGGTACTGCCAGCCATCGCGCCGGCCAGATGCGCGGCGCCCCCCGCGCTAGCAATTATAACCTTGAGGCCGCGTTCCTTGGCAGAAGCTGCAAAATTATGCGCCGCTTCTGGTGTGCGATGGGCCGAACAGACCGTAATTTCATACGGCACTCCGAATTCTTCCATGACCTTGGCTGCTCCCTGCATCACCTCTAAATCAGAATCTGAACCCATAATAATTCCCACTGTTGCTTTGTCCATAAGAATACAAATTAATTTTTATAAATTTTTTAATATATGTTTGGCTCTATGCTCTTTTATTTCCATCTTAGGAATTATTTCCAATGGAATTTTAGTTTCTCGATAAGTTTTTTCCATAAGGTCATGGATTTTCACCTGCTGTTCCCTGCTCTCGGTTCGCGCGTAATCTTTTTTAAAATCATAGAAATCCAGCAAAAATATTTTTTTATACCAGCACTCGTCCACTGCTTTTTGAAGATCCTGGCTTACCTTCCAGCCATAAAGCTTGTAATATGCCAGACTGTCAGGAATTCCGCGGTCAAAAAAAATGATTTTATTTTTAGAAAGCTTTTTTTCTAAATCAATCTTCATTTTCAACACTTCATCTTGAAAATGTCGCTCATTTTTGCGTATTTCCTCAATCGTCTTGCCTTTAGCCATTTCTTTGTCAATATACTCCCTAGCTACTTCATGAATGACGTAGTAGCCTTTTTCTTCAAGTTGTTTAATCAGTGTGGTTTTCCCGGAAGATGGTGCGCCAGTAATAACGTACCAGTTATTTTTTGATTTCATATTATTGAAAATATTTTACGGCGTTTTGGAAAATTTTGAGGCCTGGACCATAGATCGGAATTTTTTTGCCTTCCCGTTTGTATTTTTCCTTCAAATAGGGCCAGTTTGGCAGCTGAGTGAAAAACATCGCTCTTTCCGGATGCGGCATCATGCCTAAGATTTTTCCGCCTGCTCCCAGAACTCCGGCGATATCCTCCAGTGCTCCGTTGGGATTGGCCGGATAATCCTGATAGCGGCAAATTTCGCCCTTAAAATATTTTGCCGTAATTCTTTTTTCTTTTTTCAATTTGGCCAGCGTTTTTTTGTCGGTAAAATATTTTCCTTCTCCATGGGCAATCGGGACAGAAAGTGTTTTGATTCCAACAAGCCACGGACTCTCTCCCTCTATTTTGATATCCACCCAGCGATCCGTATAGCGCGCGGAGTCATTGAAGTTCAAAGCTCCCGGCAAGAGGCCAAGATTGGTAAGAATCTGAAAACCATTGCAGATCCCGATGACCAGTTTGTCCTCTTTCACAAAATCATTAATTTCTTTCTGAAGATGATTCTTGATTTTATTGGCATACGCCTTGCCGGAACCGGTATCATCGCCATACGAAAATCCACCCGGGATCGCGAGTATTTGAAAATTTTTAAGTTTTACACTTCCATCAATCAGGTCGTTGATATGGACGATCCGGCCTTCTGCTCCCGCCAATTCAAAAGCAAACTTCGTTTCCTCTTCACAGTTGAGTCCATAGCCGGAAAGAATTAAAACTTTTGGTTTTCTCATATTAAAAATCCTTAAATGTTGATCGATAAGCCAATAGCGCGAAATTTAAATTGAGATTCACGATATTTTTCCCATCCAGCCCTTTAATTTCCACGAAATTCTTATTGGTAACTTTCCCGATAAGCTCGGCCTTATTGCCTTTCATCTTTTTCTCAAATTCTTTTTGATTTTTTGGCGAAACAGTCACAATGATTCTCCCCTGGCTCTCGGAGAAAAGCGCCAAATCATTTTGCAAAACGTTGCCGGGAATTTTTGCGAGCGCCACATCGACGCCCAGCTTGCCCGCCATGGCAGTTTTCAAAAGCGCGACTGCGATTCCTCCGCGGCCGACGCTCACTGATGAAGCGACCAGTTCTCGTTGAATACATCTGCAAAGATCCGCGTAGATTTTTTTGTTTTTTCTGGCATCAACTTTTGGAATATTATTACCGATATATTTTTTATTTTCTTTTTCACTTATTTGTGCGAAATATTCAGAAGCACCCAGCTCATCGAAAGTTTCGCCGAGGATATAGATCAAATCACCGGGAAATTTCGCGTCCAATGAAACAGTCCTGGCAACATCCGGCACGACTCCAATCGCTGAAATGAGCAGTGTGGGCGGCACAGAAATTTTGAGCGGCTTTTTGTTTTCATCAAAGCCTTTGAAATCATTGAACATACTATCTTTTCCGGAGATAAATGGCGTACCGAAGGCAATCGCGTAATCATGGCAAGCTTTTACTGCCTGCTTGAGCTGCCATAAACGTTCCGGCTCATTGGAACTGCACCAACAAAAATTATCCAGAAGCGCCAGTCTTTCAATGTCCGCACCGCCAGCGACTGCGCCGCGGATAGCAGAGTCAATGGCGCAAGCCGCCATGTGATATGTGCTGATATCTGAATAATTAGGGTTAATTCCATAGGACAAAACTATTCCCTTTTTTGAATTTAGCACCGGGCACATAACTGCTGTATCGCCATTGACGCGTCCTCTCCCCATGAGCGGTTTCAGCACGGAACCGGCCTGAACCTCGTGGTCGTACTGCTTGGAAATAAATTCGGAACTGGTTATGTTCAAACGTTTTAACATTTGAATAACCGCCTTGTTTAAATTTTTCTCTTTCTGTTTCGGAGGCTCAAGATTTTTAATCTTTACCTCCTTGGTCTGCAACTTTTTTTCCGGCAAGCCGTTATGCAAAAAATCCAGATCTATGTCCATAACAACCCGCCCGTTATTTTTCACCACACACTTGCCCGAATTCGTAAATTCGCCGATCACAGTCGCCTCAACTCCTCTTCTCTGCATTAATTTCAAAAAGGCCGGCCATTTCTTTTTCGGCACAGACAACGTCATTCTTTCTTGAGACTCAGATATCCAAATTTTCCAAGGTTCGAGTCCGGGATATTTTACTGGAACCTTTTCTAATTCTACAAAACATCCATGAGATTCTTTGGCCATTTCCGCGACCGAGCATGACAATCCGCCCGCGCCATTATCAGTTATGCTGTTATACAAGCCGGCATCTCTCGCTTCTTTTATAATGGCATCACTCATTTTTTTCTGCGTAATCGGATCGCCGATTTGCACCGCTGTCGCCGGACTGCCGGAATCCATCGCCTCAGAAGAAAAAGTTGCTCCATGAATTCCATCCTGCCCGACTCTGCCGCCTACCATGACAATTAAATCGCCTGGCATAGCTTTCTTTTTCCAGGAGTCTTTTCCTCTGATTTTTTTCGGAATTAATCCGACCGTACCCACAAACACCAGTGGCTTTCCTCGGTATCTTTCATCAAAAAACAAAAATCCTTGGGCTGTCGGAATGCCGGAACAATTGCCGCCGACATTTACGCCCTGGATAACTCCCTGCATAATTCTTTTAGGAGAAAGTATTTTTTGTTTGAGATCCTCATCTTTGTATAGAACTCTCTTTTCTTTTGGATCGGCCAGACAAAATCCGTAGATATTCACTACCGGCTTCGCGCCTAACCCAAAACCCATAGCATCGCGATTTACCCCAACGATTCCGGTAATCGCCCCGCCAAAAGGATCGAGAGCTGAGGGGCTATTGTGAGTTTCAGCTTTGTGCGTAATTATATATTTTTCATCAAATTCTATTCCGCCGGAATTATCGGTAAAAACTGAAACACAAAAATCCTTTCTACCTTTCTTTTTTCTGATTAAATTTGTCGCTCCTTTGATGTATGTCTTATACAAACCATCTTTGATTTCATCCATCGAATTGGCGAATATCGTGTGCTTACAATGTTCCGACCATGTTTGCGCTATCGATTCCAGTTCCAAATCAGTCGGCTGTCTGCCAATTTTACGAAAATACTTTTGGATTGTCAGCATATAATCCAAATCCATCGCCAAGGGACCTCTTCTGGTTCCATCCGCGTTGGCAATCCCCTGTTTCCCGATCTTGATCAGTTCTTCGTCATTTACCTCCAGATCCACTTGCCCCACATTTTGCGACGAGCTCAGCCGGACTTTTGGCACGTCTTTTTCTGTTCCTTTTTGTTTTCTAAATTCTGCGTAACTTTTTATCCTGGCGCTTTGAATCAGGGGGTTATAGAGGCTGTCAGCGATCTTTTGGATATCTTCGAGTTTTAATTTTCCGGAAATAAAAAAAACCTGCGAGACATAGACGCCTTCGCCGTTTTTAAATTTTTTCTTCAGGAGATCTTCGATTGTTTCTTTCGCTGTCGCGCCGACATTGTCCGTAACCCCCGGCAGAAATCCGATTTCAATCATCCAATCAAATTTTCCGGAAACTTCAAGCCTGTTGATCGTTGATTTCTCCATCAAAGGGTTCGTCAAAATTTTTGCCACGCGCTTAATATCAGCAAAGTTTAACTTCGCATCTATAGCGTAAGAATCCACAATTTCAACAGCTTTTATTTTCCCCCACAGACCCAGCTCTGCAAAATTTTTCTGTTTTACTTTTGCCCGGGCGTCTGGAGTGGCATATTTTACGTTTATGCGCGTTATCATACGCCTTTATAATAACAATAAACCACGGGGGAATCAAATTTGCCTGATCGTAAGTTGTGTGGTTATATGGGGATAAGATTTTAGGGAGGATGTTAGTCCTTTGTCATTATTAACCCCGACATTTTTACATGGAGGATATTGAACATGAAACACAATCAGTATTTATTAGTCTTCGATTTTGATGAAACAATGGCCGCAACAAAAAAGCCTGGTCCCCACAATATAGGACTGAGAGACGCGCATCAGATTTCCATAAAAAGAATCTTCGGTGAAAGGGGAGCAGATTCATTTCAAGCGATCGGCGGATTGCAAAACAGAGCGCCTTTGGAACTTGTATCCGCCTTGCTATCACAGGATTTAAGATTGCAAGAAACAGCCAAGATGTATTTCATACGCAATTGCGGACGGCTTAAAAATATCCAATGGAAAGATGACGATCCAATCGGTAGCGTCACAGAGGTATTTGTGACAGAAAAAATGTTCGTGTACGCAAGCGAACTAGGTAAACATCCAGGCGGTGTAATCTGGCCGGAACCTTGCAAGGGGTTTCTGTCTCTCTTAGATTCCCTGCGCGAACTCAAAGAAAAAGGCATCCCGATAGATCTGGCCATTCTTTCTGCTGGCCACACTCCCTTCATTAAAAAAACCTTCAAAGCGTGGGGTTACCCGCTGCCAAAAGTCGTTCTTTCTGATGACGAAGTTCGCTATATAAACTGTCCTATAGAGAGAAAAATTAAGCCCTCGACCTTCTTGCTCTATCTTGTCCAGAAGCGGTTGGCACGGCTCCATGGAAAGATTAATCTGCCCCTCAAAGATGCGAAAGAAATGCGTCTGAAAATGGCCTACTTCGGCGATGATCTCGAAAGAGACGGCGAGCTTGCTCGCCGAGCCGGAATCCCTTTCGGCTGGTTCACTCCCGGCACAATATTCCAAGCGATTGATAATGGCATCCGATTCAGCGATTGGCAGGTCATTGCTAATCACCTGCGTGATGAAGAAACTTTTGTCGATATGCTGGCAGGAAAATCCATGCGGGAGATTTTCGGCATAGCATAAAGAAATTTAAAAGGAGGTAACTCAAGTGCCACGCTTGGCATCAAAGTTACCTCCTATTTTTTTTATCGCATTATAAGGTCTACGTCAGTCCTCCAATGCTGACGCCCCTCACTAACTTGCGGACCCGTTCGCTTTCTTTTTTCAGTTGCTTGAGAAGGTCCGGATTATTTTTCGGAGTCGCGGCTATCCGGCATCCATAACAATGGTCCCAATGGAAGAAATGCCTAATAACCTCTTCCCTGGAAGTCTTCGCGAACATGTCGACAACCTTTTTGATCGCCCGAGTATCATTGCCGATGATCATGATGTCAGAAAGGTCGCAGACCCAACCTTTACCGTTCACAACTATAAATAATCCTCTGCCTGCGGCTCTTCCTCCCATCGTGACATCAGTTTGGCTATCACCTATGCACACGACATCAGTCAAGGAAATATCGTTTTTTCGGCAGATCTCCTCTAAGGCTACATATTTTTGCAGCTGACCGACAGGCACCACTTCTTTCATAAATTGCCCAACCTTCATTTTACTTATGGTTTCCCATATGAATCTGGTCATTTCTTCGTAATAGCGGACGTGCTCATCGATTACCTCGCCGTTCGCATGATCATACTCGAGCACAGGCATTTCTGCCAGCCTGACAATAAAATCCTGGAGTTCTTTGCTTTCCTTCTCCTTGATCCCGATCTTGTCGAACCGCGATACCTTCGTACAATGTGCGCGCTCGGAATCGAAACCGACCAGATCGCAGAAAGCTCTCACAAAAAAACTGTAAGAGGTAGATACGATCCAGGTTGGATATGCACCACTCAGTTTTCTGAAAACTTTATCCGTAGACTTTAGCGTTCGCATGCTTTTTCGCGAAAAATCATACAGATCCCTCTCAACAGCGCCCATAGCCTTCAGAAAAGGCAGGATAACTTTCAGGGTGTGACCTGAGGAATAAGTTTCATCATACTTTTTTACTTTCCCGAAATCGCCCCATATATCGTCGATAACGCTTATACGCTGATAGGCTTTCTGCCCAACTTCCTCGCCCAATCCGCACAGGATTGCGAACCATACGAAAAGTTCGTACGCGTTGTCATTGGTCACCCACGGACCTTCGAGATCTGTAATGATAGCAATTTTTCTCTTTGTTGGTTTTCTCTGTTTGTTCATGTCATATCCCCCTCTATGTCCCCTTCAACTTCCTTTGTCAAATTTACATTGGAAGGCCATGTGATATCTATTCTTTCTTCAGCTATCGCTTTGAGAGTCTGTATAATCAACGGGAATTCGCGGCGCACCCCACATTGGCGGATGAACCGGAAAAACTGATTTGAATCTCCCTCTCTCTTTTTGATTTCATCGAGAGTTAGATACAAGAGCCTCCCCTGCATTGTTTTCCGCAGACAATCAACGCGTTGGCCGTTAATCGGATACCGGCAATAAGAAATAACCGGACCGCTATCAAGTTTGGGAACAACCAGATGTATCATGACTCCGGATTCTTTCGCGCCTATTTTTATCAATTTCCATACTACATCGCGGAACGTCCCTTGTGGACCACCTGGAAGCGCGGGATGCAGATTAATCATCGTTCGCTTTCCACATAAATCTTCTCCAGCTATCAGCATATAACCGAGAAGCACATCAAAATCAGTCGGCGGAAGAATTTTGATTATCTTTTTATCATACAGCTCCCGCCACTTGCCTTTTTTGTTATCAGGCAGCTGCTTTTTGAATTGCGCCGCTGAAAATGTAACCAGAGGAATGCCAAGTTTCCGGCAGTTTCTGATAACACGATCACTTTCCGGATTTTCCCCTTCAGTTCTGCTTGAGAAAATAAAGGCAATTTCTGTATCGGGAATAATGCCCGAAGTTGCCATTTGATACACGGTGTCGATCAATTTCCAGGCAACCTTATCCCAGCCAGAAGTGAACAATCCTATTCTTTTTTTCATATCACCTCCCAAATAATTTTGAGAGGGAGTCCGGTATTTCCGGACTCGCCTCTCATCATAATGCACGTTATGCCGCTTTACGGTGTAAAATACGCGGAATGTCTTTCCGACAATATTTACCCCAATAGTTAATCTTGTCTGCGGCCTCGTATGCCCTTCGAGCCGCTGAGGCAACATCACCCTTTTTTCTTCCGAAAGCTACCACACCGAAATTTCTTCCTCCTTTTGTTATGACGTCCTTGCCATCCTTGATTGCACCGGCGTAAAAAACAACGACGTCTTTCATGCGAGCAACGCGATTAAGACCGGAAACGACTTGCCCATCTTTTGGTTTGACTGGGTATCCGTCCTCAGCCAGTACGACACAAACCACCGGACGTTCATCCCATTCAATTTTGTGCTGCTTTAGTGTTCCGTCAGTGCAAGCAAACAGTATCGGAACAATATCACTTCTCATCTTCAGCATAAGCGGCTGAGTTTCCGGATCTCCAAAACGGCAGTTGATTTCGAGAACATAAGGCTGGCCATCCACAATCATGAAACCAATATAGCAAAGTCCGCGATAATCTATGCCTTCCATTCTCATTGCCCAGACCAGCTTTCTTGCGATCGCATTCATCTTGGCTTCTTCTTCCGCCGTGATATCTGCCGGGCCTATGCCCATGCCTCCGGTGTTTGGCCCTTCGTCACCGTCAAGCAACTGTTTGTGATCTTCGAGCAAGGCGCAAGGTATCACGTTTCGTCCGTCGGTGAAGAATTGATATGATGTTTCCTTCCCCCTGAGACGCTCTTCGATCAAAACTGTCTTTCCGGCTTTCCCGTATATGCAATCGACCATCATCTTGTCGATCATTTTGCAGCCCTGCTCAAGGTCTGGGTATAAGAAAACTCCCTTTCCTCCGGTGAGACCATCTGCCTTAAGAACGCCTTTTAATCCGATTTCTTCCAAATACTTCTTGGCTTCTTCCGGATCGGTAAAGGCTCTGTACGCAGCTGTCGGAATTTCGTATTTCAGCATCAGATCCTTGGCAAACCTTTTACTTGCTTCCATCTTGGCTCCGAGTATTGAAGGACCGAAAACCTTGATGCCATTTCTTTCGAAGATGTCCGCACTTCCAGCCGCCAGCGTATCTTCAGATCCAAAAACGACCAGGTCCACTTCGTGTCTTTTCGCAAATTCCAAAAGATCCGCGACTTCATCAGGCTTAATGTCGATGTTTATGCATTTCTTTGTTTTTTCCGTACCCGCGTTGCCCGGGGCGCAATATACTCTCCAGACAGAACCGCTCTTGGCTATCTTCCAAGCCAAAGCATGTTCACGACCGCCGCTACCAATTACGAGAATAACCTTTTTTCCTCTTGGCTTCTTCATTCTTCTCTTGATTTTAAACATAACCGTATTCTCCCTTCTCAAAAAATATCAGATTTATACAATGCTTCATCCCTTTTACCCGTTATATTTTTATCTTCTTATTGTCAAAAAACCGCTTTATCTCTCCTTCGATAAAGTATTTTATCGTAGCAAATCTACGGAAATATGCAAGCGCAAAAATGTTCTCCTATGCAAGTAATTAATTACGTAATTAATTACTTACATACAAATTAATCCTAAAATAAAAAAAGGCAGGGTGGGGTTCCCTGCCAAAAGTAAATCTTGAAATTCTTTTATTCCGGTTCTGTTGAGGCTTTCGGTTTGTCGCCTTCGTCCCAATAAACGCGAACAATCTCATGATGTTTTGTCAATTCGCGTGTGACTTCTCTTCTGATATGCGCAGGCACCTGAAACCCTCTCGAAGTCATAAAGTCTATTGTCTGAACGGGGTGTATGACAATGGAATATTTATATACTCTTCCATCGCCACTGACGCCAACCGTCGGAACTCCATTAAGGCTGACCGGACACTGAGAAATCTCTTTGTAAATATTGTGTTTTTTAAACATCTGCATGGTCATCTTGTCGGCCCAGCGTACAATTTCAACCTTATCGGGTGTAACTAAAATTCCATTTACCCGCAGAAAAATCCCCGGACCAGGGAAGGGCATTCTTTCAGCGATCTCTTCTGAAAGTCCGAGCTTATAAGCCAGTGCACGAATTTCATATTTGAATAGATCCTGAAGTGGATTATATTTAATAAGTTCGATTTCCACTTCATTGTGATGACTTTTTATATGCCCTGACCTGCCAGCTTTCCCGGATTCAACTCTGTCAGCCTTGTTTGTCCCCTGAAAAACAAATTTGGCGCCGAAAGCTTTGCCCTCGTGATCCAGTAACGGTCCATAAATTGACTGAAAGCCTTTTCTTTTCTCTTCCGCATCAATAGAATTACCCACAGCAGAAAAAAACTCTCGGCTTCTAAAAAGAACTCTCAAATTAGAGATTCCTATCTCCCTGGCGTTAGAAACGATCTCATGCAACTCTCCTTCGCGTAACGCACCGGTATCTATACAAAAGGTTCCGAGTCTTTCTCCGAGTACAGGATGAGCAATTCCGAGAGTCACTGAGGAGTCTACGCCTCCGCTGTAGGCCAAGACTGCTTTTTTGCCCTTCATTACATAAGCAATCTCGTCTCTCTTTTGGCCAATAAAATTTTCTGCTGACCAGTCTTTTTCGCACCCGCAGACATCTTCGACAAACCGGCGCAGAATTTCCTTGCCAATTGCGGTTTCCGGAGCTTCAGGATGAAATTGCACAGCATAATATCCTCTTCCGGAATCATGCATAGCCATTATAGTCCGTCCCTTATTTGTCCAACCTATCTCCCGAAAACCCGAGGGCACGCTCTGAACACTATCGCCATGGCTTGCCCAAACCTTATGCTCTTTATGGCTTATGTCTTTGAAGATCCGATCGGATGATTCAAAATATACGGAAGTTTCTCCATAATTTTTGTTGCTGATATCTTTGGTGCCAATATTAGGGACAACCCGACCACCCATTTTGTAAGCCATCCACTGCATCCCGTAACATATTCCGAAAATGGGAATCCCCATTTCAAGAATTTCATCCGGCGGCATCAAAGCATCTTCGTCGTATACACTTTGCTGACCACCTGACAAAAAGATGCCTTTCGGCTTGTTTTTCTCGAGCCATTTTTTTGCTCCCTTCGGCCCAAAAATTGCTGAGCGATGACCAGTTTCACGAATCGTCCTTTCAATAACCGCAGCCAGTTGCGAACTTAAATCGATAATGAGTATTTCCGGATTTTTTATCTCTCCCATTGCTTGTCCTCTCCTTTCCCTTTCTGGTTAATAATCTATTTTCCCTTTCCGAAAAACTTTTCGTAATACTCAGCATAAATTTTAGTTGCTTTCATGCTTAATCTTAGCTTCACCATTACATAGCCATAGATAATAAGTCTCGGAAAGTTTTTGCGTTTCGCCGTCTCGCGGCAAAACTCAATGAAACTGTTTCTCCAGCCCGTATACTTACGACGGAGCACATCCTCAAAATATTCCCGCCGCTCGATGAGATAATCTTCATCAGAAGACAGCCCGGATATTTCTTTACGGACATGATAAAGTTCCTCTCCATCTTTGTCGCACATCACGATTTTTTCAAACCGGCCTGTTCCTAAGTATCTTATTTTCACCACGTGGCCATGACAATTCATTTTTTCAACATTTAATTCTTCCATTCCGCCCCCTCTATTTATTTTCTGGTTAACAATCTATTCCTACATACCTTTATTTTTCTAAACCCAAATTGTTAAAGAATTTACTCTATCCCTCCTTGATAAAGTATTTTATCGTAGCAAGCCCAGCCTCAAAAAGCAAATTCCGAGCCAAAACAAAAACCGCCCGGTTTTTAAAATGGCGGTTTTTGCTTTATCTAAAGATTTTTTCTCTAAAAAACACGAGAGAGAACCCTCCCTGGCTAGACCTCGGATTACTAATAAGCATCCGGAACAACGGCATTGCGCCGCCTAAGCCAGTAACTTTCCCTCTCGCAAAGAATAATACAACCCCAAATAATAATCTATTTCAGCAATTCTTCTACGATCTTTTTGACCAAATTACCGTCAGCCTGACCTTTGAGCTTACCCATCGCCTGCCCCATAACTTTGCCAATGTCAGCCTTGGTGGCGGCACCGGTCTGTTTAATAACTTCCTGAATAATTTCCCGCACTTTTTCTTCACTCATCTGCTCCGGCATATATTGCATCAGAATTTCGATTTCCTGATTTTCTTTTTCCGCCAACTCCGGACGCCCGCCGGCCTCGTATTGCGCCACCGCGTCTTTTCTCTGCTTCACCGCGCGCGCGATCACATCCTGCGTTTCTGCGTCAGTTAGCCCTTCTTCTTTTTTCCTAAGCTCTATCTCGGTATTTTTGATCATCGAGTCCAGCATGCGCAAAGTATCGCGCTTCATCGCATCTCCCGCCTTCATCGCTTCTTTCATATCCGAAAATATTTTTTGTTTCAAAGACATATAATTATTCTTTGGGAATTAATTTTTTCTTTACGTTTTTGAAAGTGCCTTCGTCAAACTTGCCCATTTTTTTCAAACGGTCAACAACTTTTTTGACTTTAGCCTTATACATTGCGCCCTGGCGCAGTTCGGTTTTGCTTTTTTCATCAACTCTGAATCTGGTCTTTCTGGCATGCACCAAAACACCGCTCTGTTGAACCCGGCGGCTGAATCTTCTGATTAAACTCTCAGAAGTTTCTCTGTCTTTCTTTTTTACCTCGATCATAAAAAACCTCCTCTCTACATTAGATATAAAAAAAATTATATCGGTCTTATTTCTTCATACAACTGGGCGCCCCCCAATAAATGCAGGTGCAGATGCCCAACTTCCTGCCCGCCCCATTCACCCACGCGAAATAGCAGTTTATACCCTTTCTCAGATGTTTGCAAGTCCTCCGCTATTTTTTTCGCCGCCACAATCATGTGTCCAGCTAATTGCTCATCCGCTTCCGAGAGATCATTAATGCTTCCGATATGTTTTTTGGGAATTACCAAAACATGGATCGGCGCCAACGGATGGACATCCTTGAAGGCCAGAATCTGCTCGTCTTCATAGACCACTTCAGCTGGAATTTCCTTCGCAATAATTTTGCAAAAAATACAATCCATAAAATTTACTGCGCGGCGTGATCGCCATCGTGATTGTTATTCTGATGATTATTATCGTGATAGACCACTACATTGTCTGTCTTCAGTTTTCTTTTCACCAGATCGATCAATTTATCCATGCTGACAATTTCCTGGACGCCGGTAATCATGTTTTTGATTATCGCCGTCTTATCCAACGCCTCCTTTTGGCCTAAGATCAAAGTCAGTTCCACGCCCAGCCTGTCCGCCACGCGTAACTGCGACTTGAGGCTTCCCCGGCCAAAACTTTCCGCCACCAAAATGCCGCTTTTTTCGAGTTCAGAAAACAGTTTCAAACTTTTCTTCTTGGCCAGATCGCCCAATTGCGCCAGAAAGACTCTTGGCTTAGGCGCGCGATACGGCTTAGCCTGGACTCTTTTCATTTCAATGATTAGTCTCTCAACTCCCAGACCGAAACCGATAGCCGGCGTCGCCTCCCCGCCCAGCAATTTGATCAGCCCGTCATATCTGCCGCCGCCGCCCAGGGCGCTTTTTCGGCCCTCTTCATCAGCCGACCAAATTTCAAAAACAGTTTTAGTGTAATAATCCAGACCACGCACCAATTGCGGATTGATAACATAAGGCAACTCCAACTCATCCAGATATTCCAAAAGGCTCTTGAAATGCACCCGGCATTCATCACAAAGATGATCGACTGATTGGGGCGCCGTGGCCGCCACTTGAGAACATTTATCTTCCTTACAATCCAAAACTCTGAGCGGGTTATTCTCTAATCTGTTTTTACAATCCTGACACAGTTTTTGTTTCTTAGACTCTAAATAATTTATGAGCAATTCCCGATATTCCTTGCGGCAGGCTGCGCAACCAATCGAATTAACCTGGATCTGAACCGCCTTGATGCCCAAACTCTGCACCACGCGCGCCGCCACCTGGATCACTTGCGCATCCAAAATCGCGTCCTGTTCTCCAAAAACATCAAAATTAACTTGGTAGAATTCTCGATACCTGCCTTCTTGCGGTCGATCATAACGATAAACCGGACCAGTTGAAAAAAGCTTAATCGGCTTCGGCAAAACATTCATCCCGTGTTGGATATACGCTCGGCAAGTTCCAGCTGTCATTTCCGGCCGTAACGCCACCTTGTCTCCGCCTTTCGTCACGAAATTATACATTTCTTTTTCTACGATATCCGTTCCCTCTCCGACCCCGCGGGCAAAAAGATTGCTAAATTCAACTAGTGGCGTATCAATTCGCAAATATCCGTATTCACGCGCCAACTTTTCCGTCGACCGCCTGACCTGATCCCAGTAGCATTGATCATTGGGCAAAATGTCTTTCATGCCCCGCGGCGGCTGCAAAAGCAAGGGCTCCTTTTCCATCACCACTTTCTTTTTTTCTTGTTTCAAAGTCTTGCGACTGGTCTTTTTAACTTTTTGCTTAATTGACATAAAATTTTGTAATTTTTAATTTTGTAATTTTATAAATAAATATTAATTTACAAATTTTAAAACACAGAGAGCTGATTGAGCGGCCACGCTCGCAGTAACACTTTCCCAATCACATCTGCCTCCGGAACAGGCCCCCACGATCTCGAATCAGAACTGGCTCCGCGATTATCTCCCAATACGAAATATTGATCTTCTTTTAGGTTTATGATCAAATCGCCGGCAGTTATGACTTTCGACGCAAGATACGCACTCTCATCCAAAACAAATCCGTCCGGATGCTCGGAATTGAAAATGGTGATTTTGTTATCCTTGATCTGGATCTTTTCTCCTGGCAGGCCGATTACTCTCTTGATGAAAAATTGGGATGGATTTTTCGGATAGCGGAAAACGACGACCATTTGCCTTTGGATCTCCTTGAAAGGATTGACAGTGAAAAGCGTCGTGCCATTGATATCCGCGACTGTTTTTTTATAGCCAAACTCATTCACGATCAAATATTGATTATTTTCGAAATTTGGTTCCATGCTGGCGCCTTGCACAAAAAAGGGCTGGAATAAAAAAACCCTGATGGGAAATATGATGACGAAAGCCAGAACGAAAACTTTGATTATCTCCAAAATAAACCCGCCGACGCCGTAATATTTCTCGTCAAGATTGTCTTCTTTTGTTTCTCGGGGAGCCCATTTTTCCAAATTATCACCCATTTTTATAGATTTTTTGCGATTTAACTTCTCCATTTTATCAGAAAATTGGCTATTTGGCAATAGTAACCAAAGCCTGTTTTAAGCCAAAAAATAAAAACATCCCGAATTCTGAAATTCGCCATTCTGTTCATTATTTAGTATTATAAACCTATGGATGCGATTTATTACCGATCACCCAAAAAAAATACGGGCAAAAAAGTATTTTTTATCCTATTGGCAGTCGTGTTTCTCGCCGCGCTTTCCTATGGCGGTTTTTTCATGTATAAAATTTATTCTGTCAGTAAAAAAATAAGCGTGGATAATGCAACCTCACAACCCTCTTTCCTTGAAACCGTTAAATCACTGACTACTGATAATTCCATCGATCTCGGAAGTGCTGATCCAAACCGTATCAATATTTTGCTTTTAGGTATGGCGGGCAAAGGCAAACCGGGCCAATATCTCACCGACACTATCATGATTATGAGTATTGACCGCAAAACCAACCGGGTGGCCATGCTTTCCATCCCGCGCGATTTGTATGTCACTATCCCAAATACTGGTTACCAAAACAAAATAAACACTGTGTATCAGCTTGGCATGAACAGCGCGAAAAATTCCGGAACAAATACGATTGACCCGCTTTTGGCAGTCATTAAAAGTATCACTGCGCTCGACATTGATTATTGGGCCGTGCTTAATTTCGATGGATTTCGAAAAGCCATTGATGATATCGGCGGCATCAACATCGTAAACGAAAAAGATCTTTACGATGCCCGTTACCCGGGACCGAATTACAGCTATGAAATTTTTGAACTTAAAAAAGGCTTCCACCATCTCGATGGCGCCACAGCACTCAAATACGCGCGCGAACGGCACAATGATCCCCAGAGTGATTTCGGACGCGCCAAAAGACAGCAAGAAATTATGCAGGCGGTTAAAAATAAAATTTTCTCCGCCACAACCATCTTTAATCCGATTGCCTTAAATAATTTGCTTGATACCTTGGGGAACAACGCATCCACCAATATCACTCCGGATGAAATTGGAAGTTTCCTGGAACTTTCCAAAAAACTGGACACTCAAAACATCACCAACGCCGTGCTCGACGCGTGGAACAAGGACAGTCTTTTGAAAATTATCCACACCGGCAATCCGGACGCCCAATTTTCCGCCCTAATACCGCGTGTTGGAAATTATAGCGAAGTTCAGGATCTTGCCCAGAATATTTTTGATTTGGATAAAATAAAAAGAACGCGCGATGAAATTGCAAAGGAAAGCGCGCGCATCGCGATTGTGAACCAAAGCGGGGATTTTTCACTTTCTGAAAAAATCAGAAAGCTTCTGAACGTCAATTTGGCCTACAAAAATGTGATTACTATAAATAGTTCCAATAAATCCCCTGTCGATGTTTCCATGGTTTATGATTCCACTAGTGGCACCAAACCATTTACTGCCAATGAGTTGGTGACAAAATTGCCAGCGGTTATTTCCTATTCAGATTATTCCCTGCCGTCATATTCCGGCTCCAAATTCGACATCGTCGTCGTCCTTGGAAAAGATTTAGTAGCGAAGTATAATATGGAGGAAGGAACACTTGAGGACTTGAATAAAGCGCGCGATGATCAAGAGTCAGCTGATTTTAATAAAAATTAATTTATATGAAACTAATTTTCGGACTCGGTAATCCAGGAAAAGAATATGAACACACCCGACACAATGTGGGTTTTGAAATTGTGGACAAACTTCAAAGAGATTGGAATTTTTCGCCGTGGGAATTCAATAAAAAATTTAACGCAGAAATTTCTAAAGGCAATGACACGTTGCTAGTGAAGCCGCGAACTTTCATGAATCTTTCAGGCGAGGCCGTGCGAAGCATCTTAACTTTTTACAAACTGACACCCGATGACATTATTGTTATCCATGACGATCTGGACATTCCTGTTGGCAAATACAAAGTCGCCACCGACTCTTCTTCCGCCGGGCATCATGGCGTCGAGAATATTATAGAAAAACTCGGCACCCAAAAATTCAAACGCATCAGAATTGGAATTGGCGAAGATAATAGTGACGAAGATACTTGCAGATTAGGCGCCCACGACTATGTACTGGATAAATTTTCAGAAGAGGAAAAAGAAAAAATAAAAAACATCGAGAACGATGTTTTGAGTGAGATTAAAAAACTTTTGTAAAAAAATAGAAGGGGTTCTATGGAAGTGACTGTTGTCGCCTCCATAAAACTCCCTTCTGGGGATGAGACTGTTAGACCTGGAAGAACGACATAGCGGCCTCTGTTGTCTTGATGGCCTCTGTCTGATTTCCAACGGTCTTTTTCGTTATACCGTCATGTTCCTTAATCTCGGTTTGTAGTTTTTCGATAATGCTTTCTTTCTCGTTACGCATTGTCTCGTGGGCTTTCAACGCTGTGTTTATCACCGCGTTGTGCTCATCGATCCGCTGCTTGCCTTCCGGAGCAATGTTGTCATCAATACCGAATGAATCGGCTGTGTTTCTTATGGACAACGCAGCCACAGCCGAGGCTACTGTCTTTACGAAGACCTTGGTCTTCTCATCAATCCCGTCGCCGTTTGCTTCGACGATGGTCTCAATCGGTTTCATGAGCCCCTGGTGTATCCCGATGGCCTTATCGATACCAAGTGTCTGAACCGGCACAACGACCGAACCCTTGCCCATTTTGTAGACAATAAACAAAGCTGCTACAACTGCCAACAGACCAACGATTACGGATGTGTTCATAACAAATCCTCCTTTTTCTCTGGTGACGTTTGTCCCAGAGATATACTAAAATATTTTTATTTGAGAGATCAAACGTCTCTCATCCCCTTGTGAAACAACCTTCTATCCTTTTTCAACCATAACTGTCCATCCTAGCAGAAAAGAAAGGTCTTGTCAAGCCCCTTTCCCGAAAATTCAGTTTTTTTGGCTTAAAAAAAGTATTTTAAAGCCAAAATAAACAAAAAGAGTGCTCTTGCTCCAAACATCTTTGCTTTTCACAGTCCCGCGCGTGAGTGGCATCCCGCGGTGAATTATCACTTTGGATTGCGCTTACTCAAACGCAAACCAAGGAGGAGGCTTGCATTTGAACTTACGTGCGAGACTGTAAAAACCAAATTTTTAACGACATTAGAGCGTAGCAAAAAAGATAATTTTTGTCAAGACTAACGGACCAATAAAGAGCCTTGGGGACGTCCTAAAAAGAGGATAAAAAAACGGGGCAGAGTTTCCTCTGCCCCCCATATGCTTATGATTAATCGTTATTTCCCGGTCGCTGCTCTGAACTCGGCCATCAGCCCCTCATCGACTGTAGCTTTGTCCATTTCGGCAAGTGCCCTGTCGATCACATGCGTATCAGATGCATCGAGATCCCTCTCGATCTCAGTGTCTGAACGCAACTCAGCCTTCGTTTTGCTGAGCTCCGCAGTAAGATCAGCGAGAAAACTCGTGTCGATAGACTCCTCGTCTCTCGCTTTATCTCTCTGCGCAAGCGCGTCCTTATGTGCCTGTATCGCCTTAAGCATGGCCGGACCATTTCTGCGGACCGTTTCCAATGCCGAGAAGGCTTCCTGATAATTTCCCTTAGCGAGCGTATAGCTTTCAGCAAGAGTATCGTATGTTGCCTGCTGGGACGCAACCAAGGCATCAATCGATTTGATCTCCTGTTGAATCTGCCCGAGCTGGGTAGCCTTGGCAACATCGTCTATCATCGTTCCGCCAAGCTTCACGAGTTTTGCACGCCTGGCTTTGAGTGCTTCCAGCGGCTCGAGTTCTTTTGTGTCCGGATCAGCAATGGCTCTCATCTGTCCGCCAATCTCGCGGGCGAGAACCCTTTTCCCCTGGACTTCCCTTTCGAGCACTTGGATGATCTGCTCCAGTTTTTCTTCCGGATCAAGCACGCCCGCCAGAATGCTCTTAAACCTGCCCATCATGGCCTTCATGAACATTCCGAAATCAATTTTCTTGTCTAATGATTCAATTCCTGTCTTCATACTAAACCTCCTTCTTCGTTTCTGGTTTTATTTTTAGAGCAAATCAGACACTTCTACCGAAGGCTCAAAAGGCTCTCCAATAAACAAGCCCCCGGAACCCTTGGCCTCTCCCTTCCTGGCATCAAGATACAGAAGCCAGCGCATACCCCCTTCCTCAATTGATGTAACAAAATACAACCTGTCACCGCTAACAAAATTTCCTGATTCTCCGTCGACACCTACATCAAACGTACCAATGTCAACTACTTTCCAAGTAACTCCCGGGGTCAAACCACCAGGAAGTTGATATGGAACAGGAGTTATCTGCCCATTCAAATGAAACTGTTTGGCGGGACCGCTTTCTTCATCTTTTCCCCGATAAAACTGTTTTAGGGAATAAGTTTCAATTTCTTGAGCCCGCAACCATTTTGGTTGTCCTCCTTCACGACCAGGCACTTTGAAAATAAATATTTCTTTCGAAAGAACCAATCCTTTTGAAACGTTTCCTGTTCTTGACCAGGGCGCTTCTTTCGAAGTTTGAGTCATCTCGTGCAATGCCACCGAAGCCAGCACGGATCTCTCTCCTTCGCCAGCCAGAGTGATTGTCTGCTTAGAACGTACCTCTTTCAAACGATCTTCCGGTTTCATTCCCGATCTGTCAGTTGGTAGAATTTCGACTTTTTCTTCCCTGGGAGGAACATACTGTGAAATACCACCTTGCTTTTTATCCCTTATGAATGTGTAGATTATAAAAGCAAGACCCACGACTCCCACGACTAATAAAATCGGACCGATTATATCCATATTACCTCTCTTCCTTTTTCTTGATTTTTAATTCCAGCCGCCGCCGTCACTGCCACCGGAACTTCCGCCCCAGCCTCCACCATCACTACCGCCGGAACTTCCACCCCAGCCTCCACCATCGCTACCGCCGGAACTTCCACCAAAACCGCCACTGCCGGAATCGCTTCCGCTACCAAAGCCCCCGCCAAATCCTGGTGATGAATCATCACTATCAAAAGATCTGGCTCGTCTCTGACCTTCTTCATAATCTTCATAAGCGGCATACGCCCGGCTTCCGGTACCTTCCGCAAGCTTATCTGCCTCTTGGGCTTTTTTAACCGCGCTTGCATAATCCTTTTGAGAAGCTAAACGTTTGGCATTTGCAAGCAGACTTACGGCTGAATCAAAGTCGCTTTTGGCCGACGATGAATGACTGCCGTATTTGCTCACTTTATCTTCCTCATCATTGATTGTCCGTTGCGCCTTTTTTTCGACGCGAGGCCATTCCCCGCGGTATCTCTCCAGCTTGTCAGTACGAGCAATCAACCCAGCTAATAACTGGGAAGAGTAACCATAATCAGAAGTTGCCAAATCGAAACTCTTTACGGCATCAGAAAAAATCTGCTCCAGAAAAAGTGTTTCGGCATCTGCCAAAGTTTTTTGCGCCAAAGAATATTTCTGTCTTGCTGTTTCCAAGTTCAACGCAACATCCTGCCAAGCCGAAACGATATGATTCGCTTTTAGAATGACCAGGCTATTTTCAGCCTTGACAAATTCCTTTTCCTGAGTGTTCAGTTTGAGCACATGCTTCTCAAGTTTTGTTTTCGCTTCCGCAAATAATTTAACCTGAAAATCCGCTTCTTTGATGACTTCCAAAGACAATCCGGACACGGCCAGTGCGTTTCTATAAGCCAGCGCCAGATCCTTTTTGCCTTTTTCCACGACAACAGTAAGTGCTTTTTTTGCCTGACCAATTTTTTTCTCGGCTTCAGCATTTTTTTGGTATGCATTCTTCAAGGCTTTATTGGGTAATAGACTTGAACTTTGTCTTATTGACTCAAGATGAGCTCGTGCTTCTTTCAGCTGGACGTCTGCCTCTGCCACACTCGGTACTGATTTAGTGAGGGCATCGTGCTGTAAGACAAGCTCACTGCCAACTGCATCCAAAGTATTCTTCGCTGATTCCAATGTGGCCTTGCATCCCTTGATAAAACGGCCGGCTTCAATAGGGTCGCCGTTGCCTGAAACATCATCCTTCGGTGGAAGCAGACTACTGGCCTGATGCAAAATTTCGAAAGCTTCAACTGCTTTTTTCTCCACGTCCGATAACTGTTCGTCCATGGATTTTACGTATTTCGAGAGATATGATTTTTTTTCAACTTCCAGAACAGCTTCGGTCTCGTTATGTTTTTTGCCGAGACTTAAAATTGTTTTCTGCAAAACTTCAGATTCAGCCCTTGCCTCATCAGTCACTTTTTGATACGCAGCAATTTTCTGCCGTATCTTTTCAATGGCCGACAACGCACCTGTTTTTTGCCGCAACCTTTGACTCACGCTTTCAGAACGGCTTCTTTTGTCTTTAGCCTTTTTTTCTGATTGCGCCAGTTTCAACGCTCCTTCCGTGCTTGAAAGCTCGCGTCGAGCCTGATCAAAGAGTATGGCTAATTCGTCGAAGTACTTCTTTTTGTACCACCTTAAACTGATGGCTTGTTTTTCAACATCCGCCAGTTTTTGCTGAGCTTCAGTAAAAACCACCTCGGCTTTTTTGAGCTCCTTGGTCGCTATCTGACCGGGATGGATAAATGTCATCCAGGCACCGAAAGCAATCATCAGAACAAACAAAACAGCCAGGACCTTTTTTGAATCAAACCCCCTTATCATAATTCCTCTCCTTTCGTTCTTTTTTTGTCAAATGACAGCCCCAAAAATCCTAAGGATTTGGGATTTGCTATTATAGATACAACCAATAGTTTTGTCAATACCTCTGGATATTGTTATATTTATAAAGTGCTATGAAATATCTCAATGCTCTCAATAAGATTAACGGTCTCGGTCCGCAGAAAATGCGGACGCTTTTAAGTTTTTTTGAAACTCCGGAAAATATCTGGCAAGCCAGCATTGTTGATTTAGAAAAAAGCGGCATCGGCCCAGCCATAACCCAAAAAATAGTTTCCGAAAGGCCGGCTATCAACCCCGACGCCGAATGGGAAAGGCTCGCAAAAGAAAACATCCGCATGATTACCCAAAACGATCCGGCCTACCCCCGCCTTTTGAAAGAAATTTCCCCCGCTCCCTACATTATATATATGAAGGGAAAAATCGATCTCAACGCGGCACCTATGATTTCCATCGTCGGTTCGAGAAAGTACACTTCCTATGGCGCGCAAGCCGCCACATCTTTTGCCAAAGATTTGGCCGCGGCCGGCATCACAGTCGTCAGCGGCATGGCGCTCGGCATCGATTCTATCGCCCATTCCGGAGCGCTTTTGGCAGGAGGAAAAACTGTCGCCGTTTTGGGCGGCAGCTTGGATGATAAAAATATTTATCCCAGAAACAATTTTAATCTCTCGCGCGATATAATTGTTCAGGGCGCGCTTCTTTCGGATTATCCGATCGAAACGCCGGCTGGCATCCCCGGAAATTTTCCCGCGCGCAATCGCATCATCGCCGGCTTGTCGCTCGGCACACTAGTGGTGGAAGCCGGTGAAAAAAGCGGGACGCTCATCACTGCTACTCTGGCGCTGGAATTCAATCGTGAAGTTTTTGCCGTACCCGGCTCGATCTTTTCACCGCAATCGATCGGCACCCATAATCTGATCAGGAACGGCGCCAAAATCGTCACCGGCGTCAAGGATATTTTGGAAGAGTTGGATTTGGATGAAATGCAAGAAAAAACCGCTCCGATCGCAAAAATTCCCGAGACAAAAGAGGAGGAAATTATTTTAAAAATATTATCCACTGACCCGCTTCACATTGACAATATTTCGTTTAGGTCTAAACTGGATACCAGTGCCGTTAGCGCTTCTCTTTCCATGATGGAAATAAAAGGCTGGACAAAAAATATCGGCGGACAAAATTATATTTTAATCTAAATTTTTTATGAAATTAGTTATCGTTGAGTCACCCACCAAGGCTAAAACCATTTCAAAGTTTCTCGGCAAAAAATTCACCGTGAAATCTTCCTACGGACACATCCGCGATTTACCGGCCAAGAAGATGGGCATTGATATCGAGCACGACTTTGCGCCGGAATATGTCATTCCCGCTAAATCCGCGGAGCGTGTTTCCGAACTGAAAGAGTTGGCCCAAAAAGCGGAAGAAGTTATCCTCGCGACTGACGAAGATCGTGAGGGTGAAGCGATCTCCTGGCATCTGGTCAGCGCCCTCGACCTGAATCCGGACACAGCCAAAAGAATTGTTTTCCACGAAATTACCAAAGCCGCCATCGAAAAAGCTTTGGAAAAACCCCGCAAGCTCGATTTAAACCTGGTCGACGCGCAACAGGCGCGCCGCATCCTAGACCGACTGGTCGGCTATGAACTCTCTCCCTTTCTTTGGAAAAAAATCAGACGAGGCCTTTCGGCTGGGCGCGTCCAATCCGTGGCCGTGCGATTGATCGTGGAACGAGAACGTGAAATTGAAAAATTCAAAGCCGAAGAATTTTGGACCATTGGCGCCAAACTAAAAAAACAAGGCGACAAAAATATCTTTGATGCCAACCTGATCCAAAAAGGCGACGAAAAGATCGAGCAAGTGATCACGCTGAAACTTTTTACCGGAGACTATAAAACTAAAAAAACCGTCATCACCGACCAAAAAAGCGCCGATGCGATTCTGGCCGATCTTAAAAGCGCAAAATACAAAGTCAGTGATGTTGTCAAAAAAGAAACTTTGCGCACTCCGCCTGCTCCTTTTACAACTTCAACACTGCAACAGGCAGCCATTAATAGCTTAGGCTTTTCTTCCAAGCAGACCATGATGATCGCGCAAAAACTTTACGAAGAAGGCTTGATCACCTATATGCGAACTGATTCGACTAACTTGTCGATGGAATCCATGCTCACGGCACAAAAAATTATTACGTCACTTTTTGGCAAAAACTACGCTTTGGAAAATCCGCGTTTCTATAAAACTCGTTCCAAAGGTGCGCAAGAAGCACATGAAGCAATCCGACCGGCTTATCCGGAACGCACGCCTGACGAATTGAAAAGCAAACTGGACAACAATCAATACCGCTTGTATCGCCTGATTTGGAATCGCATGATCGCTTGCCAAATGCAAGGCGCCAAATTTAATTCCGTCAAAGTGGATATCGAAGCCAAAGGAAAAAATAATTATTTGCTGCGAGCCAATGGTTCGACATTATTGTTTGATGGCTATTTAAAAGTTTATGGCGAAGACGCAATTTCGGAAAATATTTTGCCGCCATTGAAAGTCGCGGATGCTTTGGATTTAGTCGAAGCAACAACAACTCAAAAATCCACGACTCCGCCGCCGCGTTACAGTGAAGCAACTTTGGTTAAAGTACTGGAGGAAAATGGTATCGGACGTCCATCAACTTATGCGCCAACAATTTCCACCGTCATTGAAAGAAAATATGTCGATAAAAACGAGGAGAAAAGATTATTCCCCGAAGAAATCGGCAAGTTGGTCAATGATCTTCTAGTGGAACACTTTCCAGAAATTGTGGATATCAAATTCACCGCCACTATCGAACTGGATTTTGACGAAATTGCCGAGGGCAAACGCAAGTGGGTGCCGGTTATCCGTGAATTTTATAAACCATTCCACAAAAATCTGGAATCCAAAACCAAAGAAGTCAAAAAAGAAGATTTCCAGGAAAAACTTGATCGAGTGTGTCCGGATTGCGGCGGAGATTTGATCATGAAATTCGGCCGCTTTGGCAAGTTTATTGCTTGTTCCAATTATCCAAATTGCAAACACACAGAAAAAACCGACGCGGAAAAGAAAGTGGATGATGAACACAAGGGCGAAGTTTGCGAAGTTTGCGGTGCGCCGATGGTGGTGAAGCGGGGCAAATTCGGAACTTTTCTCGGATGTTCGAATTATCCGGAATGCAAGGGCATCAAAAAAATTGAAAATAAAACCGGCATCAAGTGTCCCAAGTGCAATATCGGCGATATAGTTGAACGAAAATCCAAGCGTGGCCGGCCTTTTTATGGTTGCAACACTTATCCCAAATGTGACTTCGCGCTCTGGAATAAACCGAATGGTGAAATTTGTCCTGATTGCAAATCACTGCTCGTCTTCGCCGCCAAGGGCAAAATCAAATGCTCGAAGAAAGAATGTAAATTTGAGAAATAATTTACTCTGAATTTTTCTGAGATATGCTTGTATTATCAAAAGTATGCTAACCATTGAAGATATCTTAAAGAATATGCGAGTTGAAAAAACGCCCCAGCGCGAGGCGTTGATTCGAAGCGCCTATGAATTCGCCGAAAAGGCCCATCGCGGGCAAAAGAGAAAATCGGGAGAGGCGTATATCCAGCATTCTTTGCACACTGCGCTAAATATTGCCCATCTGGGATTAGGTTCAAAAACCATCTCCGCAGGATTGCTGCACGACGTTTCAGAAGATACCAGCGTCACTTTGAAAGAAATCGAGGCAACCTTTGGACATGAAATCGCTTTTTTGGTTGACGGCGTAACCAAGGTTGGAAAAATTAGGTTGCGCGGGGAAAAAGAAGAATTCTATCTGGAAAACATGCGCAAGATGTTTTTAGCGATGGCGGCAGATATTCGCGTGGTCATCATTAAACTGGCCGATCGTTTGCATAATATGGAAACCCTTGACGCGCTCCCAGAAAACAAACGCCAGAGAATCGCCCTGGAAACTATGGAGGTTTTCGCGCCTCTGGCCAACAGATTGGGAATCGGCGACATCAAAGCGCGCCTGGAAGATTTGGCCTTCAAATATCTGGACCGCGAAAATTACGAGTATGTAAAAAATATTGCCGAGAAAGAATTCAGCTTGCGTAAAAAGAATTTGGAGAAAGCTGTGGAAGAATTGAAAAAAGAATTGCTTAAAGAAAATATCCAGGTCATCGAAATCTATGGAAGAACCAAGCACTTGTACCGGCTTTTTCAGAAACTGCAGCGGCACGAGATGGATATTAGCAAGATTTACGATCTGGCCGGCATCCGCGTTATCGTTCCGGAAGTGGCGGATTGCTATGAAACGCTGGGCGTCGCTCATCGCAAATACCACCCGCTCGTTGGACGGATCAAAGATTATATATCGCTCCCCAAGCCGAATGGCTACCAATCCATCCACACAACAGTCTTCGGCCCAGACGGCAAGATCATGGAAATCCAGATCCGCACGCAAAAAATGCATGACGAGGCTGAATTCGGTATTGCCGCGCATTGGATTTATACCGAAAAAAGCAAAGACTGGATAAGTTTTCTGAAGTTTGGCAAAACAAGCAAAAAGTTCTCCGGCGAAGAATTGAATTGGGTCAAACAACTTCGCGAATGGCAGACTGACCTCGGCAAAGACGACACAGAATTTATGGAGGGGCTCAAGATTGAATTTTTCAAAAATCATATCTTTGCTTTTACGCCTCGCGGCGACGTCATAGATCTGCCGGAAGAAGCTACGCCAATCGACTTTGCTTACAAGGTGCACAGCGAAATTGGCCATCGCGCCGTTGGCGCCAAAGCTGACGGGAAAATGGTCACCCTTGACTATAAAATACGAAATGGCAATGTGATCGAGATTATAACTTCCAAAGAACACAAAAACCCCAGCCGGGACTGGCTGAAGTTCGTCCACACGACTTTGGCTAAGACTCACATCAAACGCGCGCTCAAAAAAGACGGAATCCTATAAATGAATTTTATCCAAAATATTGTTTAATTCTTCTTTTGAATAATAATCAACTATAATCTTCCCCCCGTCTCCGGACTTCGCAATTTTAACTTTGGTCTTTAATGTTCCAGCCAACATATCTTCTATCCTTTTAATCTCCGGATCGACGCTGATGACGCGCTTATGGGTTCTAACAGAAATTTCCTTAGTCTTATCTTCCGTTTGGCGCACAGTCAGATTATTTTTTAAGATCATTTCAAAAAGCGCTCTTTGTTTTTCCGGCTGATCAATCGCCAGAATCGCCTTGGCATGACCCTCCGTAATTTTATTTTCAATCAATGCTTTTTGGATTTCCACCGGCAATTTCAAGAGTCTTTCCTTGTTAGCGATGGCGCTGCGGCTCTTGCCCACTTTTTGCGCGACCGCTTCTTGACTGAGATCAAATTCAGTTACCAGTTTTACATATGACTTGGCTTCTTCAATCGGATTCAAATCATGTCTTTGAATATTTTCAATAATCGCCAACTCTAGTTTTTGCTGCTCCGTCGCTTTTCGCACGATGGCCGGCACGGTTTTGAGGCCGGCCAGTTTGGCCGCTTGAAATCTGCGCTCACCAGCGATTATCTCATAGCCATTTTCGCTTTTTGTCACTACTAAAGGCTGAATGATCCCGTGTTCCTTGATTGACGCTGCGAGTTCTTGCATTCTTTCTCCATCAAAATTCATCCGTGGCTGGTGCGGATTTGGAACAATGCGCATCAGCTCTATTTCCTGCACGCCACCGGAACTCACTGGTTGTTGCGCTGATTCACTTTTCTTGTCTCCAGCTCCAAAATAATTAAAATCCGTTTTGGGTTCGGTTATTTTTTGATTTTTTGGAGGAATGAGAGAAGATAATCCCCGGCCGAGGCCATAATTTTGCGCCATGCTATTTGAAATTTTAATTTTTATTTAAACTGAAAAATTTTTATCTCCTTTTTCCAACTCAATAATTTCCCTGGCCAGATTCTTGTATGCGCGCGCGCCTTTAGAAAAAGAGTCAAAGCTCAGAATTGATTTACCAAACCCTGGCGCTTCCGCCAAGCGCACGGAGCGCGGAATAATGCTGTCAAAAACATGCCCCGGAAAATGATCTTGCACTTCTTTGATTACTTGGCGGGAAAGCCGATTTCTTTTATCATACATGGTCAGCATCGCTCCCATAATTTTCAAATCCGGCTGCAAATTTTCTCGTACCAAATTTATAGTATTCAGAAGCTGGCTCAATCCCTCTAGGGCAAAATATTCTGTCTGCACTGGGATGATTATCTCGTCGCTCGCGACCAGTCCATTGATGGTCAAAAGACCCAAACTCGGCGGAGAATCAATAATAATATAATCGTAATTGGTTCTGATTTCGCGCAAAACATTATACAGCCTGAATTCGCGGTTATCCATATGCACTAGCTCTATGCCAGCTCCGGCCAAATCTTGTGAAGATGGAATAATATCGTGCCCTAAAGTTTCGGTTCTTAAAATTATCTTTGAAGGATGTTCTCCCAAAATCATCGAGTGATACAGGCTTTTTCCAATTTCTCGAATGTCTATGCCCAGCCCTGAAGACGCATTGCCCTGCGGGTCAAGATCCACTAGCAAAACAAATTTGCCCGCCGCCGCCAGATACGTCGCCAGATTGATCGCGGAAGTAGTTTTGCCCACTCCCCCTTTTTGGTTGACTAAAGAGATAATCTTTGCCATAATTATTTTCAGTATAACACAAAAGCCCAAGTGGCGGAATTGGTATACGCGCACGACTCAAAATCGTGTTCTCGCAAGGGAGTGTGGGTTCGAGTCCCACCTTGGGCACAAAAAAATCCCTTTTAACGGGATTTTTT